>ERZ773204.2288-NODE-2288-length-13425-cov-18.301047_pt1 | contig 13425 bp, 17 predicted proteins | sample MGYA00581007_ERZ773204 | MGnify/ENA primary metagenome ERZ773204 (study PRJEB29015, sample SAMEA2737757) | human gut metagenome | biome: human gut; feature: human-associated habitat; material: faeces | place: China | collected 2012 ... | reverse complement strand
ATCAGTACACTTTAGCAAAGAAAAGTGGTGGTGATCACGGTGATAACCACCACTCCGGGAAGAAAACCTGCGACCGGATCGCAGAGGAAAACGGTGTCAGCCGTGCCTCCGTTCTTCGTGCCAGCCACTATACACGAGGCATCGACATCGCAGATAATCTCTCTCCCGGCATCAAGCAGAAAGTCTTTTCCGGCGAAGTGAAGTTCACCAACGAAGAAATGTCCAAGCTTGTGCAGGCAAGTGTCGAGCATCGTTCAGATGTCCTTGCTCAAATCCTGCATCCAGAGGCATTGGAAGTGTTGGAATCTGCCAGCGCAGAATTTGAACCTGAAAAAGCGGAACCCGTTCCCATGCCCACACCACAAACAGAAGAATTTCGGTGCTATCATGTACCGGACGAGTTTATGAAGGTTTACAAATCTTTGAGCCGTGCGACCGAAATGATGAAAAACTCATGGAAGAAAACGCTCAAAAACAATCCCAGCTATTTCACTGACCCGGAAAAGCAGAAGGTTCTCCGCTTCGCAATGCAGCGACCTGCTAACTACCTGACTGAAATCGAAACCTATCTGGAAAAGGCTCTTGCAGAAGCCCTTGAAGAAGAAAAGACCGCATAACAGCAGACACCTGTAAGCCATCAACGAGCCACCAGCCGCAAGTGCAGGGCGGAAAGCATCCGCGCCCTTGCGCCTGATAAAAATTGGAACTTTGATTTTCTCGCCCGACTTTGCCACGGTGGGACGATCAAAGGAGCGTGCGTTTGAACAAAAAGAAAAAGTCCACAAACACTTCCCCCTATCCCGATGAAGTCATCGACCGTCTGGCACGGGCATTCTACCCAGCCATCCTTGCCTGCTGGAACAGCGAGGAAGGTCAGCGGGAGTTTGCCGCGTGGCAGGCAGAACAGGCTCATATCTCTGGCAAAGAAAAACAGGAAGTTCCCGTTGGGGAACTCCCTGTCTTACTTATCGTGTGTGGATTTTTGCGGGGTGCGTCCTATTCGGGGCGCACCCTGTTTTTGTTTTGCCATCAATCTTCCAATCCGTGGCTTCCAGCCACATTTCGCAGGTATTCCTCTGGTTCGCCGTTCAGAATCAAATCCGCGTAGCCCAGCGAGTCATAGTAGATGAGATAATCCAGTTCTGACCTCTGCGCCATGGTCACGTCCAGTGCATCCTCGACCCCGGTGCAGTCGATGGAGATCATTCTCCCATCCCGGAGCAGCAGCTCCACGCAGCCGGTGTCCATGTTGAAATGACAAACTCTTGCATCGTAGCCTAGAATTCTTCCCTCGTGGAAGAGCCCTAGGCTATCTTTTTTGTTATAAAAGTGTTTGGAACAAACGCGCCGCCTGCATCGGCACGATGCAGAACAAATGGGGTTTGGGCATAGCCCAACAAGCATTTTTGCAAAGCAAAATAGCATTTGTATAGACGAATGCCCTGCTGGCTACAATCGCATACCGCTTATCTCGCTGGAACACTTCTTGATTTTAACACAATCGGATGTTATCCTATTCTTATAGAAATCTCCGAAGGGCAGGTGTTTTCATGTACAATCATCAGCTGGAAACCTTCATCCGTGTGGCGGATGCAGGCAGCTTCAACAAGGCGGCAGAGGAAAGCTACATCACGCCAACGGCCATCATCAAGCAGATCAACTTATTGGAAGATTCCCTTGGTGTCAAGCTGTTCAAGCGTACTCGCCGGGGACTAACACTGACCAAAGCAGGCCGTTCCATGTATCAGGATGCCAAGTACATCATTCAATACTGCCATGATTCTGTCATTCGTGCCCGGAACGCAATGCAGGAGGATTCCAACGTCATCCGCATTGGTTCCTCTCCCATGACACCTGCCCAGCTGCTCATGGAACTGTGGTCGAAAGTGCAGACCATCTGCCCGGACATCAAATTCCAGATTGTGCCTTTTGAAAACACCCCGGAAAATGCACGGGAAATTCTGGCGAACCTCGGCACGAACATTGATGTAGTAGGCGGCATCTTTGATGATACGATGCTGCATCTGCGCAAATGTGCCGGTCTGGAACTGGTTCGCGGGCCGTTTTACTGCGCGGTTTCCATCCATCATAAACTTGCGGCAAAAGACCGCTTGCAGATCACAGACCTGTACGGCGAAAATCTACTGCTGATGCACCGTGGATGGAGCCACTATGTAGATGAGCTGCGGGATGATTTATGGCAGCACCATCCACAAGTAAATATCGTGGATTTTGAATTTTACAGCATGGACATCTTCAACCGCTGCGAAAACACCAACGATGTGCTGCTGGCAATTCCGGGCTGGGCCAATGTCCACCCATTGCTGAAAGTGATTCCAGTAGATTGGGATTACGGCATCCCCTATGGTATCCTGCACTCCCCGAATCCAACGCCTGCCGTTCAGCGTTTTCTGGATGCGGCTAAAATAGCCAGCAAGGAATTGTATAGCTGATACGCCACTGCAACGAGAAGCTGCTGCATGAGAAATCATGCAGTGGCTTTTTCTTTTTACAAAAGATGCACTTGACCTAAAGCTGACTCTAAGTGTTACAATCAGGGGGGCAAGCGGGTTGTTTGAACCTTTGAGTTCAAACAAGTGAACAAAGTGGAGATTCCGGGAAATGCAGACTTGCGCTATACTGGAACCAGAAAAAGAGAGTACCTCAAAGGAGGAACGACCGATGAAGAAAGTCTTGATTTTGTCTGGCAGTCCCCGCAAGGACGGCAACTCCGACCTGCTGTGCAGTGAGTTTATGCGTGGTGCGCAGGAGAGCGGCAACGAAGTGCAAAAGATCTTCGTGCGCAGCAAGAAGATTGTGCCCTGCAATGCCTGCTATTACTGCCGCGACCACGGCGGCAAGTGTGCCCTGAACGATGATATGAGCGAAATTCTGGACGCAATGCAGGCGGCAGATGTTATCGTGATGGCAAGCCCAGTGTACTTCTACTCCATTGATGCACAGATGAAGATTATCATCGACCGCAGCCTTGCCCGGTGGACGAACATTCCGAACAAGGAGTTCTATTTCATCATGACCTGCGCGGACGATAACCGTGCTGCCATGGCCTGCACCTTGGAGTGTTTCCGGGGCTTTACCGCCTGCCTGAATGGTGCCAAGGAAAAGGGGGTCATCTACGGCACCGGCGTATATCGGCCCGGCGAGGTGATGTCCTCCCCGGCCATGAAGGAAGCCTACGAGATGGGCAAAAACGTCTGATTTCCCAGTTTTATATAAAGGAGTGTAACGGCTATGAACAATTTTCTGTTTGAAAACAAGACCAAGGTTTATTTCGGCAAGGGTGGCGTGAAGGAATATCTGGGCTGTCTGCTGGAGCACTACGGCGATACCGTGATGCTGGCCTACGGCGGCGGTTCTATCAAGCACAATGGTGTCTATGATGAAATCGTCGGTATTCTGAACGCCGAGGGTAAGCGCATCGTGGAGTTTCCCGGCATCATGCCCAATCCCACCTACGCCAAGGTGCAGGAGGGTGCAAAGCTGGCCCGTGAGAACCATGTGGATTTGATCCTTGCCGTGGGCGGCGGTTCCGTGTCCGACTGCTGCAAGGTGGTGTCTGCACAGGCCAAGGTAGACGAAGATTTGTGGGAGCTGGAAAACACCAAGCATACTCGTCCCACTGCGTTCATCCCGCTGGGCACCATCGTCACGGTGTTCGGTACCGGCTCCGAGATGAACAACGGCGCAGTCATCACCCATGAGGAAAAGAAGATTAAGGGGGCCCTGTGGGGTGCACAGGCCGACTTTGCTTTCCTCGACCCCACCTACACGTTGTCCGTTCCCATGAAGCAGGTCATTTCCGGTGCGTTCGACACCCTGAGCCACGCGATGGAAACTTACTTCGGCAAGCCGGACGAGAACAACCTCTCCGATGACATCAACGAAGCCGTCATGCGCAGCGTCATCCGCAACATCCGCGTCCTGTTGACCGACAAGGACAACTACGAGGCCCGCAGCGAGCTGGCATGGGCTTCGGCTATGGCCGAAAACGGCATCCTGAAAATCGGCAAGGTCACCGACTTCCAGTGTCACATGATCGAGCATCAGCTGGGTGCCTACACCAACTGCAACCACGGTGCTGGTCTGGCGGTCATTCACCCGGTACTGTACCGTCACCTGCTCCCGGCCAACACCGCACGGTTCGCCCGCTTTGCACAGAACGTCTGGGGCATCGACCCGGCGGGCAAATCCGAGCTGAAACTGGCACAGGCTGGCGTGGAGGCTCTGGCGGCCTTCATCAAGGAGATCGGGATGCCCACCACCTTTGCAGAACTGGGCATCCCTGCCGACACCGACCTCAAGGCTGTGGCCGATTCCACCGTGCTGACCGGCGGCTGCTGCAAGAAGCTGAGCCGCGAAGAACTGCTGGACATCCTCAACGAGTGCAAGTAATCAAGGAACGAAAAATACAAAAGGAGCTATTTATTATGGAATTCATTACTCTGAACAATGGCGTCAAGATGCCGGCAGAGGGCATCGGCACCTTCCTGCTGACCCCGGACGAAGCTGAAACTGCCGTGCTGAGCGCACTGAACGATGGTGCACGGCTTATCGACACCGCCAACGCCTACTGCAACGAAAAAGCCGTGGGCCGCGCCATGAAGAAGTCCGGTCTGCTGCGGGAGGAAATTTTCCTCGAAACCAAGCTGTGGCCGACCTTCTACACCGATGCCGATGTTGTGGACAAGACGCTGGCACGTCTGGACACCGACTACATCGACCTGCTGCTCATTCACCAGCCTGCCGGTGATTACGTTGCCGGTTATCGCCTGATGGAAAAGGCTTACAAGGAGGGCAAAGTCCGTGCCATCGGTCTGTCCAACTTCAACGAGGAGCAGATCAAAGAAATTCTGAGCATCTGCGAAGTCAAGCCCACCATCCTCCAGACCGAAGTTCACCCCTACGCCCAGCAGAAAGAACTGAAAGCCTTCCTCGCCGAGAATGGCATGGTGATTCAGGCATGGTATCCGCTGGGCCACGCTGACAAGGGCCTGCTGGAAGAGCCGTTGTTCACCCACCTTGCAGCAAAGTATGGCAAGAGCAATGTGCAAATTATTCTGCGCTGGCACATTCAGGCAGGCAATGTGGTCATTCCCGGCTCCAAGAACCCGGCCCACATCCACGACAACTTCGATGTGTTCGATTTTGCGCTGACCGATGCAGAAATGCAGGAGATCACCACGCTGAACAAGGATAAACGGTATTATGAGGTCACGGAGGATAAGCTGGCGGCATTCGCCACCATGTTTCCTCCCGTGGACGATCAGAAGTAAATTTCAAGCAGTTTGTAGCTGGGTGCGGAGAGTTTTTTTGCGGAAAATGAACCAGATGAAAGGATAAATGAAGATGAATAAGATCACGCGCAAAAGTTTTCTGAAAGTTCTTGCCGCCACCATGGTGGGTGGTGCAGCCGCTTCCGCACTGACGGGTGCAGCGGCTTCTGTTTCCATTGACGAGACAAACGGCAAGGTAAGCCGCTGGGTAAAGAACAACCTGAACCCGGACGGCCCGCTGACGATTGCCAAGCAAGGAATGTTCTCCTCCGGCGGCACGGTCACGGCACCGGTGGCAGGCACTTATGATGCCACCACCAACTGGCTGGACACTACCCGTGCAGGCAACACCGCTCATGTGGATCGCGCTAATGTTCTGTATCAAATCCCGGCAGACAGCAACGGTTGGCCGATGGTTTATCTGCACGGCTATGGACAGTCCCGCATGGGCTGGATAACCACCCCGGACGGCCGTCAGGGCTGGGCCGATCTGTTTCTGCGCAACGGCTACTCTGCGTTCTTGGTAGACCAGCCCCGCCGTGGTGAGGCTGGCAGTACACAAAACTGCTGAGCGCAGGTATTCCAATCGCTATCTACTTTGGTGATTACATCGACAACGGCCCGGAAGATATCATGTCCACCAGCTTCTGGCGGCAGGTACGGGACGGCGCACTGGCCTTTGCCGCCCAGTACAATGCCGATGGCGGTGACTGCACTGTGGTCGATCTGCCGAAAATCGGCATCACCGGCAACTCCCACTTCATGTTCCAAGAGCTGAACAACAAAGAGATCGCTGATCACATTTATCAGTGGCTGGAGAGCCGCGCACTGGCATGAGCGGTTCTCTGAGATTCCCGGCATTTTACATAGATAGAGGCGTGTTTCGTATGAAGAATAAAATTTCCCGCCGCCAGTTTTTGCAGGTTGCTGGCGCATCTGCTGCCGCCCTGCTGCTGGCTTCCTGCTCCGGCAATTCCGCTAGCAGTGTGAGCAGTTCTTCTGTGGCTTCCAGTGAAGCCGCATCCAGCGCGGCTGCTTCTTCGGAAGCTACCAGCACGGTAACGACTACGGGCAAAACACTGGTGGTGTATTTCTCCGCCACCGGCACTACACAGGGCGTAGCGCAGACCATCGCCGACACCGTGGGTGCTGACCTGTTTGAAGTCGTTCCGTCTGACCCCTATACCTCCGATGATCTGAACTGGACGAACAATGACAGCCGCGTTTCCCGTGAACACAACGACGAGGGCCTTCGTGCTGTGGCTTTGGAAAACACCGATGTGGACGGCTGGGACGATTACGACACCGTGTTCATCGGCTACCCCATCTGGTGGGGCATTGCCGCATGGCCCATGAGCAGCTTTGTTGCCGCCAACGATTTCTCCGGCAAAAATGTTGTTCCGTTCTGCACGTCCCTTTCCTCCGGCATCGGCCAGAGCGGCAAGCTGCTGGCCGAATTAGCGGACGCCGGCACTTGGCTGGACGGCCAGCGGTTCAGCCGCGGCAGCAGTGAAGCTGACATTGCAAGCTGGGTAAATGGCCTGAACCTGTAAGTAGAGCTTTTGTGTGAGGAGAATTTTCTCTTGCGGTAATTTTTGAAATAGAGGGTAAATCAAAAGGAGAATGTTTGTATGAAAGCATTGCTCATCAACGGCAGTCCGCGGCCCAACGGCTGCACCTTTACGGCCCTGACCGAACTGGCAAATACGCTGGAAGCCGAGGGCATTGAAACCGAGATCGTCCATGTGGGCAACAAGGACATCCGGGGCTGCATCGCCTGCCGCCGCTGCCACAGCACCGGCTCCAACAAGTGCGTCTTTGATGATATTGTCAACGAAGTAGCCCCCAAGTTGGCTGAAGCCGATGCCTTTGTCATTGGCGCACCGGTGTACTTTGGTTCCCCGGCAGGCGGCGCGATCTCCTTTATGGACCGCCTGTTCTTCAGTACCCTGAACATCGACAAGACCATGAAAGTGGGTGCTTCGGTCGTGACCTGTCGGCGCGGCGGCAACACTGCTTCCTACGATGTGCTGAACAAATATTTTACCATGTGTGGGATGCCAGTGGCCAGCAGCCAGTATTGGAACATGGTCTACGGCGGCTCTGCCGAGGAGGTCAAGAAAGATGCCGAGGGCTTGCAGACCATGCGCACCCTTGGCCGCAACATGGCCTTTTTGATGAAGAGTATCCAGATAGGCAAGCAACAGATCGGCCTGCCCGAAAAAGAACCTGCTATCTTCACAAACTTCCATCATTGAGGAAGTGTTCCATATTCCTCATTCTTTGTTGCAGGGAAAGCCGGGACGGAAACGTCCCGGCTTTCCTATTTCCCTGATTTTTGCGAGGTGATTTTATGCGCAGCGTGATTTTCGCGGTTTCCACCGCTTTGACCGTTTTATTATCCGCCTGCACCGGGGCGGCATCCTCTGTGCCAGTCAATACGGTTTCTTCGGTTTCGGCCAGCACATCCATCACGACCTCGTCCGAAGTGGATTCGGCTGTTTCGGAGAGTGCTTCTTCGGAAACCGGAAACATCCAGACTGGGCTTGTCCGGGAGCAGACATTGGACAGCACTGAGGAGCTCATCCATTACAGCTACTACCTGCCGGAGGATTACGACCCCACCCGGAAGTACCCCATGATGGTGGTCATGCCCGGCTATAACATGATGTGGTTCGGGGAATCTTCCTCCGGCAGCAATTTGGAAAGCGGAGTTTCCGCCATCGAGGATGCTATGACGAAACGAAATGAAACCGAAAGCAGCTCGTTCCCGGCAGGCAGCGACCTGCGCATCGGCACTTCTGCCGACACCGTTGCAACGCCGGATGATTTCCCGGCAGCATACAACTACGGCACTGGAAAAATTGAGGATTATTCCCGTACCGCCATGCTGCAAAAGATGCCGGAACCAGTGGACAATGCGACCGTGCTGAACACCTCGGCAGACCCTAACCATATTCAGGCGTTGTACCTGTGGGAAGAAGGCAACGTTCCGGCTAAAACGCAGTTCACCGCTGCAATGACCGGTTATTTTGACAACTGGGATTTCCGCCCCTATGTGACGGCAATTCCCGTCCGCACCGGAGTACAACCGAAAGGTGCTGTGGTGTTGATGGCAGGCGGTGCGTATCAGTTCCGTGGAAACTATACCGATTCTCTGCCCACGGCAGCGGCTCTACGGGAGCTGGGCTTCCAGACCTTCATCGTAGATTACCGTCTGTCGCCCTACACGCAGGAGGAAGGCGCGCTGGATGTAGCGCGGGCTGTCCGCTTTGTGCGGCAGAATGCGGATGTTTACGGCATTGACCCTGACGATATTGCAGTTATGGGCTTTTCCGCAGGCGGCATTCAGGCGGGCGAATTTCTGATGCACTACGATGAAGATGTCAACGGCACTGCTCTGGATGAAAACTATGTACCCGATGCGCTGGATGCTGTTCCGGCTCACGCTTCGGCGGCGGGCATGATCTATTCGTTCTATGGGCGGCTCAGCGTGGGCAACATGGACCCGGACTGGCTGGCCGAGGGTGATCTGCCGCCAACATTCTACGTTTACGGCACGGAGGACCCCTTCTACCGCCAATTCCAGCAGCAGTATGATGTGATTCGGAATATGGGCATTTCCACCGGACGCATCGTGCTGAATGGCTGGCCCCACGGCTTTGGCTCGGATGGCGGCTGGGTGAACGATTACGCCGCATGGCTGGAAAGTGTTTTTGCAAATAAGGAGGAATTTTAACATGAAGTATCGTACTTTGGACAGCGACCTGACCGTTTCTGCTGTTGGTCTGGGCTGTATGGGCATGAGCCATGCCTACGGCGCACCTGCCAACAAGAAGGAAATGGCCGAACTGCTGGCGCAGGCCGTGGGTATGGGCTATACGTTCTTTGACACCGCCGAAGTCTACGGCACACCGGATAATCCCCACGACAACGAGGAACTGGTGGGTGCTGCCCTGAAACCCTACCAAGATAAAATCGTTCTGGCGACCAAGTTCGGCATCCATTTTGACATGACCAGTACGGCAGTCAACAAGCCGCTGGTGCCGGATTCCCGCCCGGAAGTTATCCGTGCATCGGTAGATGCCTCCCTCAAGCGGCTGGGCACCGACCATATTGACCTGTATTATCAGCATCGGCTTGACCCCAAGGTGCCCATTGAGGAAGTGGCCGGTGTAATGGCTGACCTGATTCGGGAGGGCAAGATCACTCACTGGGGCCTTTCGGAAGCCACCGAGGAGACCATCCGCCGAGCACACGCAGTCTGCCCGGTAACGGCCATCCAGAACCGTTACTCCATGATGGCCCGCTGGTACGAAAGCCTGTTCCCGGTTCTGGAAGAACTGCACATTGGTTATGTGGCATTCTCGCCGCTGGCAAACGGTTTTCTCTCCGGCAAATACGATAAGACTTCCAAGTTTGAAGCAGGCACGGACTACCGCAGCGTCATGCCGCAGTTCCAGCCAGACAGCATTGACCAGAACCGCGCCCTGCTGGAACTGTTACACCGTCTTGCCGCCGAGAAAAATGCAACACCTGCCCAGATCTCACTGGCGTGGATGCTGTGCAAAAAGCCTTATATCGTACCAATCCCCGGCACCCGGAAACTTAACCGTTTACAGGAAAACGCCGGTGCAGCGGATATTGTGCTGTCTGCCGCAGAAGTGGCTCTGATTGACGAAGCACTGGCACACATGGAAATGTCGCATGTGTTTGGCGGGAGCCGCACTGTGAAAGAGTAAGACAGCAGCTTTGACGATGAGCTTCAATAGATCATGCGGAGGTAATTGTTTTTGATAATGAAGAAAGCAAAGAGTATGAACCTTTGAGTACTAACAGGTGAACAAAACGGAGATTCTGCTCAGGGGGGCAAACGGTTATAATGAAACCAGAAAGAGTTCCAGTGCGGCAGGGAGCGGAAAAGCAGGATTCCGCTCCCCGATCTGAAACAAATCTAAAAAGAAAAGGAGAACACGATTAGACCGCAACGATGACGGCACCGGTACGCTGGAACGCTACAAAAAGGATTCCTTTTACTGATATCAGAATGTCATCAAAACCAACGGCGCATGCCTGAATGAACAGGTAAAAAAGATAACAAGGCATTTTGTCTTGCGGAAGGAGAAGATTGTTCATGAAAAAAGTTGAAGTCATCGTCCGTACTACGGAGGACAATTTTCCTCCGCAGGAAAAAGTTGTTTTGAAATTCACAGAGCAAACGGTTTCTTCGGCAGAAACCGATGCCGTGCTGAGTTATCCCGGATTGGAAATCCATCTGGAGCATTATCGAGTATTCAAAAATGGACAGGAAGTGTATATGAGCCGTTATGAATATGGCGTTTTAAGTTTAATGGCACGGCATCCGGGGCAATTGTTCACAAAAGAGCAAATATTTGAAGCTGTCTGGCATCAGGATAGTGAAAGCTGCCTGACGGCCGTTACCAATGCAATTGGACGGCATCCGGCAGAAAATTGAAGATGACAGAGCTGCACCTGTTTATATCCGAACGATTTCCAACCTTGGCTACCAATTCATGCCGACTGTTTCCGCAGAATCCGTAGAAAAAGATTCCTGATAACGATAAAAGCCATACTCAAAGGGCAGTTTAGACCTTGGGTATGGCTTTTATCATTATAATGTGGACGATTGAAAACTGACATCCTTGCAATCGAAAACAATTTTTTCTAAAATACAGAAAAAAGATTTTAGGAGGCGATAAGATGTTAACGCATCAAAAAAAGCCTGTCTGCTGCCGTAAGCCAGACCGCCCCGAAGCAAGCACAATCGTTCCGTTCCACCATCCACAATCGTGCCGATGTGTTATATTGCGCCAGCTTCCCACTGTGGGAGGCTGGCGTTTTTGCGCTTTTGGAGCCAAAGTGCCGCAGTCCACCGTTTCTCCTATGATACAGCAGCAAACTTTATATTTGGGAGGGAAAGTCATGCTCGATCATAAGAAGGAAGCGATTACGGAACACTGGCAGTTTTGCCCCAAGTGCAATATAAAGCTCTATCGAATGACCGCCGACTGCACTGGATTCATCCACATAAAATGCTGGCGTTGCCGGGAAATGTTATGGCTCAACCTTTCCATTCGAGCCAAGTAAGCATTGGTTTCATAAAAATCGGGTGCAACGCACTCTGAATATGGACTGTTAGCACCGAGCAACGGGCCGTCACCTCCGGGTGATGTATGAAACGTAGCACCAAATAGCCGGGCAGCAGCTTGACTGAAAGATCTCCAATCTTTCGGTCGGCTGTTGTCCGGCTATTTTTATAGCTTCAGATGGCCTGCTCCCGAAAAGGAGCAGGTTTTATGTTTGCCCTCTTTTCGTGGCTGCCCCAAGTGGCGAAATATCCGTAGCATCTCCGAATTTTCGACTTCTCTCGTTTTATCGAAAATTTGGAGGTTACGCATGGGCTTTAATTATGGTTTGGAAAAGAAGAATTTTGACCGTCAGTGGGCTATGTTGCGCAAGCAGTACGAGGATGCTGGCATGAGCATCGAAGCGATTCAGGCAATGTATGAGTATGACTGGTCTGTTTTCAATGCTGCGCGTTCTTACCAGAACCACACGCAGGAAATCACCGCTCCGTCCTTTGAACAGGGCGAAGAATCCTACTCGCCCCTTATGAACAAGTATCAGGAAGCCGTTTCCGTTACGGATACCTACCGCGAAACCAAGAGCCGCTTCACATGGATCGGAGAAATTGAGAACGAGCGGTTGCTGTCTGCTCTTGAAAATTTATCGGAAGATGACCTCAAACTGTTGACGCTCTACGCCTATGAAGGCTACAACGAGAGCGAAATTTCTAAAGTTTTTAATGTCTCACAGCCTGCAATTCATAAGAGAATCATAAAAATTTCTATATTTTTGAAGAAGTTTTGATTTTTGGTTATAATTTGGCCTTTCTCGATGCCTACCAAGTGAAGGGACAATTTCCCAAGCGGCACCTGCCGCAGGGCAAAACGTCCGACCTCAGGGACCTTGAAAACTGAATAGTTCCGTCATCTGGTACTCCGATAATGATACTTCCGTAATTCGCGGCCCGGTCACAAAGCAGACGGGGTGGCTGAAATGCCAATGAAGCGGTACAAGTCCGCTGCCAGATGTTTATGCCCCACTCGCAGGGAGCCGAGGGCGAATATGCGAGACCTTAACTTATTAAATCAGGCGTGGCCGAATGCTGTTTTCGGTCTTCGTCCACGCCTGTTCTTTTTACTTATTCCATATATCTACATTTTCGTCCTACATAGGAGGTTTTATGAACGAGAACGACCGTACCACCTTAGAGCAAGCGATCTACGAGGAAATGGAACTGACCCCGGAGATGATCCGGTCCATCCGCACGCTCTGCGGTGTCTGCCTTTGTAGTTTTGTAGAATCCAAGGCGTTCAAAATCGCCATTGTTCCCAGCGCAGACCGGAGCATGGACACTTGCACAGTCTGCCAGACCCGGCGCGGTCATGACTACGTTGTGATGAACCGCTGAACAAACACACCGCCCACTGCCAAGGAGGTGCAGCGGGCGGTGTACATATTGAAAAAGGAGGGCAGCTTTTGATTCAAAACTGGAAATTCCAGCGCGGAGACATTTTCTTCACCCGTTTCGACAACGCCATCGGTTCAGAGCAAAGCGGGAATCGTCCGGCAGTCGTTCTTCAGAACGATGTGGGAAATTTTTACTCGCCCACGCTGATCGTGGCCACATTGACAAGCAAGGCGGCAAAAAAGTATACCCAGCCGACCCACTGCCTGCTGGTGAACGAGTTTCTCTCCGTACCATCCATCGTTCAGGCAGAGCAGATCTTTACCATAGACAAGAGCAGGGTTCTGAAATATCTCGGACACCTCACCCCGGAAGAAATGAGCCGGGTGGATGATGCTGTCCGTGCCAGCCTTGCCCTGAACCCGATGGGGAGCATTCAGCGGCTTCCACCTATCATCCGTTCTACAGCGGCTTACGCGCCGCCTGAGGTGGTTGACGGTAAGCCGCCCCTCTATCCCTACACGCCCATCAAATCATCCTTTGAGGATGCTGGGAGTGTCGAGGACATGATGCTGTACACCGAACTGGAAGCTGCGGTACACGCAATGATCCAGCGGCTGGAATATAGCTTCACGTTCA
>ERZ773204.2265-NODE-2265-length-13527-cov-4.559234_pt1 | contig 13527 bp, 10 predicted proteins | sample MGYA00581007_ERZ773204 | MGnify/ENA primary metagenome ERZ773204 (study PRJEB29015, sample SAMEA2737757) | human gut metagenome | biome: human gut; feature: human-associated habitat; material: faeces | place: China | collected 2012 ... | reverse complement strand
CGTCTCGGTGTCACAAAGTGTAATCTTCCGATAACACCTGTCATCTCCTGGAAAATGTATGAAATCCAGGATACTTACATGAATACACTTCTGAATCTTGTCATAATTATCACCTGCATGGAGCTGATCCGTAATCATCTTGCTTAGATAAAATACAATCCGCTTCTCCCAGAAGTCGAACTCTTCCACCTGCATCTCAAAATCTATCTGTATGCCATTTTTCATCTGCACATGCACATCCAGAATTCCGTACTTGTCATCTTCGTACTCTTTCCGCAGAATCGTTGGCAAAAGCGTTGTCTCCTCTCCGGCAATTCCATATGTCCGAAGAGAATGTTTCTACATACATTTTAGCATATACCAAAAATATATTCCAATTAAAATTACTAATCAAAGAAACGTTTTCTGTGCCGCACCAGATTCTCTCTTTCAGACACATCATTTAATTGTCAATCGTTCATCACTTTGGAATACGGTCCGATACTTCTGGATCTCCGAAAATGAATGATATTAATATAGATACTTTTGCGGATGGCAAGACACGCCATCCGCGTGACATTAGAATAACATAAAACCTATACTCATACAAGAATATTTTTGTTAAAAATACCCCCTACTCCTCCAGCTCCCGCGGATCTACCCCCTGTTTCTTCAGCTTCAGATACACAATTTCCCGGAACAGTGCATATGCCACCGACACGATCGGTATAAATATCAGCATTCCGACTACTCCCATAAGGCTGCCTCCGATGCTGACCGCTGCCAGCACCCAGATGGACGGCAGCCCTACAGAATTACCTACTACATGCGGATAAATCAGGTTCCCTTCTATCTGCTGGAGCACAAGAAACAACACGATGAACATAAGCGCCTTCATCGGATCGACCATGAAGATTAAAAATGCTCCCACCGCACAGCCAAGAAATGCTCCAAAGATCGGTATCAGTGCGGTAAATGCGATAAAGATTCCCACTAGCAGTGCATACGGCAGCCGGAAGATTGTCATGGCCAATACGAACATGCTTCCGAGAATCACAGCCTCCAGGCACTGTCCGGTCAGGAAGCTTGAAAATGTGCTGTAAGTAAGGGAAGAGACTTCCACCACAGCCTCCGCACGACCTCTTCGTACGAATGCAAACAGTACCTTTTTCGCCTGTATCCCAAGCTTTTTCTTCTGCAGCAAAATATAAATTGCAAATAAAAAAGCTATGACAAATGTTGAAACTCAGCTGATAATGCTTTTTGCAGCGGTGAGTGTCGAACTCAGCATATTTCCAGCACCATTATTCAGGAAATCAATCAGTGTCTCCACAATCTTGTCCCAGTCAAACTGTACACTGTTGATCAGTTCGACAACCTCCTTGTTTCCATGAAAGACCTCTTTTCCCCCCCACGCCTGTGCATGTGGGATGAACTGGGTAATACTCTGCCCCAGATTTCCAAATGTATTTACAAGCTGAGGTACAACACCAAAGATTACTACCGTCAACACGCCAACTACGATACAAAGTACACTCGACAGACTCACCGGTCTTGCAAGCTTATCTGACACTTTATTTTTTCTTACTTTTTCCATAAACAAGTGCCGCTCGATAAAGTTCATCGGTACATTCAATACAAACGCAATGGCTCCTCCAAGCAGAAACGGAAAGATCAGATGTCCCACATATCCCAGTACCTCCAACACCTCTTCATATTTCCACAGCACCACGATCAGCAGTGCTGTGAACAAAATCAGCTCCCGGATTTTCCGCATATTTTCCTTGTTCAGCTCCATACAATTCCTTCCTTCATTAAGTATCCTGTCAAATCCTCTATTTCTTTCGTGTTCTAATCCATTTCAGCAGCTGAATAACCGGCAGATTCAAAAGTGCCAGTCCATATACAGTCATCAACTGTGCCACCGTCAGTGTCTGCACTTTGAACATTCCCTGAAGTGCCGGGATCATCAGTACGCCTGTAATCAAAAGCCAGCCAAGTACAAATGCTCCGATCAGATAAGTGTTATTCCAGAATCGTTTCGTAAAAATGATCGGTTTGTTTGCCTTACAGTTAAATCCGTGAACCAGACGGCTGCTGCAAAGTGTTCCAAATGCCATCGTACTTGCCAGCACTGCATTTCCATCGCGATATCCGATCATAAATGCTGTCATGGTCATGATTCCGATACACAGACCTTCCACTCCGATGCTTGTAAGAAATGGTTTTGTCAAAATGGACTCTCCCATGGCACGCGGTTTTTCTTTCATCACTTCCGGATTGTGCGGCTCCAGTCCAAGTGCAATCGCCGGCAGGCTGTCTGTCAGAAGGTTGATGAACAGCAGATGTACCGGTGCAAATGGAACCGGCAGACTTGCAAGTGATGCGTACAAAACTGCAAGAATCGCTGCAAAATTTCCAGAAAGCAAGAACTGAATCGCATTTTTAATATTTTGAAAAATGTTTCGTCCATTTTCCACTGCCTTGACAATCGTTGCAAAGTTATCATCCGTCAGCACCATAGCTGCCGCATCTTTCGCCACTTCACTTCCCGTGATTCCCATGGCAACTCCGATATCTGCCTGCTTCAGTGCCGGGGCATCATTCACGCCATCTCCCGTCATTGCCACAATATTTCCACGCTCCTGCCATGCCCGCACGATACGGATCTTGTGTTCCGGTGAAACTCTTGCATACACAGAAATGTTCGGTACGAACTCCTGGAGTTCTTCGTCCGTCATGTCTTCGATGACCGCACCTTCACAGGCTTCCGACATATTTTCCAGAATTCCGATTCGTTTTGCAATGGCCGCTGCTGTTACCTTGTGATCGCCCGTAATCATGATTGGCTTGATTCCTGCCTTGATACATTCCGCAACTGCATCTTTAGACTCCACTCTCGGCGGATCCATCATGGAAATCAGTCCCAGGAATGTCAGGTCATTTTCATCATTTAATGTAAGCCCCTGCTCCTGTTCCATCGTCTTAAATGCAAATGCAAGAACTCGCAGTCCGTTTTCTGAAAAATGTTTATTCTGCACTTCAATTCTGACGCGGTCTTCTTCTGTAATCTTTCTTAGAGTATCTCCATCCTGAATGTGGCTCATGCGCTCAAGAAGCACATCGACCGCACCTTTTACGACCATAACGTACCGTCCGTCTATAAAATGTTCCGTGGACATAAGTTTTCTGTCACTGTCGAACGGTACCTCGGAAAGCCTTGGGTGTTCATCACGTACTTGTGCATAATCTTCTCCCAAAAGGCTGCCAAGATTAATAAGAGCTGTCTCCGTCGGATCCCCAATCTCCTGACCATCGTGATTTGTAGAATCGTTGCAAAGCATACTGAACATCAGTAACTCTCGCTGTGCCGGATCCTTCAGATCAATCTCTTCGGAACAGACACTCGTACCATTTACATAATAATTTTCCACAGTCATTTTATTCTGCGTCAAAGTTCCCGTCTTATCAGAGCAGATGATTGACACACTGCCAAGTCCTTCAACCGCCTGAAGCTTACGGATGATTGCATGCTCCTTCGCCATCTTCTGTGTACCAAAGGAAAGCACGATGGTCACGATAGAACTAAGCGCCTCCGGGATAGCTGCCACCGCCAGCGCTACCGCAAATAAAAATGCATTTACAATCGATTCTCCGCGGATCACGCTGATTGCAAATAAAATTCCGCAAAATACAAGAATCGTAATAGACAACTTCTTACCAAAATCATCCAGATTCTTCTGAAGCGGTGTCTGCTTCTCTGATGCATTTTTCAGAAGCCCGGCAATCTTACCGACCTCCGTACTCATTCCGACTTCCGTTACTTCAAAAGATGCTCGCCCATAAGTCACGAAGCTTCCGGAAAATACACGATTTGTCTGATCTCCGAGTGCTGCGCCCTCCGGCACTTCATCTAAAGACTTCTCCACTGGAAGACTCTCACCTGTCAGTGCACTTTCGTCCACTTTAAGGCTTGCAACTGTAAGTAACTTTCCATCTGCCGGAATTAAATCTCCTGCCTCCACAATCACTTCATCACCGACGGTCACTTCTTTCGCCGGCACCTGCATCAACTGCCCGTCACGCACAACTTTCGCATCCGGTGCCGACAGCTGCTTCAAACTATTCAGCGACTGCTCTGCCTTCACCGTCTGCACCGTTCCAAGAATCGCATTCATCGTAATAACTACAAAAATTACAATCGCACTCTCCACATCTCCAAGAAATCCTGAGATCACCGCGGAGATGATCAGAATAATTACCAGAAAATCCTTGAACTGTTCTAAAAATATTTGAAAGACACTTTTTTTCTTTCCCTCTTCCAGTTCATTCGGCCCGTATTTCTTTAGATTTTCCTTCGCCTGCTCATTTGTCAACATAATTTGTACCTCCTTTTAATCGCTGTGGCCAAACGCCCTATACTGCTTTAGAGCTGATCAGGTGTACAAAAATAGAGACCTTTATTGCACACCAAAAATATGCAATAAAAGTCTCACCATTTCATTACGATACGGATGATCACTCATCGTACTGACGACATCGCAAACGCCTGATTTTCTACTTTGCAAGACTTACAGGCGCCAGTTACTCCCTTTTATTAAAGTTAATATAGTCGATTCTTTCGAATCTGTCAACAGGTTTTTTACCTTTCCATCAAATAATCTATTATATTCTGATGTATGATTCCTTCTCTTGAAAAATCAAATCTGTCCATGGAAAGTACATATTTCGGATAATGATCTTGAATATCCTTATATGCCCCAAATTCTCTTTCTATGACATCTTCCGTTGCTAGCAAATATGCGACCTGGTAATACTCTTTCCGTCTTTCACTGCTACAAAATCAATCTCACCCTTTGTCGTTTTTCCCACATATACTTCATATCCCCGAACTAAAAACTCATTATATACAACATTTTCTATAAGACCACCTATTTCTGTCTTGAATCTGTATTTTTGATTTTTCCAAACCCTACATCTGTCAGATAATATTTATCAAACCTGGTCAATACCCTTTTTCCTCGGATAGCATAGCGCATTGCTTTATTCATGACCATCGCTGCAACTATCTTTTCCATATAATTATTATAGTATCCGGTGCTACTTTTCGATTTACACTTTCAAAATACTTGGCAATCGATGTTGGAGAAAATGTCTGCGAAGAGTTCAATACAATGTATTCCAACAGTCTGTTCAGTGCATCTACATCCCTCACCTGACCTCGCCAGAAAATATCCTTCAACACAATAGAATCATACAAATCTGTCATAAACACTTTAGTTTCTTCTTCGGTTTTAAAATAAAAGCGCTGTGGCATTACGCCCCATGTAATATAGTCCATAAATTCTTTTTCAGACGCTTCTTCTTTCTTTACTCCCAACATCTCACACATTTCCTGAAAACGAAACGGCATCACCCGAAAACTCACGTATCTTCCGGATAACAATGTTGCTAATTCTCCCGACAACAGCCAGCTATTGGAACCCGTGATAAAAATACTTACATTTTTTGTTGCGTGAAAAGAATTTATAGCCCGTTCAAATTCTTCAACCATCTGAATCTCATCTAAGAAAATGTAATACTTTTCTTCATCAACGATAAGTTTCTCCACATACCCATACAAATCCATCGCATTCTTTATAAATGCGTATTTCATATCTTCCAGGTTCATATATATAATATGATCATCGGTAACACCTTGATCCTCTTTCATTTCATCCATAATCTGCTTAAGCAAAATAGATTTCCCACAACGTCTTATACCCGTTACTAAAAGTGCTTTATTAGAATTTTCAAGCCATTCTCTAATAGAAATCGAACTTTTTCTATGCATAAAGCAACACCTCCATCTATACAATACACCAATTGTCCTGTTTTTTAATTTTAAATACAACAAATTGCCCGTTTTGTAATTTTTGCTATAAATTTGTCAAAAATTATCAAATTTTCTTTATTAATTTGATCTTTTATTTTTGGTACAAAATAAAAAGCTTTGGACAATATCCAAAACTTTACTTAATAACTTTTTGAATCATTCGATTCATTGTATATACAATGATAATACCTAAAGGGATCATCACACATGATTTTAAAATTCTTACAAATTGTGATGCAAAGAATGGTATTCCATACATCGACTGTAACCAATATGGTGTTAAAAACATCGTTACTGTCAGTTCAATTGCGACAACAGATAAAATGCTTAAATGAAATAAGCGTAAATCCTCTTGTCTAAGTTTATTTTTATAATATCTTATAAAAATAAAGAGAATAGTAAGCATTGCTGCAATGATGACAAAGATTGTAAATTTAATTGGTAATGTTACTTGATATGAAGATCCTGAAATATTAACTTCATTGATTTTAAAAACATAAAGACATCCTAGTAACGAAATAATGACCATTACTATTTTTACAATTCTTTCTAATAATCTTTCATTTTTTTCATTTAAATAAATCTTTAATAGACATGGTATTTCAGTTTGTAAAACCGCATTTAAAGTAAATCCTAAAAATGGAAATCCTCCAGCATTTGCTAGAACAAGACCTAGAAAATCTGTGGCAATAGAAACTATAAAACAATACCCTGGTTGTAATGTTAAACCAGCAACGATTAAAGGTAATACCTCTAATGTAATTTTTAAACTTGGAAATCCAAGGAAAGGTACCATCACAGCTAACCTTTTTAAAATAATAGCTAGAATGACAAATAAAGCCCCCAATGTCACTTGTCGCACATCGCTTTTCATTGGATATTTATAAAAAACAAATATCCCAATCGAAACAATAATAACCCCTAAAATAATTTGAATCATCGTTTGATTGCTACTTAAAAACCAATCGTTCCTGCTTCGTCCTCTTTCTAGTCCACAGGCGTTAATTCCGGTAAATAACCGTACATATGTTTTTTCCCACTTCGTCCTCTTTCTAGTCCATGGGCGTTAATTCCGATATAAAACCGTACATATGCTTTCCCGCTTCGTCCTCTTGCTAGTCCACGGGCGTTAATTCCGATATAAAACCGTACACAATTGCTACTAAAAGTAGACTCCTCCTTCTTTCTTAATTGCTATGAATTCTTTTGTAGTAAGTATTTCCTTACTTCTGAAATAAAATATAACGATCCTGTAATCAAAAATGTTCCTTCTTGTAAATAAATATCGTCTAAAGCTTTTCTAAAGTCCGGTTCAATTTTCACCGGATAATCCCCTGCTAATAATTTTGCACTTTGACTACGAGGATGTTTGAATTCACAGACAGTTATATCATACGTCAAATCAAGTAATCTTTCAATCATGTAGTCTGTATCTTTATCTCTTAAAGCTGAAAAAATGATTTTTAGATTATGAAGTTTACGTGCTGAACGATAGAGTTCATCAACACCTTCTCTATTATGTGCTCCATCTAAAATAATAAGTGGCTTTTCACTAATAATTTCAAAACGTCCTGCCCATTTTGCTTCAAATAAACCTTCTACGATTGAAGAATCATCTAATTCAATAAACTGATGTTTCTTTAAATAAAGTAACGTTTCAAGTGCTAAAGCACTATTTTCAATTTGATAAAGCGCTGGCGTATTTAAAACAATATTATAATCTTTATAAGTATACTTCACATTTTCCCCATCTTGTAAATCATGAATACGATCCAAACGAATCAAATGACTTTGATGTTTTTCACATGTATCTCTAAAAATATCTACACATTCTTGTTTATGTTCACCCGTAATAAAATCGACGTGATCTTTAATAATACCCGCTTTCGCTCCAGCAATACTTTCATAGCTATCGCCTAAATAATCCATATGATCTAAACCAATATTTGTGTTCACACACACCATTGGTAAGATAATATTTGTCGCATCTAATTGTCCACCTAACCCAACTTCATAAATGGCATAGTCAACCCCTTGATAAATAAAGTAAAGAATTGAAATAAATACTTCAATTTCAAATAAAGAGATTTCATATTCTAACCAAGTATCGACATAACGATTGGCTACATCCACAATGAATTGTTCATCGATCCATTGATCATTAATACGTACCACATCAAGACGTGAAATAAGTGCAGGAGAAGTAAAGGTTCCTACTTGATAACCTTGTTTTTTTAAAACTTCTTTCATGTAATTAACAGTAGATCCTTTTCCATTTGTTCCACAAACATGAATACACTTTAAAACATGTTGAATATTAAAAAATTCTTGCATGTATTTTTTAAAGTTATCTAAACTATAAACACGATCTTTTTGTTGTTGTATGAAGGTATAGACTTCTTCATAGTGTTTAAATTGTTGTTTGGTTGGAATTGTTATTGTTTTATTTTGATATGTAATATCTTTAAAAGCTATTTTTTTGATGACATTGATGAGTTGTTGTTTTGTTTCTTCGTTCCCTAAACAAAGTTCAATTTCATTATTGAAGACATCAAAGATAATAATCCCATTTATTTCTTGTTCTTCATTTATGTAAATAATTTTACGATTTTGTTTTAAATATTCTTTTGTTATTTCTTCTTTATTGATGAATTGAATTAATTCATCTATTCTTTTTTCATTTAATAATTTGATTGCCATAATTTCACCCACAAATATTATAAAGGATTAAAAAAAAAGGACAATGTCCTTTTTCTAAAATTTTTCAAATTGTTCAATATCTAACACGAAAACTGTTGCTCCACCAACAAGTACATCTACCATAATTGGAGTAAAGAATTCTCCCATTTCAGTAGGTGGAACAGTAGGTTCCTTTTCTACACGTTTTTTAGAATTTTCTTTAATAATTCCTACAGCATGTTCAACTTTATCATCATTTGTTCCAATAAAGAAAGTTGTATTTCCTTTCTTTAAAAATCCCCCTGTTGTTGATAATTTTGTAACAAAATATCCTTCTTCTGTAAGCGCAGCTTGTACTGATGAACTGTCATCAGAGTTTACGATAGCAATTATTAATTTCATAAGCCATCCCTCCTGTATATTATTATTTTACACCAATTTCCTTAATTATTAAAGTTTTTCCCCATGAAGAATCGGTAAAAATTTGCTTTCATAATCATTTAAAACATACGTATCAGTCATCATTGATAAATAATCAGAAACAATGAGAGGATTTGGCGTATTTTGATAGCTTTCGATCATCTTACTTTTAAATTTAACAATATTAGAATCTTGATTATTATTTTCAAGTTCTTCTAAATATACATCAAAAAGCTCTTTAACCATTCTTGATAATTTTGCATTTTCTTTTTCAAGAACAGGATGATGATGGACCTTTTCCCCTAAAAAAGAAAGTAAAGAAGATAAAGCTTCAAAAACTTCATGGGAAAAACGCAAATACGGTTTTTGATAACTATGAATCATTAAATCACCAATCAGCTTATTCATGATTGATTTATTATTATCTCCTAAGACCTTCACAACTTTTTCCGGAAGATCTTCTTTTTGTAAGATACCTACACTCATAGCATCTTCAATATCTTTTCCAATATAAGAAATAACATCTGATATACGAACAACACAGCCTTCTAAAGTCATTGGTTTTAAATCAAGACTGGCATTTTCTTTATGCCAACAATCATGATACTCTTGTAAGAATTGTTCTTTTGTTTTTTTACGATCTGGTTCATATTTTTTAGAAAGCATTTCACCATTATGACACAAAATAGCATCTAAGACTTGTAAAGAAACATTATAGCCTTTCCCATTTCTTTCTAAATAAAGAATATTTCGTACACTATTAGCATTATGACAAAAATATCCAAAACCCTTTTCTTGTAGTTTTTCATTCAACGCTCTTTCTCCTACATGACCATAAGGAGCATGTCCTAAATCATGTCCTAAAGCAGCTGCTTCAATTAAATCTAAATTTAAATTCAAACCTTTTCCTATTTGTCTGGCAATACGTGAGACCCATTGAACATGGATTGAACGTTTAGAAATATGAGCACTTTGAAAAAAGGAAAGAGCTTGTGTTTTATCGGTATATCTTTGATAAGACTTACAATAAAGAATACGATCGATATCTTCTTCAAAAGGCCAACGAATATCAAATTCTTCATGTTTATTTTCTTCTTTTCGAAGTTTTTGACATTCACTTGTTTTACAAGCATAAGGCGAAAGTGTTCGATCATATTCTTTCGTTCTTTTAATTGTATTTTTAATAATTCTTTCTTCTTCTTTCATATTCATCACCTTCATTATTATATACTTTTTTTAAAAAAGATGCTCAAGTAATGTTTTACATGCAATTAAGATCAAAACAATTCCACCAAAAATAAGAGCTTTATTTTGAAACTTATTATTTAAATAATTCCCAATTTGTAAAGCTATCAAACATAATAAAAAGGTAATAATCCCTATAATAAAGAGAGCTTTATAAATAGAAACTTTCAAAAAAGCAAAAGTCATTCCTATTGCAAAAGCATCAATACTTGTCGCTATCGCTAAAATCGTTAAATCAAAAAAATGAAAATTATAGCTTGTTTCTTCTTCACTAAAAGCATCTTTTAACATTCCTATTCCTACAATCATTAAAAAGATAAAGGCAATATAATGATCATAAGCCTGTACTAATTTAGAAAATACACATCCTAAATGATAACCAAAAAAAGGCATCAAAGCCTGAAAAAAGCCAAAATAAAAAGCAATGAAGCTTTGTTTCTTGATGTCTCTTTCAGGCATAGAAATACCATACATCATCGAAACAGTAAAAGCATCCATCGCTAATGAAATCGAAATAATCACAAGCTCAAATAATGACACATTATCTCTCTCCTTTGAGTAATACCTCACTACATTTCAAACCATCAATTGCACTTGACATAATACCACCTGCATATCCTGCACCTTCACCAATTGGATAAATCCCTTTAATATTACTTTCCATATTGTCATCACGATAAAAACGAATTGGTGCTGAACTTCTTGATTCTACTCCAAGTAATGTGGCATCACTTGTAAAACCATTAATCTTGTTATTCATTAAAAGAAGTCCTTCTTTTAAATTTATATTCAGGATTTCAGGAAGTAATGCATTGAGATTAGCATTTTTAACTCTTTTTAAACTTGTTTCTATTTTTTCTTTACTTTCTTTATTTTCTAAATAATCTTCCACTCTTTGAACTGGAATTGAATAATCACTTCCTCCTAGTTCAAAAGCTTTTTCTTCTACTTTTCTTTGAAAATACATTCCTGCAAGCGGATGTGAACTGCCAAAATCATCTGGTGTGACATTGACTAAAATAGCACTATTGGCAAACTTATTATCACGTTTAAAATTTGACATCCCATTAACAACAAGTCGGTTTTCTTCACTGGCTGCATTCATGACATAACCACCTGGACACATACAGAAAGTATAAACTCCTCTTTTTTGACTTGTATGCACCGCCAATTTATAATCAGCCGCTTTTAATGCAGGATGATCATAGAATTTTCCATATTGGTTTTTATTAATAAATTCTTGACTATGTTCAATACGCATTCCCACTGCAAAAGCTTTTTGAGAGATTTCTAATTGTTTTTGATAAAGCATTTCATAGGTTTTTCTCGCACTATGACCAATAGCCAATACCAGTTGATCTACTTTTTCTTTATATGTTCCTTCATTATTTTCTAAAACAACTTCTTTTAATTGATTATCTTCAATAATAATATCTACCAATTTTGTTTCAAAACGAACATCTCCACATTTTTCAATATCTTTTCTTATATTTTTAACCACATTAATTAAAACATCTGTTCCTAAATGAGGTTTATTTAAATAAAGAATATCTTCATTAGCTCCATGTTCATAAAACGTATTTAATACAAATTGTTTACGATAATCTTTAATACCTGTCGTCAACTTTCCATCAGAGAATGTTCCTGCGCCCCCTTCACCAAATTGAACATTACTTTGCACATTCAATTTACCTGTTTCTAAATAAGTATCTATATCTTTTTTTCTTTCATCAACACATTTACCCTGTTCAATTAAGATGACCTTTTGTCCACTACGAGCTAAATTATAAGCACAGAATAAGCCTGCCGGCCCACTTCCAACAACCATAATTGTTTGATTATTGGGTGTTAACTTATCATAATGATATTCTTTAACTTTACTTACTTGTTTACTATGTGTTTTTAATAATTGATCTTCATCGACATATTCAAAAGTAAAGCCCATATTAAAATGTACTTTATTCTTTCTTCTTGCATCGACTGCTTTTCTAGCAATCTTTACATTCTTTACTTGTGATTTTCTTATATTTAATGTATTTGCGATAACCTTTGCATAATCTTTTTCATCTAAAGAAACTGCGATATTACTTACTTTTAACATATCTTCTCCTATTTTTTTATTTTCCAATATCCTTTTTTATTATTTCCAATTCTTTCTATAATTCCCAAATCTTTTAGCTTTTTAATAATAGTTGCAACACTTTTTCTACTTATTCCTATCTCATCAGAAATATCATTATATGAATATCCTGGATCTTCACTAATTACATTAAGAACCTTCATCATATTATCGTTCACCCTATCAGTCACCCTATCAGTCACCCTATCGTTCACCTTTGAAAAGTTATCGATTACTAATCTTTGGGGGGCATCAAATTCAATCATGATATCAGTAGGATTAATATAATACTTTGGCATTGGTAAATTGTTTTCTATACACGAATCAAATTTTTTTTCTATTCCTCTTCCCCATGATTCAATGTGTCCCGCTAAATAAAACACATGGGCAATATTAGGATTATAAGGTTTAGACCCATGTTTTTGATAAAGTGTTTTTTCAGTCCAATGATCTGGAAGTTTTCCAACATTTGTAATATAAAGTTTATCTTTATAAATACTTATTTGTATTGGTACACCTGATTCATATTGTTTATGAACAATAGCATTTAATATAGCTTCTCTCATACTTGCTTCACTTACAAAGTATTCTTCAACTCTTTGAAGTCCATCATATGAAATCTTAGCTTTCATATATTTAAAGAAAATAAGTTCTATAACTTTATCAATTTGTTCAAAAAGTGATCCTCTTACTTCATCTTGATAAATTAAATCAGCATTTGTTTCAAAAAATCCTACTTTTATAAAAGCACCTGTAAAATATCTTTCTGGATCTTTTGAAAACAAAAGTAAGGCAGCATTTGTAAGATAACCATTATTTATCAAATGAAGTTTATCTAATAATGTTTCCGTATCTTCTTCTAAAATCGTATCATCTATTCTTTTTTTACGAATTGCAAGTTCTTTAAACTTTTGAATAGCATTTTGATCTAAATCTTCTATTTTTACTAATGGGTATGGAACGTTATCCCAAGTTGCTCCTCTTTTACGTAAAATAAAACTTTCTAATTCAATACCTGCCAACTTTTGTGATGTACTCCCACTTCTAAAATAATAGTTTCCTTTACAAGATATAGCTATTGGATAAGACGGAACATCTATTTCTATATATTCCATATTATTTTCTTTACATAAATTAACTCCCTTTTTACAAAAATGTGTCTGATGCATACTAACTCATAATTATACGAAACACCACACTTTTATTCATT
>ERZ773204.2261-NODE-2261-length-13544-cov-4.310179_pt1 | contig 13544 bp, 9 predicted proteins | sample MGYA00581007_ERZ773204 | MGnify/ENA primary metagenome ERZ773204 (study PRJEB29015, sample SAMEA2737757) | human gut metagenome | biome: human gut; feature: human-associated habitat; material: faeces | place: China | collected 2012 ... | reverse complement strand
TACCGACAGATACAACACCTGTTAATTGTTTAATTAATAAATCAAATCCACCACCGTAGAATAAACCTGTTAAAGTACTTTCTGGTGCAGAAGTTGTCGCAAATAAACCAACAGCAATTGTTCCCCAAATACCATTGCAACAATGTACAGCAACAGCACCTACAGGATCATCAATGTGTAATTTATAATCTAAGAACCAAACTCCAAGGCAAACAAGTAATCCAGCAACAGCACCAATAATAATCGATCCTAAAACATCTGTGACGTCGCATCCAGCAGTGATTGCTACTAAACCTGCAAGTGAAGCATTTAAACACATACCAACATCAGGTTTACCATATTTGATCCAAGTAAAGATCAAACAAGAAACAGTTGCAATGGCCGGTGCCACTGTTGTTGTTACGAAAATTGAACCAAGTTGTGGAACAGTTGTAGCCGCTGCCCCATTGAATCCATACCATCCAAGCCAAAGAATAAAGACACCTAAAGCTCCAGCAGTAATGTTATGTCCTGGAATCGCGTTAACTTTAACAACTTTTCCATTTTTATCTGTATCAAATTTACCAATACGAGGTCCTATGATTTTAGCACCAATTAATGCAGAGATACCACCAACCATATGAATTGCACATGATCCAGCAAAATCATGGAATCCAAGTTGTGATAACCATCCACCACCCCAAATCCAATGCGCTTCAATTGGATAAATAAGGGCAGAAATAACACCTGAATAAACACAATAAGATAAGAATTTTGTTCTTTCTGCCATTGCCCCTGAAACAATAGTGGCTGTTGTTGCACAGAACACTAAGTTAAAGACAAAGTTTGAAAAATCAAAATTTGCATAATTTGTAAATATATCAAATCCTGGTTTACCAATAAAACCAAGTAAATCTTCTCCTAACAATAAACTAAAACCAATTAAGATAAAAGTACATGTCCCTATACAAAAATCCATCAAGTTTTTCATAATGATGTTTCCCGTATTTTTTGATCTTGTAAATCCAGCTTCTACCATGGCGAATCCAGCTTGCATCCAGAACACTAATGCTGCACCAATTAGAAACCATACACTAAATGTCTCACTCATAATAAAATCCCCCTCAATTTTTTATAATGCGTTTTCTCCTGTTTCTCCTGTACGAATACGAATTGCTTCTTCGACTGGATAAACAAAGATTTTTCCATCTCCTACGTTTCCACTTGATAAAGTTTCTGTTACTTTATCAATAATTTCTTGAACTATTTCATCTTTAACAACTGTTTCAACTCTTAACTTTGAAACAAGATTAACAGAATATGTGACACCTCGATATTGATGTGTGTAACCCATTTGATTTCCAAACCCCATAATATTGGAAATCATCATCCCTGTTACCCCAGAAACTGTTAAAATATCTTTTAAATCTTCTAACTTTTCTGGTCTGATAATGATTTCAAGTTTTTTCATAAGTTTTCCCCCTTTTTTATTGATTTCCATTCCCTTTTAGAAATCTTGATAAAAATATATCACGTTGATAAATTCTAGTCAATATAATTTTATTAATTTAATATTTTTTTATTACAACAAGAAAATAAAAAAGGAGCTTCGCTCCTAATAGTAATTTCTTATAACATTTACCATATCTTCTATATAAAGCCTCGCATTATCAATAATAAGAGGATTAATTTCTTTTCTTTGATCAAAAGACATCTTAAAAGTATATTGTTCCCTCATTAATGGAAGTTGTTGATCCTGGCAGAGTTTTATAATCTTCATAAGCTGTTTATTATTGATATAAAAACAATTGATTAAAGCAACGTTTTTTACCTTTTGACGATTAAGTGATTGAATAAAATTTAAAAGTTCTTTATCTTCAAACAACGTATCATCAAAACCAATCACTAATAAATCAACACACTCATTTTCATGATAATCTTTCAAATCATGCACATAAGTTTTTACCCAACGTGCCATTTCATCAGCAACACATTTTATATATTTAGATTTTGTTGTACAAACAATATCAATTTTCATTTTTACCACCATTTTTATTTTATAATAGAAATATGAACTAAAAATGTATTTAAATACTCTATTTCTGTTAATAATTATAACAAATCTATTTTTAAATAATAAGACTTACTTGGAGGTTTCTATGCATAAATTTACAAAAATACTTATTCTTTGCTTCCTTTCTTTCTTTTTAACAGGGTGTGTTGAATGTACTCTTTTGTTAGATTATTCAAAAACAACTTCACCTAAACTTGAAACCGAATTTTGTATTGAAGAAGATACCCTTAAAAAATACAATATGAACATTAAAGAAATAAAAAAACAAATTACTTCCTATGATCTTTTTAAACAATGGGAAATTCATGATCTTAATAAAACTCAAAAAAAACAAAAATATGTCGGTTTCCAACTCATTGCCCCTAGTTCTTTTACTAAAGAAATCACCACCTTAAAAAAGAAAAAAAATCAATATGATTTAACTATTTCAATTGATTCCTCTCTTTTAGATATCAGTGAACTCAATCATTATAAAAGTACTTTAAAGCTCCTTGATTCAAGTGATGCTCTTTGTCAAATGAAAGTCATTATGCCAGGAACCATCACTTACAGTAATTACGGAAAATATTTAAATAACACGCTTACTATTAATCTCTTTGATGTTTTTATCAATCAAGTTGATTTATCTTTTCATGTTACTTCTAAAAAGAATCATCAACAACTTTATCTTTACCTTATTACCCTTTTCCTTTTAGGATGTTTAATCATTTATCTTATCTTCTTTAAAATTCGACAAAAAAAGAGCTAGCTCTTTTTTTTAATGTTTTTAAATGTTACCTGACTTTGGTATCAATCATTAAAATATAGTGATAGTAAAAAAGCAGTAGGAATTCAAGATAGAATCTCTATTGCTTTTTCGTTTAAATCTTATAATTGAATATCTGCCTAATTTGCCGCTCTGTCAAATAGTAATTTGTAATCTCTTCGAATTCTTTTATAAATTCACTTGATGCCGTCACATTGATATATTTACTTTCACCTTTGACCACCTTAAAGCTTTTGATAAATTTCATAATCTGATGTGTGCTGTATTGATTATCCAATATCTTAAACTGGAATATTCTTTCTAACAGTACGGCAAGATAACAGATCAGGAAGTGTCCCTTTATGCTGTTTTCTTTTTGAAGAAATACAGGAACGCCAAAAGTGTACGTTCCGTAGTCTATAAAATATTTAGTTTTTCTCCCTGGTGTGCTATCTGACGCCAATTTTGACACCAAATTTCTGAAAAATGATGATTTTGGATGAACAGCTACAAATTTTCAAAATCCGTGAATCCCTTGTAAACAGGGCGTTACAGGACTATATGAAACTAGACAAAACCAACGTCACAATAACAAGAGGAGAGTGCTAATTTTTTATGAAGAATTTGTGAACACATTCAACATACACATTTACGTGAAAATCAACTGTCCACAGACGTCGATGGTTGCTGAAAACACAATAAGCCCACTGTTCTTTTTATGGATATTTTGCTAAGATTCACTATCGCTCCTCACTTTCTCTTAATTTCATACGAATATATTTGAGTAATTGTATAATCAATAGACTGACAAACGCATACAAATATACATATCCAAGCTGTATCAGATTCAAAGTTTGCACATTAAACACCCCATGCAATCCCGGGATCGTCAGTACCGCCGTAATTAATACTGCACCAAATGCAAATGCACCCTGCAGCCATTTATTATTGAAAAATACTTTTGCAAAAATGACCGGATGATCCGATTTACAGTTGAATCCATGAAACAAACGAGCCAGGCAAAGCGTGCCAAAAGCATATGTGCTTCCAAGCAATGCACCATTCTGATGATAGCCTGTCAGGAAACCAATCATTGTCATAGTTCCAATCACAAAACCTTCCAGCCCGATCTTACTAAGGAAATCTTTTGTCAATATTGATTCATCTGCTGATCTAGGTTTCTCATTCATCACTTCAATTCTATGTGGTTCCATTCCTAATGCAATTGCCGGAAGACTGTCTGTCAAAAGATTAATAAACAGCAAATGTACCGGTGCAAATGGAACCGGTAAACCTGCAATTGATGCACAAAGAACTGCTAAGATTGCGCCAAAATTTCCCGACAAAAGAAATTGTATAGCATTCTTGATATTCTGATACAAATTTCGACCATTTTCTACTGCTTTCACTATCGTTGCAAAATTATCATCTGTAAGTACCATCGCTGCCGCATCTTTTGCAACTTCTGTTCCTGTAACTCCCATCGCAACACCAATATCTGCCTGTTTCAAGGCTGGAGCATCATTGACCCCGTCTCCAGTCATTGCCACGATTTTTCCTTTTTCCTGCCATGCCCGGACAATACGAATTTTATGTTCCGGTGATACTCTCGCATATACAGAAATATTCGGTACAAACTCTTTTAATTCTTCATCACTCATTTTTTCTATATCTGCACCCTCACAGGCTTCAGATAAATCCTGTAATATGCCAACTCTCTTAGCAATTGCTGCTGCTGTAATTTTATGATCTCCTGTAATCATAACCGGTCTGATTCCTGCTTTAATACACTCTATAACTGCAGTTTTTGATTCTTCTCTCGGCGGATCCATCATTGCGATCAAACCAAGAAATACCAGATGCTTCTCATCTTTTATAGTTAATGTGTGATTCTCTGGAATTTCACGATAAGTAAAAGCCAATACTCGTAGTCCTTCCATTGAAAACTCCTGATTTTGATGTCGGATTTTATCTTTATCTTCAAACGTAATATCCCGAACCCCATCTTTTGTCCAGATACGTTCTGCTCGTTTCAGAAGATTGTCAACTGCACCTTTTACGATAACTCGATCTTCTCCATCTATCAGATGACGCGTTGACATCATCTTTCGATCACTGTCAAACGGAAGTTCTCCAATTCTCGGATATTGTTTTCTTACTCTTGCAGCCTCTACGCCATATCTGCTTCCAAGATTAATCAATGACGTTTCTGTTGGATCTCCGATTTCTACTCCATTTTCGTTTGTCGAATCATTACACAAAATACTGTACTCTAAAAGACATCTTTGTGCCGGATCCGCTATATCAATTGCAGCTACTGGAATCCTTTTTCCATCTATATAGTAATCTTCAACTGTCATTTTATTTTGTGTAAGCGTTCCTGTCTTGTCTGAGCAGATAACTGAAACACTTCCAAGACCTTCTACTGCCTGAAGTTTACGAATGATTGCGTTCTCTTTCGCCATCTTCTGTGTTCCAAATGAAAGAACAATTGTCACGATAGAGCTTAATGCTTCCGGAATTGCAGCGACTGCAAGTGCTACCGCAAACATAAATGCACTGCTGATTTTTTCGCCCCGGAGTACATTGATTGCAAATAGAAATCCACAGAATATCAGAATCAAAATGGAAAGTTTCTTTCCAAAGACTTCCAGACTTGCCTGAAGAGGTGTCTGTTTTTCCGAAGTAGATTTTAGAAGTCCCGCAATCTTCCCAACTTCAGTCTGCATTCCTATATCAGTCACAACTGCTCTGCCACGGCCATATGTCACAAAACTGCCTGAAAACAGCATATTTTTCCGATCCCCAAGGGGAACTTCTATTTGTATAGTCTCCATACTCTTCTCAACTGGCAGGCTCTCTCCGGTGAGTGCACTCTCATCAACCTTGAGACTTGCATTTTCAATCACTCTTCCATCAGCAGGAATCATATCTCCGGCTTCGAGCATTATCACATCTCCAATGACCAGTTCCCTTGCTGGAATCTGAATAACAGCTCCATCACGCAGTACCTTTGCCTCTGGACCGGAAAGTTTCTTTAAACTTTGTAAAGATTGTTCCGCTTTTACCGTCTGTACTGTTCCCAAAATTGCATTGATTGTAATAACAATCACTATAACTGCTGCACTTTCTGCATCTCCCAGAATACCTGATATGATTGCTGATGCAATTAGGATCAAAACCAAGAAATCCTTATACTGTTCCAGGAAAATCTGCAGGATACTTTTCTTCTTTCCCTCTGTAAGTTCATTCCACCCGCATTTTTCTCTGGAAGATCTCACCTGTTCACTCGTAAGACCTGATATACTACCTTTCACTCGCTCAAACACTTCTTCTACTGTCTGTTGATAAATTTCTTTCATCACCTGTTCCTCCTCATTCAAAATACTGATTGCCTGGATTTTTTATGCAATTCAAGATTTTTTGATAAAAAAGTATAAAAAAAGAAACCTTTATTGCATAACAAAAATGCAATAAAAGTCTCACCATTTTCTTGTGGCACCGGATATTTCCATCGTACTGACGATACCACAAACGCAGATTTTAAAACGTAGGTTACTCCCCTTTATTTAGCACAATCATATATCAAATTAATACCACTGTCAAGCAATTCCTACGCCTTGTAAATTAAAAGCATTATCCAAACTTTGTCTTATCAAAAGATGGAAAACTATCAAGAATTTCGTTTATCCTGTTAATTTTCTAGCAACCAAAAATTTTTGCTTTTCACCTGCCCTATAAAAGATAAATTGTTTTTCCGAATTCATAGGCCTCTTTTAAATAATTTGTTTTATTGATCTGTGGTTTTCCGTTGGTATCTCCGCACCCACCAGCCAAAAGCATTCCTTTGTCATGAAACCGATATAATTGATTATTGCAAATTTATAATAGGATGCTGCCTGTTCATAAGTCCAAAAGAAGTTATCCGCTGAAATCATCAACAAAGCGGCATCTTTCACCGGATATTTTTCATACCGTCCCAAAGGCGGATTTGGATCTTCTTCTGCAATACAGTAAAATCTCTCAATAAACGCTTTCAACTTGGAAGATATCGTTCAAAACAGCAACGGTGATGCAAATACAATCAGATTCGCTTTTTTTATCTTCGGTACAAGTTCATTAAATCCACCTTTTTGTACACACAGCTTTCCGTAACGGCAGTCATTACAGCCTATGCAACCCTTTATTTCAATCGTGTTAAGCGATATTAATTCCACAACATGTCCTGCATCCATAGAACCCTGCATAAATGAATCAACCAATTGCCTTGTATTTCCTTTTGGGCGTCCGCTCCTAATATTACCAAAATCTTTTTCATTTTTTACTTTTAAACTCTCTCCGTTCGAATGAATCACACGCTGATACCATCCAAAGCTTTTCTTTTTGTAACATCATTATCCAACAGTACCCATGTCCTTTCTTTTTCAGATAGGGATTTTACTGATTTTGAAAAGAGATAGCCATCTCCGTTTTCTTTGAAAAAGGCAATATTCTGTGCACAGTTCAATCCTTTATCTGCAACATGGATGGTTTTTCCTGTGATTTGATTTTTATCTTTTAGTTTTTTGATGACATTTCTCAGTATGGGCTTTTCACTTTCGTTACCGGGAAACAATTCCATACCAATAGGAATTTGATTTGCATCAAGAAGCAGTTCTAAGCCGACAATGGGATCTTTTCTGTTTTCTTTAGAAGGACCTTTTCTTCTAAAGTCATCTTCTCTGTCTATTTCAAAATAAAAATTACTGCAGTCAAAGTAGGTCTTGGAAGTATTGATATCATAGAATTTCTTTGTCTGTTCATTAAAGATTTCGATAAACTTGCCGTAGTCATTGCCGATGAATTCAAGACCATCAAGAAGCTGATCATAAGAAAAGTGAACGCCGTCTCTTAGTTGAGGAAGGACCTCATGAAAAGTTCTATGCTTACTGCATGGATTAACAAGACGAGCATAGATAAGAGATGAAAGAAGTTCGTAAAGGTCAAACTCAAAAGAATTATGCAGATTGAAATAGTCGACATACTTTTTGATATCCATTTTATTCATCATGGATATGAATGGAAAATATCCAAGATAGAGTTCAGGAGAATGATCGGAAATCTTAAGAGAATTCTTGTTTTTATTATTTTTGTTGAGTTCATCCACTTCTTTTTGAAAATAGGCAATAGGATCATCGATACCTTTGGCTTTCCAAGTTTCAACAGAAGCAAGTGACTTATAGGTACGATGAGCACCACCATGCTTTTGAGGGGAGTAATAACTTTCAACGATGGAAAGATAGCTACGACCTTTAAGAGTTGATTTTTTAAGGAAAAAAGCCGATAAAATCGACATATTGAAAGAAATGGTGTAAATGTAGTTCTAAAAAATATAGTGATAACTTCTAAAGACGGATGTTTAATCATTTATCTTATCTTCTTTAAAATTCGACAAAAAAAGAGCTAACTCTTTTTTTTAATGTTTTTAAATGTTAAAATAGATTCGTTAAAAGGAGATAAAGAAGAATATGAAAAGAAACTGTATTATTGGACAATCTGGAGGACCCACAATCGCAATTAATGCTAGTCTTGCTGGGATTATTCATCGTGCTAAATCATCCGAAGAATTTGACAATGTTTATGGGATGATCAACGGTATCAAAGGTCTATTAGAAGGAAGATATATGGACTTATTAGAAGAATTTGATGATGGTGATAAAATCAACGCTTTAAAACAAACACCTGCCATGTATTTAGGTTCTTGCCGTTATAAATTACCTACTTTTCAAGATGACGAAGATACTTATGTTAAATTGTTTAGAATTTTAAAAGAATTAGAAATCACTGATTTTTTCTATATTGGTGGTAATGACTCAATGGATACTGTTATGAAATTAGATGATTACGCTAAATATATTAATAGCGATATTCATTTCATCGGTATTCCTAAAACAATTGATAATGATTTAATGGGAACAGATCATACGCCTGGATTTGGTTCTGCCGCTAAATATGTTGCTGCTTCTATCTTAGAAGTTGTACATGATAGTTTAATTTATCAATTACAATCCGTTACAATTATTGAAATCATGGGAAGAAATGCCGGTTGGCTAACAGCGGCTGCAGCTTTAGCGAGAAACGAATATAACATTGCCCCTGATTTAATTTATTTACCTGAAGTTGTTTTCAATAAAGATAAATTTTTAGCGGATATCCATGAAGTTATGAAAAGAAAACGCTGTGTTGTTATTGCGGTATCTGAAGGTATTCGTGATGAAAACGGACACTTCCTTGATGATGATAGTAAATACGCCAAAAAAGATGCTTTTGGACACGTCCTTCATTCAGGAACAGGTAAATTACTTGAATCTTTAGTCTTTAAAGAATTTGGATGTAAAGTTAGAAGTATTGAATTAAATGTTTTACAAAGATGTGCTATGCATATTGGAAGTAAAACCGATTTAAATGAATCATTTGTCATTGGCTCTAAGGCTATTGATAAAGCTCTAGAAAATATTTCTGGGCATGTAATGGGATTTAAACGTTTATCAAACCATCCATATGAAATTGATTACATTTCTACCGATGTAAGAAAAGTTGCCAATTATGAACAAAAAATTCCTGTAGAATGGATCAATAAAGAAGGAAATGATATTACTCAAGAACTTTATGATTACCTCTATCCTCTTATTCAAGGAGAAGTGCATGTGACTTATAAAGATGGTATTCCTTCTTATTACAGTTGTAAACATTTAGAAAAATAGAAAAAATGTCCAGCACGGACATTTTTTAATTTTGTATCTTTTTTTGTCTTTGAAAATTCCAAAAAGCAACTCCAATAATAATAACATATCCTACCAAGCTATAAACATCTGGAACTTGCTTTAAGAAAACAAATCCTAAAACAGCTGCAAAGAGAACCTGTGTATAATCATAAACCGATATTTCTTTAGCCGGGGCATACGTATAGGCACTAGTAATAGAAAATTGTCCACCCGCTGCCATGAGTCCTGCCATTAATAAATAAAAAACTTGTTGCATAGACATTGGTTGATAATTAAAAAACAAATAAGGCACAACCGATAAACATGAAAAGCAAGAAAAGAAAAAGACAATTTTAGCACCTACAACACCTTGTTTTCCCAGTTGTCTAACACATGTATAAGCAATTCCTGCCGTCATCGCTCCCATGACTCCAATAAAAGAGTTCATATTACTTACAAAGTTGATGGATGGCTTAATCACAAATAAACTTCCAATAAAAGCAATCACAATTGTCAATTTTTGAATAAAATTGGCTTTTTCCTTTAAAAATAAGGAAGAAAAAATAATCACAAAGAAAGGTGAAAGTTTGTTAAGCATCGAAGCATCTGAAACAAGTAGATGATCGACCGCATAGAAATTACATAAAATTCCTATTGTTCCAAAAACAGAGCGCAACAGCAACATTGGAAGATCTTTCTTTTGGTAAGATATTTCTTCTTTATTTTTCAATAGAATGCTAAGTGCAAATAAAGCCGCAATTAAATTACGAAAAAAGCTTTTTTGAATAGAAGGCAAGTTTCCTGCAAGTTTTACACAAACATTCATACTTGCAAAGAAAAAAGCCGCACAAAGGATACAAAACATTCCTTTTTTTGTATTGTTCATAAAATCACCAAAGCTATTATACCAAAAAAAACAAAAAGAAAAAGGACTAAGTCCTTATTCTGTAATTTTAACAACTTGGTGTGCTTGAAGACCACGGTCACCTTCAACGAGTTCAAATTCTACTTTTTGCCCTGGATCAACAGTTTTGAAACCTTCTTGAACGATTTGAGAATAGTGGAAGAAAATGTCACGATCTTCTCCTTCCATATTAATAAATCCGAATCCTTTATCTTTGTTAAAATTCTTTACAATACCAATAGCCATGAAAATTTCTCCTTCTTTTTTATATCTACATATTATTTTACATCAACTTACTTATCTAGACAACATTATTGTTCTAAAATTAATACTTTTTTAATCATTTTTTGTCTTTTTAAGTCTGTGATTAAATCTGTTGGAGAAATAATTGTATATTGAAAAAGTTTTGTATTCTGCGAAAATTCAATATTCATTTTTTTTAAACTCCAAACAACAAGTTCACTGCAATAAAGCTTTTGATCATTTGTTGAATCCATTTCATAATCATAAGGTGTATGCAAATAACTCAAGGCATTTTCAATAAACTGGTTAATAAATTCTTTTTCTTTTACAAAACGATAACACACCATCGATTTAAGATAAGATTCATCTTTAAGATTGGCCATCTGTTTAAAATAACGTAATTGCACACCACCAACATTGGCATCTAAAACCACGACTTCATCTTTATTTTGATACATTTCCATTATTTTTTGATAATAGAGACTTTCTTTCGAAATCATTTTTTGAACTTGAGCTTCTGTTCCTAAATAAATAAGGGTATGTTTCCATCTTCCTGGTATTGCAAGATTTGATATATAATGACTGTTTTCAATATTAATAAGATCCCCTGTTTGAAATTCTTTAAAGTACTTTTCAATTTCCTGATAAGTAAAATTATCTTCACTAGTAGAAACCTGTGTTTCTTGTCTTTGACACCCTGTTAATAATAAACATAAAATAACTGTAATGATTCTTGCCACTCCATCACCTAGATCATACTTAAACTTACTCTATTTTTCTTTAAGTCAACATCGATGACATTAACTTCTATAATATCTCCAATACTTAAAACATCTAATGGATGTTTAATTCTTTGTTTTGACATTTTAGAAATATGCACTAAACCATCATTCTTTAAACCAATATCAATAAACGCACCAAAATCAACAACGTTTCTTACCGTTCCTTCTAAAACCATTCCTGGTTTTAGATCTTCAATATGAAGAATATCTTTCTTTAATAATGGTGTTTGATATTGATCTCGAATTGAACGATTTGGTTTAATAAGACAATCAATAATATCATCTAATGTATATTGGTCTATTTTTAATGTTTCTATAACTTCTTTTTTATTAATTTTTAATATTTTTTCTTTTAAAGCATCTGTTCCTAAATCATTAAGCGATAAATGGCATGATTGAAGCAAAGCAAGTGCTTGTTGATAGTTTTCAGGATGGATGGCTGTGGCATCAAGAGGTTGATTACCATCTAAAATACGTAAAAAACCAATAGCTTGTGTATATGTTTTTTCACCTAATTTTTTAACTTTTTTAATTTCTTGACGATTATTAAACTTACCAAATTCATTACGATATAAAACAATTTGTTGAGCTACACCTGCATTTAAACCTGATACATATTTTAAAAGTGATTTTGAAGCTGTATTAATATCAACCCCAACATTATTGACTGTTTTTTCTACTACGAAATCAAGTTGTTCTTCTAAATCTTTTTCAGGAATATCATGTTGATATTGACCCACTGAAATTGCTTTTGGTTCAATTTTAACAAGTTCCGCTAAAGGATCTTGTAAACGTCTGGCAATGGAAACTGCTGATCTTTCTTCAACGTGATAATCTGGAAATTCTTCTTTAGCAATTTGACTTGCTGAATAAACTGAAGCTCCTGCTTCAGAAATAATCGCAAATTCAACATTTAAATGATGTTCTTGAATCAATTTAGCGATAAATGCTTCTGATTCTCTTGAAGCTGTTCCATTACCAATAGCAATGATTTCAATATGATATTTTTGAATAATATCTAATAAAATCTTAATATCTTTATCATAATTATCTTTAGGTAAAGTAATAAAGACTTTATCTATATGCAAGACTTTTCCTGTTTGATCAACGACTGCAAGTTTACATCCTGTACGATAAGCGGGATCAACACCTAACACCATTTTATTTTTTAAAGGTGCTTGTAATAAAAGATTTTCTAAGTTGACCGAGAAAACTTTTAAAGCTTGTTCATTCGCTTTTTCTGTGAGTTCTTTTCTTATTTCTCTTTCAATAGAAGGGAATAATAATCTTTGATAACTGTCTTCTACTGCTTTTTGAATATAAGGCAACATAGCTGTTTCTTTATTTTTAGTAACACCACGTACAATATATTGAAGATAATAGTCTTTATCTCCTTCGATACTAACAGTGATGACTTTTTCTTTTTCAGCACGATTGATAGCAAGGATACGATGAGATACTAAAGTTTTAACTTTTTCATGATAATCATAATACATTTCATAAACTTTATTTTCATCTTCATGTTTTTTCTTTTCTTTTGTTGTTAAAATACCACCTTTATAAAGCATATCTTTTAAGAATTTGCGATATTTGATGTTATCCGCAATATCTTCAGCAATAATATCTAAAGCGCCTTGAATCGCTTCTTCTTCACTTGTAACATCCTCGTTTAAATACTTTTTAGCTTCTACTAAAAGATCACCTGTTTTATAAGAAAGAATCCATTTTGATAAAGGTTCTAATCCTTTTGCCTTAGCAGCTGTCGCTTTTGTTTTTCTTTTTTCTTTATAAGGACGATAAAGATCTTCTACTTCACTTAATTGTGTTGCTTTTAAAATATCTTGTTTTAATTGTTCATTAAGCATTCCTTTTTCTTCAATTAAACGAATAACATCTTCTTTTCTTTTTAAAAGATTCACTTGATATTGATAATATTTATCAATTGTACGTATTTGATCTTCATCAAGGGCACCTGTTTTTTCCTTACGATAACGTGCAATAAAAGGAACGGTATTGCCTTCTTCTAAAAGAGATAATACCGCTTCTATTTGATGTATACCGACATTTAATTGTT
>ERZ773204.2247-NODE-2247-length-13611-cov-14.046621_pt1 | contig 13611 bp, 8 predicted proteins | sample MGYA00581007_ERZ773204 | MGnify/ENA primary metagenome ERZ773204 (study PRJEB29015, sample SAMEA2737757) | human gut metagenome | biome: human gut; feature: human-associated habitat; material: faeces | place: China | collected 2012 ... | reverse complement strand
TCTGAAATAGCTGGCGAAATGCCGGAATGAAAAGAGTGGTATTCAGAAAATGATTTTATGGAAATAAAATCGAATTGCGATAGATGTAGTATAACATAAAAACATCATAATAGACGAGAACAATGTATCCGGAGGATAGGATGTGTATTGTGGGTGGGAATCATTTGAATCAGAAAAACAAGGTGTGACAGATTTGCCGGCAATTAAACAGAAGGTGTATCAATCTCAACATCTGAGTGAAAGGATAACAGTACGTATGCCGGGATATCAAGTGCGTCCGCAATATCCATAAGTGTCTCAAGAGAAACGGAGGTTGGCATGTTGGGGGCTTCGATATTGCTCATATGAGTACGGCTGATACCGATTGTTTCTGCTAATTTCATCTGGCTGATACCCTTCAATTTTCGAAAGTAAGCAATATTAAGACCGATCATTTTAAATTCCTGTTCGTGTTTCGATGTCATGGCAAATCTCCTTTCTGATAAGTTTATACATAATATGGCAAACAATAAACAAACCAAAATAATGCTATTGCAAACTAACAGTTTGCATAATATAATAACCATAGTGCAATTTTAAAAAATGAACACAATTATATTACAAACGGAGGAAAAGCATGAGAAAGAGAAAAATGTTAATCGGCGTGTTGACGGCAGCCATGCTGCTTGGAAATGTCAGTCCGGCAATGGTGCAGGGCGCGGAAGCAGCAGATGTGACAGAAGTGCTTGCAGAAACAGAGACGGAAGAATTAGCGACAGAGTCTGCGGGAACGGAAGTGGATGAGACGACTGAAACTGCGGTAACGGAGACAGAAGAGAACCAGCCGTCGGAAATCGCAGTGACGGAGACAAATGAGGGACGGCTGACAGAAGAATCAGCGACAGAGGCGGTGCCAACAGAAACGGAAGAAGCAGCAACGGAGATTGAGGTCACAGAAACAGAAGAGGAAGAAACAACCGGGGATGCTTACAAAACAGCAGATGCCAAGGCGGACGAAAATGGATTTATCATTGAGTATGGTGTGCTGACAGGATATACAGGACCTGGCGGGGATATTGTGATCCCGGAAGGGGTAACGCAAATAGGAAAGAATGAGTGGAATGGGTACACTTCTTATCTACCAAAATACTTAAACATATTTGGAGATAACATTACAAGTATAACAATACCAAAAAGTGTAAGTGAGATAGCGTGTGATTCAAATTATCTGCTAGTGCGATATGGAGAATTGGAGGAAAGCGCATTCAATCCTTTTCAGTGTAAGAACTTAAAAAGAATTATTGTAGAAGAGGGGAATGTTAATTTTAAGGCAATAGACGGTATCTTATATAAAAAAAATAAAGATAGTGAGAGTGGGGCAGAAACGTTAAGCCTGTTTGTATGTCCGCAAAGTATTGAAAAAGAAGATATTGTGGTGCCCTCAAATGTTACGGGTATAAGTGCTGGAGCGTTTAAAGAATGTGAAACGATAAAGACAGTTACGTTACCAGATGGAGTTGGTGGTTTTAGTACACAGACATTTTATGGGTGTGGTAATCTGGAAAAAGTTACTATGAATGTAACGGGAATAGATGTTGGAGCGGACGCATTTGGGGGCTGTAAAAAACTGACTGATATTTCCAACGTGCATGTTAGGAATGTAGGCCGCGGAGGATTTGGGGGATGCGAGAAGTTAGAATATGTGAATATAACAGGCGCGACAATCGGGGAGAGAGCATTTTCAGGCTGTTCTGGGTTAAAAAAAATACCTGAAAAAATAGAAAGAATTGAAGAGAGCGCTTTTATATTGTGCAGTTCACTGAAAAAAATTAATTTACAAGAAGGAATCGAGTTTATTGGTGCGAATGCATTTGCAAATACAGGAGTAACAAGTATAACTATCCCAGCAAGTGTTACATCTATAGGAGATAGTAAATACAGTTATGGAAATAAAACATATTACGGAGAATATGCTTTTGCAAACATGTTTGCTCTTCAAAAAATTGAGGTGGCAAAAGATAATGAAAATTACAAATCTATAGATGGAATTTTGTACAGTAAAGATGGAACAAAGTTGTATGTTTGTCCTGATGCAAAAGAAGGTGTGGTAACAATTCCTGACACGGTAGAGAATATAGACGCACATGCATTTACGGAATGTACGAAAATTACAAAAGTTATTCTTCCAAATACTGTAAAAGAAATTCCGGTGTGTTGTTTTAAGGCTTGTTCTGAATTAAAAGAAATTAAGATACCTAACAGCGTAACGAATATAGAGGGCATATCTGGCAGTGAATATAGAGAAGTATTTTTTGCGAGCAATAGTCTTCAAAATATTGATGTAGCACCCGACAATCCAAATTATAAGTCTGTAGATGGTATTTTATACAATAAACAGGGAACGGAATTGTATTATTGTCCAAATGGAAAGACTGGGAATATAGAGGTGCCTGATAGTGTGCATATCATAGGAGAGAATGCATTTCCGGATGGAGATAATTATCATGATGGTGATGAACTGTACCTGAGGGTAGCGTTTTATGAAAAGGTAAATTATGAGGGCGTCATTATACCTGACAGCGTGACAGACATAAAAGAACGCAATAAATTTACAATGATTTACTGTAACCCGGGTTCTTATGCGGAATCTTATGCGAAAGAGCATAACATTCCATATAAAAATGGTTTACCACAGGCTAATCAGACAATCACTGCCTCTGATTTCACAAAAACCTATGGCGATGCAGCCTTTTCCATCGATGCTGTGACGAGCGGCGACGGTAAATTATCATATGTTTCTGATAATGAATCGGTTGCAAAGGTGGATGCAAAAGGCAAGGTAACACTGACGGGTGTGGGAACAGCGCATATTACGATCACTGCATCTGAGACAAAGAATTATTCTGAGGCAAAGAAAGTGATCACGATTACGGTAAAGAAGAAAGATTCTGCCGGAAATACAGATAATAATTCCAACCTGATCACTGCAAAAAACATTACCAAAACCTACGGCTGCAAAGCATTTTCCCTTGGCGCAAAGAGCAAGAGCGGCGGAAAACTGACGTATAGCGTAGCAGACAAGAAAGTTGCTACCGTAGATAAAAAAGGAAAAGTAACAGTCAAAGGATATGGACAGACTAAGATCACGATTACGTCGGCTGCAAAAGGAAAATATCCAAAAGCAAAGAAAACGATCACTTTGACAGTAAAACCGGTAAAGACCAGGATCGCATCCGTAAAATCCACAAAATCCAAAAATATGGTTGTAAAGTGGAAAAAGGATACGAAGGCGACAGGCTATGTGATTCAGTATTCTACGGATAAGAAATTCAAGAAGGGTGTTAAGACTGTTACGATCACAAAGAACAAGACAACATCCAGGACTATTGGAAAACTGAAAGGCGGCAAAAACTATTATGTCCGTGTCTGTACATATAAGAAATCCAATGGAAAGCAGATCAAGGGAAGTTACAGTGCGGTAAAGAGCATAAAAGTGAAAAAATAACATTACAGAGAAATGTGTGGTCGAATATCAGGGACCTACCTACAGGATGCCTGAAATTACAGTATGATCCGGCAGAAATTAAAGAAATTCCGGAGAAGAAACAGATTGTATTAAAGGTGACGGTTTTAGAATGGGATGTTCAGACAGATATTGTTATGGATCAGATTGCGTGAAATGGAGGAAAAGAGTATGAAAAGAAATCGAATATGGCTTGGACTGCTGACAGTAACGATGTTATTTGGAAGTGTGAGTCCTGCAGTGGTAAAGGGAGCAGAAATCCTGGAGAAATCGCAGATGGTAGAAACTGAAGAACAAACAGAGTTTGAAATTGAAAACGGTGTACTGACAAAATACAATGGTCCTGGTGGAGATGTTACAATTCCGGATGGCGTTGTTGGGATCGGAGCATATGCCTTTTCTGAGTATTATAGGGATGGCAGAATCACTAAAGTTTCTATACCAGAAGGTGTAAAAAGCATAGGTAAGTATGCATTTGGTGATTGTAAAAAATTAAAAAGTATTACACTGCCAAAAACCATTAAAAGTATAGGAGCCAATGCGTTTAACGGATGCAGTAGTCTGACAGGAATTACAATTCCGGAGGGTGTAAAAAAAATAGAAGAAAGCACTTTTGATGGGTGCAGCAAATTAAAGAGTGTTAAATTGCCAAATACCATAAAGGAAATGGAAATAACAGCATTTGGTGGATGCAGCAGTCTGACCAGTATTGATTTGCCTAAAAATATTGAGGTGATATCAGCATGGGCATTTGCAGATTGTACGAGCTTAAAGAGTATTGATATCCCTAAAAAGGTTACAACTATACAACAAAGTGCATTTAGCGGATGCAGTAATTTGTCAAATGTAAATCTTCCAAAAAAATTAAGTAATATAGAAGGATATGTATTTCGGGGGTGCAGTAGTCTGACAAGTATCAAACTTCCCCAAAATGAATGTTACATAGGGAATGGAGCGTTTAGCGGTTCGGGTTTGACAAATATTACAATTCCCAGTACGATGACGATTGAATCAGATACCTTCACATACTGTAAAGATCTGAAAACAGTAGTATTAGACAGGGTATTTTTTGTAGAAGATAATGCATTTGTTGGCTGCAGCGGGTTGAGAAGTATTGTAATGCCGAATGTAATAATGATAGATAAGGATGCTTTTAAGGAATGTAATAAAAAGAAGATTACAATCTATTGTAAAAAAGGTTCAGAAGCAGAAAAATTTGCAAAGAAGTACAAATACTCATACAGTTACGGAACAGCACCGAAGGAACAAAAGATTACAGCTTCTGATGTTACGAAAACTTATGGAACGAAAAAATTTTCTCTCAATGCAAAAAGTGAAAGTGGTGGAAAATTAACTTATCAGGTATCGAATAAGAAAGTAGCAACGGTAAGCAAAGATGGAACTGTAACAATGAAAGGTTACGGACAGACGCAGGTAACCATTTCTGCCGCAGCCAAGGGCAATTATCTGTCAACAAAAAAGACAGTCCTTATAACGGTAAAACCTGTAAAAGCAGATATTTCTTTCGTAAAATCCGCAAAATCAAAAAAAGTTACTGTCAAATGGAAAAAAGATGAACGTGCAACTGGTTATATAATTCAATATTCAACAGACAGGCAATTTAAGAAGAACACAGAAATAATTACAATTGACGCAAACAAGACAACATCCAGGACAATTGGGAAACTGAAAGGCGGCAAAAACTATTATGTCCGTGTCTGCACCTATAAGAAATCAAATGGAAAGCAGATCAAGGGAAGTTACAGTGCGGTAAAGAGCATAAAAGTGAAAAAATAACATTACAGAAGGAGGAAAGCACATAGGATGTGTGAAAAAGAATTTCAGATCGAGATCATAGAGGCAAAAAGGACACAGAAAGTACGCCAGAGCGTAAGACCAAGCGGGAGATTTGTAAACGGTGGGGATTTTGAATACGATCCTGCGATTACGGAAACAACCAGACAGACGATGTTTTGTTATACCTACCGGTTTTTAAAGCCGGAGGAATGTGTGATCGAATATCAGGGACATACCTACAGGATGCCGGAAAAATTTACAATTGATATTTATGAGTCTGCAAAGAGAAAACTCAATAAAGAATATCTACCAGGTGATCAGAGAAAAGTTTTAGAGGGTCAAAAGGGATGCCAATTCGGATTAAAATTGCAGTATGATCCGGCAGAAATTAAAGAAATCCCGGAGAAGAAACAGATTGTATTAAAGGTAACCGTTTTGGCATGGGATGTTCAGACAGATATTGTTATGGAGCAGATTGCGTAAAATAGGCTGTTAATTACCAGATATTAAATACCCCGGCGTTTATGTGAGGATGATCATATAAATGCCAGGGTATTTTTATAATGAGATCTAAATTCCTTTTAATGCATTGTAAATATCTTCATCTGACCAGTCAGGGTGAGCATGGCACAGTGAATATATTTTATTGACAAAATCTGTGTTTTCATTAAGCAGGTCGGCGCAGTTTTCGGCAGGGATGCTTTTTTGAAACAGGTTGTGGACGACGTGTAACTGCTCAAGACGTTTGCCCTCGGCTAAGCCATCCTCATGTCCATCCTCATAACTGTCCCTGCGTTCCATTTTAATATACTCATCCATATCGAATTCTTCCAATAACATACCAACGACCTCCGATCTGTGTTTGATAAGAAAATCCTGCAAAATACCGTCCCTGATACATTCCTGTACAGCAGCATCCGCTGCCGGTTCTAATGGAATACCGTTTCTGACCTTCGAAGAAATTCTGCCAATCAGGATAGAATATTCCTCTAAAGTCCGGCATCGTGCCATTAATTCCTGATTGTGTCCATAATTAATGTTGTAAACCCGTGCAGTACACTCTAAGCAGGGACGGGTGCTGATGGCGCTGAACGTATTTTGTGTAGCGGAATCAGGGACAACAATATCAGAAACAGGCATATCAGTAGTAACGACTGGCTGTCTGGGTGCAGCATTTGTTGTCAGGTGGTTTGATTCAGCACATATAAACGCATCTGAAAGATGCAGCTCTATGTAATCTTTATTATCTTCCAACGGTTCAACCCCATTATAAAAAATAACAAACTGGGGAAACGGTAGTGAAAGCAGTTTTTTCCCGTAAATATTCAGGTTATTTTGTTTAATATAGCTTTCATACTGTTTGCCAAAATAGAGCGACAAGACAAGCAGCAATATGGTGATGATGTATTGCAAAAACAGGAATGCCATGCGGATAGTGATGGATTGGCGATTCGATGCAATCGAACGGATGGACGCAATGGGAGACAGGTAATTGTATTTGATATACGGATAGACGGACGTAACCAAAGGCAATAAGACCAAGAAGCCCAATGATATCTGCCAATCGAATGCAGAGTAGCCGATTCGCTCACCCATCAGTTGGCTGACAGGAATCTGGCTGGCTTCCACCAACAGCCATGCCGTCAGCAATGCGACAACGGCTAGGAGTTGGTTTTCCAACCAGATTTGCAGAAATAGCGGCAAGCGTTGCAAGCCGAATACCTTTTTAACTCCATATTCTTTGGAACGTTTCATCATGAATACCATATATATATTGATGAAGTTCAATATCCCTACCAACAACAATAAGATGGCTACGCCCGAAAGAATATACAGATGTGTGTGATTCCCGAATTGCATGATGGAGTCGTAATCGTCATCATGCCCGATAGCGTTTTCCCAATAGAAGTCTTCCCAAGGAATGAATTTCCAACGTATGCTGTTGCCATTTTTGTCTTTCTTAAATATGTTGCTGACTTGGTTTATCTCGTCCAGATTCACATCGGGCAGCACACGCTTCAGCGATATATCCATTCGCTGCCATTGCTTTACCAAGTTGTATGACACGAGCATGTCAAACCGAAGTAAGGTCTTACATCCCGGTTCATCTATCACTCCGCGGATAATGACGTCTTTCCCATAATACTCCACGACTTTCCCTACCGGATTTTCTTTCCCAAACAGCCGGCGGGCATACTGCCGGGTGATGACAGCATCATCGGGGGCTGTCAGTCGTGCCTCTCCCGTCAATACGGGGTAACGGAAAAAGTGAAAGAATGTAGAGTCGACGGCCATTATGTTCATTGCATAATGACTGTTCTTGTACTTTACATTGTCTTTTTGCTGTGCCTGCAAGCGGCATTGTTCTACGATTTTATTTTCCGGGATGTAGGCTGAATCTGTGTCCGACCAGCCTTCTTCCGGACTTCCGGGGTGAACGTTTCCGTCGATGTCCCGCAACGGGATGATAATGTGTTGCGGGTCGATGCAATGCGAGTCCACAGTCAGTTCCCGGTGGATATACCGCATCAGGACAATGCAGCAGGCCAGGCTGAACGCCAGTCCCAGGAGATTAATGATTGTATATGATTTTGAACGCATCAGAAAGCGTCCGGCATATTTCAGTGTTTTCATTTTGCGTGCTTTTATTTCAATATCAGTTCTTCTGCGTCGCCAAAGGTATCATATCCTGTGACAACTACCAATTCTCCGGGCTGTAATCCTTCTGTTATCTCGTACTGTTGTGGGTTTTGGCGTCCTATAGTCAAAGGCACTTTGATGGCTTTGGTCTTCGAGGCATTTACTTTATAAACCCATTGCCCGCCGGTGACTTGATAGAAATTTCCGCGTGGAATGACGATGGCCTGTTCGGGTTGTCCCAACTCTATCTGTACCCTGAAACTCTTGCCAACACGAACATTGTCAGGCATTTCTCCGGTGAAAATAAGATCTACATCAAACATACGGTCTTTAACTTCGGGTACTACTTTTGTAATTTTTAATGGATAACGTTTTCCTTGGTAATTGATAGTGGCAGGCAGACCGGTAGTGATGCGGTCGATGTAATATTCGCTAAGCGAGGTGTGAATCTTATATTGGTCGAGCACTTTGATTTCGGCTATGCTTTCGCCCGATGCGACCTGTTGCCCCGGAGTTACTTTCACGAAACTGAGCTGTCCTGCAATCGGTGCTGTGACCACCAGATTATTCATCCGTTCCAGTGAACGCGTAAATTTCTTTTGTTCGCGTTCGAGGTCATTCTTCAGCAAATCCTTTCGGATGAGCGTCACAGCCGAATCGTGACGGAGACTTTCCATCTGAAGGGCACTGTTTTGCAGTTTATAATTATATTCGTCTTCCGAAACTTCCAGTTGGGCTTTGCTTTTAATACCCATCTTGTATTCTTCTTTGTCCAAAGCGAAACTTTTGGTCAGGCGGTTCATTTCATATTGCGTCTGCAGAGTCTGTTGTTTCAGCGTGAGGCTTTTTTGCTCCATCTCAATTTCCTTCTCTTTATAAGTGATTCGCTGTTTCTCCCATTCATCGCGTTGGTCCTCGATAGAGCGCAGCAAATCGGGATTGCTGAGCACAAGGATGGAATCTCCTTTCTCCATCATGGTTCCTTCTTCGCCGATGATGCGTTCCACGCTGCCGGCTTCGCGGGTATTTATCTTGATGGTCAGGATAGGTTGGACTAATCCTTCCACATCAACGTATTCCATGAATTTGTCATTCTTCACTTCAGCAATTTGTATATTGTCGGTTTCGATTCGCAATTTGCGGGGTCCGAATGACAGGCTGATGACATAAATCAGGAAGATGACAAAGGCTGTACCTCCCAGCAGATAATAACGATGGCGTATGTACCACGGTTTCTTTTCAATTTTAATATCCATAGTTTTTATTTATTTGTTCGTTTCCGGTTCTTTCCGTATGCACGGCATGTTGTCTTTCGGGTTTACTTGTATGGCAGGCTTTTCTCTATCGGGCAATGGTTTTGAAAATCGTATCCTGTCATGCTCCTTATTCCATAGTACAGACTCCAATATGTTTTCAGGGCGGTGATATAATCACGCCTTGCCCTGTCTTTTTCGGTAATGGAAGCATTGAGGTCTAGTATGGTGGATTTTCCGAGAATGTACAATCGCTTTGCCACTTCATGTCGCCTTTCGGCTGTCTTGTCGGTCTTGAAAGCGACGGCTACCCGATAGGCTTGCAAGTTGAATTGGCGCACCATCTTGCAGACGTTCAATTCAAAATCCTTTAGAGCCTGTTCTGCCTGTGTGTTTACCAAGTCGACGTTAGACCGGGCCACCCGTACTCGTCCTTTACCCCGTCCCCAGTCCAGAATGGGCAGAGAGATGCCGATGCTGGCATATTGTTGCTTCAATGGGTCGCGGTAAGTATCGGCAAGTTTGTTTCCTGTCTGTGACAAACCGAACTGAACATATAGATCAGCTTTTAGTCCGGCATTGGCTTTGGCAGAAGCCAGTTCGCTGCGGCTTTCCATTTTCAGACGCTCGTATGTTTCAGGTTCGGGACTGTTCTTGAATGCCAGATGCAGTGCCTCCTGCATGGGAATCTCGAAATTGGGAATTTCATCATCGGGGATGACCCTCAAGTTGACTTCGCGGTTTATACCCAGAAAGGAACGTAAGGTTTGCATTTGATCTTCCACTTCGATGCGGGCATTCATTACATTGGTTTCTTCCGTGAGTTTGTTTATCTCGAGTTGGAGCATTTCATTTTCATTAATGGTGCCTATGTTATATCTTCCTTCGGCATATCTATACAGGGTGTCGGCCGATGCATGGTTGGAAGTGGCGATATCGAGATTGGTTTGTGCAGTTGCCAGATTGAAGAACAGGGTGCTGGTTTGGGAAGAGACTAATTCCAAGGCTTCGGAGTATGTCTTGCGTGCTTCACGATAGCGGATGGGTTCTATGCGGCGGTTCCATTTCAGGGAATTATAACCGAAAAGGGACTGCTCATAACCGACAACGATTGGTTGGGTATTGTAAGCCGTGAGGTCATTTTCAAATTCATCAATGCGTTGGGTAGTGGTCTTGATAAAGAAGCTGCCACCGGTGAACCACACATTCTGATTTATTTTCAAACTCAGATCTGTGCTCAGTTGGTTCTGTTTGACAAACTGGTTGGTGCCGTCCGGCTGGGTAATCTTATTGATTTCCCGGTTAAGGTTGGGGGATGAACTCAACGTAACGGACGGCAAATAGTTTGCACGGAAGAAGCGGTAGTTCCAGTAAGCTGCACGATAAGTGTGTCGTGCAGCTTGGGCTTGCGGCGAATGTTCCTGTGCGATTTCAATGGCCTGCTGCAGTGTGAGGCTGATTGTTTCTTCTTGTGCTGTGGCTGTTCCTGCAACCAATAGGATATAAAAAGCTAAAATATAATATCGTTTCATGTTATTTGTTTTATGCTTTCTAATTATCAAAATGCGTGCCATAATGCCATTTCTCTGTTTACCAAAGACTTGTATGTGAGCTCATGCTTATGGGCGCGTGCGCATTCGCACAAAAATAGTGCGGATACGCACATACAGCGCATCTTAAAAAGCCGTATCTTTGCTCTCGCAGGAAAAGATATTTCCTGCATGATAAAAGAGAGATAATGGAAAACAGAGGAAAAATACTTATCATAGATGATAATGAAGACGTGCTTTTTGCACTGAATCTTTTATTGGAGCCTTATGTGGAGAAGGTGAAAGTCACTACCCAACCGGCCCGTATCGAATTTTTTATGACTACCTTTCAGCCGGATGTCATTCTGCTCGATATGAATTTCCGCCGTGATGCCATCAGTGGGCAGGAGGGTTTTGATTGCCTGGAACAGATTTTGAAGTTAGACCCGCAGGCGATTGTATTGTTCATGACGGCTTATGCGGATACAGACAAAGCAGTAAGGGCTATCAAGGCGGGAGCGATTGATTTTATCCCTAAGCCTTGGGAAAAGGAAAAGTTATTGGCTACTTTATCTTCAGCCATTAAGTTGCGGGATTCACGTAAGGAGATAAAGCAACTGAAAGAGCAGGTGGTGGCATTGAGCGGACAAGATGAAACGGTCCCCAATATGATTGGCCATTCGGAGGCAATGCAGAATGTGTTTGACACCATCCGGAAGTTGTCGGATACAGATGCCAATATATTAATATTAGGTGAGAATGGAACGGGAAAGGACTTGGTGGCGCGTTCGCTCCGTCATTATTCTCCCCGCAGGGAGTCTCCTTTTATAACGATTGACTTGGGAAGCATTCCTGAAACCCTTTTTGAGAGCGAACTCTTCGGTTATGAGAAGGGGGCATTTACAGATGCTCGCAAGGCAAAGGCAGGACGCATGGAAGTGGCTTCGGGAGGGACGCTCTTTCTGGATGAAATAGGAAATCTTTCGCTGCCTATGCAATCCAAGCTGCTGACAGCGATAGAGAAGAGGCAGATTTCGCGTTTGGGCACTACAAGCACGATTCCTATTGATGTTCGTTTGATTAGTGCCACCAATGTAAACATTCACCGGATGGTGGAAGAGGGAAACTTCCGTCAGGATTTGCTTTATCGTATCAATACCATTGAGATTCATATACCTCCCTTGCGTGACAGAGGCGAGGATGTCCTTCTTTTGGCAGACTATTTTTTGCAACGTTACATTCATAAATACAAGAAAGAGATAAACGGGCTCAGCCGGGAGGCGAAGCAAAAGCTGATGCGCTATCATTGGCCGGGCAATGTACGCGAATTGCAGCATGCCATTGAACGTGCCGTGATTTTGTCGGATTCTTCTTTGTTGAAACCCGCTAACTTTATGTTGCAGCCACAGCCCGAAAAAAAGGTGGATACTGATGAAATCTTGAACTTGGAACAATTGGAGCGCCATGCCATTGAGCGTGCCATGAAACGAAGTGAGGGTAATTTGAGCCGTGCTGCCGAATATTTGGGTATAACGAGATACGCTCTTTATCGTAAATTAGAAAAGTTAGGGTTATGAATCGATTTCAAACACTCCGTATTGTGTTGCTCATGCTGTTATTGGCGGCAGCATCTGTTGCTGCCTATCTGTTTTTCCGGCATGAACTCTATTTCTGTTTACTATTTTCATTGTTGATTGTTCTAGGCATCATCTTGTATGTATGCCAATGGCAACAGAAAACAACTCTTATGGTAGCCCGCATGATAGAGGGTATCCGATATTCCGATTTTTCTTTGAGCTTTTCAGTCCGGCATAAGTCGCGTTCCGAGCAGTTGCTTGCCGAAGAAATAAACAAGGTAGTGTCTGAGTTTAGGACGAAGTTATCGGAAAAAGAAGAGCGTTATCAATATTACGAAACATTGCTCAACACCGTAGACAGTAGTTTATTGGTAGCAGATAGCAGTGGAATGGTACATTGGATGAACTGTGCGGCAGTTCATGATTTATGCGGTTATCCTATTCACTCATTGAATGAATTGTCTTCTCTCAATTCCTCTTTTCCTGTTATTATTACATCACTTCAACCGGGTGAAGTAAAGGCGGTTCGCATCTGTCGTGGAGATGTCATGCAGGAATTGGCAGTGACAGTCACCGAATATTCTTCTCAAGGAGTGGATTTACGTCTGATAAATCTGAAGAATATTCATTCTGTACTCGAAGAAAATGAGATAGAGGCCTGGCAGAAATTGATTCGTGTCCTGACTCACGAGATAATGAATTCTATTGCACCCATTATTTCATTAAGCGAAACATTGAGTGAGCGGGCTGTGCAGAATGGCATGAACGAGAAAGATTACGGTATTATGCTGCAAGGGATGCAGACCATTTATCGGAGAAGTAAAGGACTGCTCGGATTTGTAGAGAACTATCGGAAACTGTCCCGCTTGTCAATGCCTGTTCTGGCTCCGGTCAGAATGGAAGAATTACTGGATGATTTAAAGAAATTATTTCCCAGCCGGGATATACATTATATATATAGGACAGAGGACGCAGACAAAATATTGATGTTAGACCGTTCTCAAATAGAGCAAGTGCTTATTAACTTATTGAAGAATGCCGGTGAAGCTTGTATAGAGCAAGAAATTCCGGAGGTGATCATTGCTACTCATTATGAAATGGAAAAGCGAATATTTATGCTTACGGTCACTGATAATGGCAGTGGTATTCTTCCCGATGTACTGGATAAGATATTTGTTCCGTTCTTTACTACTAAACCGACAGGTTCCGGCATCGGGCTTAGCTTATGCAAACAAATAATGAATCTGCATGGAGGAAGTATTTCAGTTTCGAGCGAAATAGGGAAGGGTAGTTGTTTCTCCTTGAAATTTCTG
>ERZ773204.2246-NODE-2246-length-13613-cov-7.741112_pt1 | contig 13613 bp, 9 predicted proteins | sample MGYA00581007_ERZ773204 | MGnify/ENA primary metagenome ERZ773204 (study PRJEB29015, sample SAMEA2737757) | human gut metagenome | biome: human gut; feature: human-associated habitat; material: faeces | place: China | collected 2012 ... | reverse complement strand
CGATGGTAGTGTGGGGTCTCCCCATGCGAGAGTAGGGAACTGCCAGGCATCAAATCAAGCGAAAGGCCATCCGTCAGGATGGCCTTTTTGCGTTGGTGAAAAAAATGCCGGATGCGACGCTGGCTGAACTGCACCCCAAATGTTGGACATAATCTGACATCTGAAGGTGCAGTTTATGAAACATTCATTTGAAGTAAAACTTGCCGCTGTAAATCATTACCTGGCTGGTCATGCAGGCATCATTTCTACGGCAAAACTCTTTCAACTTTCTCACACCAGCCTCTCACACTGGATTAATCTTTTTCTTCTTCACGGTCCTCGGGCACTGGATTGCAGACACAAGCGTAGCTATTCTCCTGAAGATAAACTTTGCGTGGTTCTTTATGCTCTCGGGCATTCTGAGTCTCTACCCCGGGTAGCTGCCCGGTTTAACATTCCCAGCCACAACACGGTTAAAAACTGGATAAAAGGCTACCGCAAATCTGGTAATGAGGCCTTTATCAGGCGCAGGAAGGAGAAAAGCATGACCCGTTCTGATGATACCCATGAAAACGAGGCAAACATGACGCCGGAAGAGATGAAGAATGAGCTGCGTTATCTTCGCGCAGAAAATGCATATCTGAAAGCCATGCAGGAGCATCTCCTGGAAAAAAAGCGCCAGGAGCTGGAGAAAAAACGAAAGTCATCCGGAGCCTGAGGTGCGGACACTGCCAGTCTGACCTGTTAAAGGCTGCAGGGCTGGCCAGAAGCACGCTGTACTACCAGCTGTCACTGCAGAAGGCTAAGGACAAGTATGCTGATGTGAAACAGCTCATAGCCTCCATCTTCCATGAACACCGGGGATGTTATGGGTACCGGCGGATCCATTGTGAGCTTCAGAAAAGAGGTCTTAAGTTCAGTGGCAAAACGGTGCGAAAACTGATGCAACAGCTCGGCCTGAAGTCTCCTGTGCGCCTGAAGAAATACCGGTCTTACCGGGGAAATATGGGACTCGCTGCAGAAAATATCCTTCAGCGACAGTTCAAAGCGGAAGCTCCCTGTGAGAAATGGGTGACAGATATCACCGAATTCAGGGCTGGCGGACAAAAACTGTACCTGTCCCCGATACTTGATTTGTTTAACGGGGAAATCGTGGCGTGGGAAACGGCCTGCAGGCCTACAGAGGAGCTGGTGAAGCGCATGTTAAATAAGGGGCTGGAAAGCCTTGCTGAAGGGGAGAAACCGCTGCTCCACAGTGATCAAGGATGGCATTACCGGATAAAAAGTTATCAGTCTGACCTGGCAGACAAAGGGTTAGTGCAGAGCATGTCGCGCAAGGGCAACTGTCTTGATAATGCGGTAATGGAGAATTTCTTTGGTCACCTGAAAGAAGAAATGTACTATCGCCGGGACTACAGAAATGTAGAAGAGCTGGAAAATGCCGTTAACGAATACATAACTTACTGGAATCAAAAAAGAATAAAACTCAGTCTTGGGGGACTCAGTCCGGTAGAATACCGGACTGAGTATCAAAAAGCCGGTTAACTGAAACTGTCCAGGTTTTGGGGGTCAGTTCATAAACGCCTTATCCGGCCTAAAAACAACTAAAATTCAATAAATTGCACCGATGCGTAGTCCCTATAAGCTTACGCATCGGGCAATTGTATTTACGCCATTGTCCCAATCGTCTTCCTGAATCGCAGCAGTGCAATGGTGAAAAACGCGCCGCCAATTGCCATCAGCGTCAGGAACTGCGGCCAGACGATTTCGAATCCGGCACCCCGGTAGAGGATGGCCTGCGCGAGGCTAACAAAGTGTGTCGTCGGCATGGTCAGCATAATGTCCTGCACCATCTGCGGCATACTTTCGCGCGGCGTGGATCCACCGGAAAGCATTTGCAGCGGCAGCAGCACCAGAATCACCAGCAGCCCCAGTTGCGGCATTGAACGCGCTATCGTCCCCATAAAAATGCCGATTGACGTGGTGGCAAACAGACTGAGCGCCACGCCCAGCATAAACAGCGGGATCGAGCCTTCAATCGGTACGCCCAGTACACCTTTCACCATCAGCACCAGCGATAATCCCGATACCACCAGCACCACCAGCCCCATCGACCAGATCTTCGCCATCATGATCTCAAACGGCGTTATCGGCATCACCAGTAAGTGTTCCACCGTGCCGTGTTCACGCTCGCGGATCAGCGCCGATCCGGTCAATACAATCGCCAGCATGGTAATGTTGTTGATGATCGCCATCACCCCGCCAAACCACGCGGGATCGAGGTTCGGGTTAAAGCGCATCCGGGTTTCCAGCGATACCAACGGTTCGCTGTTATCACGGTAGCGCGCGACAAAGCTGTTCACTTCACCGTTGATAATATTCTGGATATACCCATTGCCGGTAAATGCCTGGCTCATGCGCGTGGCATCGACGTTCACCTGAATATCCGGCTGGCGTCCGGCGAGGACATCACGCTGAAAATTAGGCGGAATATTTATCGCGAAGGTATAGCGTCCGGCGTCCAGTCCGGCATCCATCTCATCGGCGGTGATCATCTCCGGTGGCAAAAACCACGGACGATAGAAGCTGTTAACGATCCGGTTCGATAACTGCGATTGATCCATATCGGCAATGGCGATCGGCGCGAGGTTCAACGATCCTGGCGTAACGGTCGCTGACGAATACACCGACACCGTAAACGAGAAGACAATCAGCGTCAGCATCGCTTTATCACCGAGCAGACTGCGCAACTCTTTGATACCCAGATTAAAAATATTGCGTAAATGGCGCATCATCCCTCCTGTTTTTTCAGCAGCAGGATACTTAAGCCCATCACCAGCGGGATGGCTATCAGCAACGGGATAAAAAGTTGCCACAAATCAGTCAGATCCAGCGCTTTCGAGAACGTCCCGCGGGCGATAGTCAGAAAATGACTGGTCGGGTAAACCTCGCCGATCCAACGTCCAGGCCCTTCCAGCGAAGCTACCGGATCGATCATCCCGGAAAACTGTGTCGCCGGGATCAACGTGATAATCGCCGTTCCGAAAATGGCGGCAATCTGGCTTTTCATAAAGGTGGAGATCAGCAGCCCCATTCCGGTGGCAATGATGATATACAGCAGCGCCGCCAGGGTGAGCGTCAGGAAACTGCCTTTATGCGGTACGCCAAACACAAACACCGACAGGCCGCAGAGCAGGAAAAAGTTCAGCATCCCCAGCGCGATGTATGGCAACTGTTTACCAAGCAAAAATTCACTACGCGTGGTGGGGGTCACGTAAAGGTTGATAATCGACCCAAGCTCTTTTTCCCGCACCACGCTAAGGGCGCTTAGCATTGACGGGATCATCATCAGCAGAAGCGGGATCACCGCCGGAACAATCGCTGGCAGGCTTTTTACGTCCGGGTTATAGCGATAGCGCGTCTCAATATTCATCAGCCCGCTTTGGCTGGCGGGTGTCGATTGTCGGCTCGCCACATCCTGTAACCAGCTCTGGTGCATGGCCTGCACGTAACCTTTTACCGTTTCAGCACGGCTCGGCATCGCTCCGTCGATCCAGACGCCGAGTTCCACAGGCGTACCACGCGCGATATCGCGCCCGAAATTGGGCGGGATCTCAATCGCCACCGTGATATCGCCCGCACGCATCCGACGATCAAGCTCGTCATAACTGGTGAGCGGCGGCTGTTCGATAAAGTAACGGGAACCGGAGAGGTTGAGTGTCCACGCCTGGCTACTGACGGTCTGGTCGCGGTCGAGCACCGCAAAGCGCAGGTTTTCCACATCCATACTGATGCCGTAACCCATTATCAGCATCAGGATCACCGTTCCCATCAGCGCCAGCGTCGAACGTACCGGATCGCGTCGCAGTTCCAGCGCTTCGCGGCGGCTGTAGCTAAACAGACGGCGCAGGCTAAATCCCTGACGCGGCGCGTGGGTGGTGTCGTGTACCACGGGCGGCGCTTCGGCTTCGTTGCTCTGCCCTGCCGCTTCCTGCAAATAGGCGATAAATGCCTCTTCCAGACTGGCGGCTCCGCGTTTCTCAACCAGTTCCTGCGGTGTACCGCTGGCAAGCACTTTTCCGGCGTGCATCAGTGAGATGCGGTCGCAACGTTCCGCTTCGTTCATAAAGTGGGTGGAGATGAAGATAGTCACTTTGTCCTGGCGCGAGAGATCGACCATCAACTGCCAGAACATATCCCTCGCCACCGGATCGACACCAGAAGTAGGCTCATCGAGGATTAACATCTCCGGGCGATGAATCACCGCCACCGCCAGCGAAAGCCGCTGGCGAATGCCGAGCGGCAATGACTCCGGCAGAATATCTTCAACGTCGTTGAGCTTAAAACGCTCGCTCATTTCAGCCACTCTTGCGGGAATTTCCGCTTCCGGGATGTGAAACAAACGGGCATGTAACTCAAGGTTTTGCCGCACGGTGAGTTCGTTATAGAGCGAAAACGCCTGCGACATATAGCCCACCCGACGGCGGGTATCGATATCTTTTGGATCAACCGGTTGCCCGAACAGCCACGCCTCACCTTCGCTGGCGGGCAGCAGTCCGGTGAGCATTTTCATGGTGGTGGATTTACCGCAGCCGTTCGAACCAAGAAAACCAAAAATCTCCCCGCGTGGAATGCGGAAATTAACGTGATCAACGGCAACGAAGGAACCAAAACGCATGGTCAGATCGCGCGCTTCGATGGCAATCTCTGCGTTTTCAGGTTGATACGGTGGGATCACTACCGCCTGATGCGCCTGGCGTTGCGCTTGCGGTAACAGATTTATAAATGCTTCTTCCAGCGTAGCGCTTTGCGTTTGCTGCCGTAGCTCTTCGGCGCTGCCAGTTGCCAGCACTTCTCCGGCATTCATCGCTACCAGCCAGTCGAAGCGTTCGGCCTCTTCCATATAGGCGGTGGCGACCAGCACGCTCATATTGCTCTGCCGCTGGCGAATACTGTCGATCAGATCCCAGAACTGGGAGCGGGAGAGCGGGTCAACCCCCGTTGTTGGCTCATCAAGGATCAACAGTTCCGGGTCGTGGATTAACGCGCAGCACAGCCCAAGTTTTTGCTTCATCCCGCCGGAGAGTTTCCCTGCCGGACGATCGCGAAACGGTGCTAACCCGGTGCTGGTCAGCAGCTCATTAATTCGCACTTCCCGCTCCGCTTTGTCGTGACCGAACAGGCGAGCGAAAAAATCGACGTTTTCATACACCGACAAGGTGTGGTAGAGGTTTTTGCCCAGCCCCTGCGGCATCCAGGCGATGCGCGGGCAGACGTCGCGGCGATGCTTCGGGTCGCGCATATCGCCGCCCAGCACCATCACATTGCCCTGTTCAATGACGCGGGCACCGGAAATCAACGACAACAAGCTCGACTTCCCGACGCCGTCCGGGCCAATCAGCCCGACCATACAGCGGGCCGGAATATCGAGAGTGATATTGTTCAGCGCAACGGTTTTTCCATAATGCTGGCTCACGCCCGCCAGTTGCGCGACAGGCGGGACGGGAACCAGTTCCAGATGCGTCATTGCGGCAACCTCACCACGAGGTCGTCAGGCCACGGAAGTTCTTCATTCACCCGCACCCACGCTACGCCCGGTAAACCGGTTTTGACATATTCCAGATGCTGCTGGAGTAATTCCGGTGGGATACGCGCTTTGACGCGGAACATCAGTTTCAGCCGTTCATCGCTGGTTTCGACGGTTTTTGGCGTGAACTGGGCGACACTGGCGACAAAACTGATGGTTGCAGGAATACGCAGATCTGGCGCGGCATCGAGGATCAGCCGGGCTTCACCGCCCAGTTTCAGCGTGCCCGCCTGTTCGGTTGGCAGGAAGAAAGTCATATAGACGTCGCTGAGATCGACCATATTCAGCACCCGACCGCCTGCCGCCAGCACTTCGCCTGGCTCGGCAACCCGATACTGCACGCGTCCGTCACGCGGGGCTTTCAGTTCGCTGTCATCGATATCTGCGGCAATGCGCCGTTCAGTGGCTTGTGCCGCTTCGACGCGGGTTTGCGCCTGAATGATATTGGTGCGTGCCGCTTCTATAGCCGCTTTAGAAGCCGATACCTGAGCTTTCGCCGATTCCAGCGCAGCTCGGGCGCTCTCAGCGGCGGCGCGATCGTCATCCAGCTGTTGCGCAGAAATAGCCCCTCGTTGGGCCAGTGAACGGGAACGCGTATGACGTTTTGCTACGGAGTCCAGTTCTGCCTGGCGTTGATTAACCAGCGACTGTGCGGCACGAGTTTCGCTTTGTCGTTGCTCCAGCAAAGCCTGCGCGGCGGCAACGGCGCTTTGTGCCTCTTTGATTTGCGCGATGGCTTCCAGTCGCTGTTCCTGCAACACGCGAGTATCCATCTTCGCCAGCACTTCACCTTCGCGAACAAACTGGCCTTCTTTCACCAGAATGGTGTCGATACGCCCGGCAATTTTGCTGGCGATATCCACTTCCGTCGCTTCAATGCGCCCATTGCTGACAGCAAAGCCTTCCGGCACACCCGCCGGGCGCAACAGCCACCACGCCACGACGGCAGCCACCGCCAGTGCCCCGACAACCCACCACGCCAGATGGCGCTTACTCTTATCCATAATCGACCCGCCATAATCCCTGTAAGCAAACGACGCGTGTTACAACTGCCGCCGAACGACGTTCAGCGGATTCTTCCATCCGGGATAAGAAGGAAACGACAAATACGACCAGCGCGCAGAGCATTGAGCGCCAACGGGGAAGGCTTAGTGAAAACGGGTAGTAATGTTGTCATCATCAGCATTCCTGGCCGTAAATGAAACACGCATACTCATAAGTGTGATCTATAAAACTGGCTGACAAAACGGTATCCATCCTGTTGGATAGCGTTTCACGCCTGTTCAGTTGCAGGAACAGAGCATTCCTTTTTACGTTTTATCAACAGTCTCAACCAGATAGTAACATTAATATTCATGTTGTCTATGGTTCAGAGCTGTAACATTGTGCGCCTTCTAATCAAAGGCATAAGTCCATTTCTGTTTTTTTCATGCTGGTAAGACTTCCAGGGAGTGGTTATCTCAGGCCCTGCACCAGGGTTAATTTGGCAATTATGCATGCTGAACATTCTTCCAGCATGTTTACTGTCACGGGCGTTAAGACCTAAAACTGTCCCCGTTTCACCTATACATTCTCTTCCACCATTACCGTTATGTGCAACAACTTGATTTATACCTAACATTTGTGAACATGCTAATAGTGCTTCAAGTTTAGGTCTGTAATCTGTCGAAACAGAAAAATAACGATTAAAGGATCGACAAGAGATAGCCCGGCTATTTTTAAACTTTTTGCCATTAATTACAGCATGGTGCTTTTTATTGATAATTGCCGCTAATTCGACCGGTTCGAGAGCATTGGTCATTTCATCACTAGAGACTGTTATCGGTCCTATAATGTAACGTTTTCGCTGATCATCAAAAGTTATCCCATGATGATTTGCCATTATTTTGTATTTGGGGTCATAGAAACATACAGGATAATCTTTTATCCCAGCGTAGGTATCCTCATCAAGTGGTTTCATGCGCGTGAAGTTCTGCATATAGTTACCATTGCAATTCGTTTCATGATTTCCAGCTAATACATGAACGTTTTCATTGATACTCATTATGCGTTTTAACAAATCGATGATAAATTGATCGCCACAGATATTACTAAATCGATCGCCGGTTTGGTCGCCAAGAAACGTACATGGCGTCACAGCGTCTTTATTAATAACTAAATAAGGCTGAAGACTTTCTAAAACTATATCTCTTCTGTTCAGAATACTGATTATTGTATTAACATTAGTGTCAAGTTGCTCATTAAAGTTCTCCCTTAGCAATACGTTGAGAACTTCATCTTCTATATTAAGCAACTGGCTAAGGAAATTTTCTCCTTCAGCCATGATTCTCAAATGTCCCGTTGCAAAAAGCGCGTACAAAACTGCACCGACTGAGCCATCGGTATCGCCAAAATAGGTTGGTCTGGTACTTGTGGGATCAACAGGTGAACAATTGGAGAAATAGGTTCTGTCAGCGAACTGGGGTTTTATCATTGTTTCGAATTTAATATCAGATACATTATATTGCGATATTTTCCAGTTCCAGATGGGTTTGTACGACTCAGTAACTGCAACATCATTAGCATTATCATTTACTGTCATATTATTAAGTAAATAAACAATACTGCACCAATTAACATCGGTATTATCAAGAGAGCAACCGTAATTTTTGCTATTAATTGTCACAATAAACTGATAATTATTATTCCTACGTAGAATATGAGCACGCATGCCCGATAGCATACTATATTTTTCTGAATGATCCGTTTGTATGGTAAATGAAATTTTGTCATCTTGAATAGATTGTTGGAACCGTTCTATTTGCCAATCATCTATTTTTTCCACAACCTCACCGAGCATTGTCCTGGCAATACTTGATATATCATCACCTATACCATTTGCAATATACCCAAACAGTTCTTTAGTGAAGTTGGTAACATGCTCTTGCACCATATCATTTGTTGCGATTGTCGTTGTACTGTCGTTAGTGCCTGCCACAGTTCCAATTTTCATATTTTACCTCATATTATTTACCGCGAGGAATACATAGTTAACATTTTATCTTATGACATACACCTCATGTTCGATGGAAAAATAATTATATTTTGCACAAATCATTCAGCCTTAAAGCATAATATGAAATTTCTTATCTCATAGCAGAGAAAGTCCCTAAAGATTGTAGAGGCGTCATCAGAACATGCCTCTACAATCGATTAAGAAAACCTATGAAATACTGGCAGGATTAAAAAGACATACCACCGTATTCATGGAGTTTTAATGAGATTGAAAACAACTAAGCCCTGAGGAATAAATTATTTTATTATTTTTATCACGTGCTTCCTTCAGGGAATTTAGCCCCATAATACCATTATCAAATTGTTGATTATGATCTACCCCGGGCCCATGATGCCCATATTTTTGTCTAATGTATTTGCTGGGGTCTTCACCTTTGAGTGTCTCCCCACATATGAAGATACGTTCACGTGCTGGTCTGAAATCAGTAGTGTTATCAAAATAATTAGCATATACAGGTGTGGGTTTCAAAGTATTGCTTCGGATTAGATGGAATAGAGGATCATCCATGTGTTCTTTATGTTTTTTATTAAAAATATTGGCTAATTCCTCAGGATCAGTAGGATTTTTCATCTGATTAAATGGAACCTGCAAAGCACCGAGACAATAACATTTTTTTTCTTCATCTCTTATTATTCCGTGATGACTGGTTAAAACTTGCCTTTCTGAGTCATAATTACAAACATCGAGCGTTTTAATTAAGTTATACGTATCACCGGCAGAGAGTTTATGATTTGCTAGTCGTGCAGTATAGTTACCATTAAAATTGATTTCATGATTTCCAGCCAGAACGACGACATTTTTATTAATACGGCTATCTTTATTACCCTCCATATTTCGCATAGAATTTAGCAAAGTAAGGATATATTTATCACCAAAAATAGTACTAAATCTATCGCCTGTATGATCCCCAAGGAAGATACAAGGGGTTATCGCATCGTCCTTTAAAAAAACATGTTGATGCAACTCATTCAAGATCATGTCTCTCGTATTTAATAAATCGTAGAGCACTTTATTATTTTTATGTTTGTATGCAGATGAAGCCATCTCTTCGTGTTTTAATAATTCACATAATAAACTCCAACCCTTTTCCCTGATGCCTATATGCCCTGAAACGAGCAATGCATAAAGTACAGCGCCTACTCTTCCATCTGTATCGCCAAAATAAGCCGTGTTGGCATTTTGTGGGTTAATCACACCACACTGTTTATAGAAGTCTATTTTTGAAAACACAGATTTAACATAGCTATCAAACTTTTCCTTAGTAAACGTCTCTTTAGAGACATCCCAACGCCAGTCAGGTTTGAAATTACCACTAAGAAGAGTAAAGAAATTTCTCGCTATGATAGAAAGCCCATCAACTTTATAAATTATATCTGATTTATCTCCAGAGGAATTAATAAAATAATAACCGCCCTTACACTCAACAGTAACGGTAATGGGAGACGATAATTTTAACACATGGTTATTGTCTGGTATAATTGTAAAGATAAACGTATCAGTAGTATTGTCGGCGAATCTATTATATTCTTGAATATCTATAGAAGGTTCACTATTATAAAACCATACTTTCTCCATCTGGTGACTACGATCATTTACCTTCCAGTGACCATGTTGCAGGAAATAGATGATATGCAGGCCAAAATCGTTATCTATTTGCGAATCATTATCCAGTTTATCAAATTCAACTATCTTTGCACGATGTGTTTTATCAACCTTGCCATGGTGTTGATGACTGTTAACTTTATCTGAATGCTTATCTTGATGGCTTGAAGAGATGTTTCTAATCTGATTGTCAATTGCTTTCATAAATAACCTGTGATATTTTTGAATTGTTTGTAACAAAATAAATGATACTTGTCTGAAAAACAGATTTACGACGATATAAAATAATAATACTTATATGTTCGCTGATTTTAAGCACCGAGACTATCCGGTCTTTTACCAAATAATGAAGAATAATCCCTCCCTGGAAGATAATTGTAAAAAACAACAGCATAAGAATTAATCTTAGGATAAATTTTTATTTATCATGGCCTTTTGAACGCTGAAAAGTAGCGCTCTGCAAAGTAAACCCCGCTATAGTTATGCTATGCATTTGTCTTTAATGATATCTCGTCGTTATATTAACAGGCTGAAATTATCATTAATGCACATTTCATTATTAGCAGGGATACCTGAGGAGTTTAAAGTGAACATATATATCGGGTGGCTTTTCAAATTAATCCCTTTGATTATGGGCTTAATTTGTATCGCGTTAGGTGGCTTTGTGCTGGAAAGTTCAGGGCAAAGCGAGTATTTCGTCGCGGGTCATGTGCTGATTTCTCTGGCGGCCATATGCCTGGCATTATTCACTACCGCATTTATTATCATTTCGCAGCTCACGCGCGGCGTTAATACGTTTTACAATACATTGTTCCCCATTATTGGCTATGCGGGGTCAATTATCACCATGATATGGGGTTGGGCACTGTTAGCAGGCAATGATGTGATGGCAGACGAGTTTGTCGCCGGCCATGTTATTTTCGGCGTTGGTATGATTGCCGCCTGTGTATCGACGGTGGCAGCGTCATCCGGTCACTTTCTGCTCATTCCCAAAAATGCAGCGGGGAGCAAGAGCGACGGAACACCGGTACAGGCTTATTCTTCATTAATCGGTAACTGCCTCATTGCCGTTCCCGTTTTACTCACCCTGCTCGGTTTCATTTGGTCTATTACGCTGTTACGTAGTGCTGACATAACTCCGCATTATGTCGCGGGTCACGTATTGCTTGGGTTAACCGCAATCTGTGCCTGTCTAATTGGCCTTGTTGCCACAATTGTCCATCAAACACGTAATACGTTTTCAACTAAAGAACACTGGCTGTGGTGTTATTGGGTTATTTTTCTCGGCTCAATCACGGTACTGCAGGGGATATACGTCTTAGTCAGTTCCGATGCAAGCGCCCGACTGGCTCCCGGCATTATTCTTATTTGCCTCGGAATGATCTGTTACAGCATATTCTCAAAAGTCTGGCTACTGGCACTGGTATGGAGACGTACCTGTTCGTTAGCCAACAGAATACCGATGATTCCCGTCTTCACCTGCCTGTTTTGCCTTTTCCTGGCATCGTTTCTTGCGGAAATGGCGCAGACCGACATGGGATATTTTATTCCTTCGCGAGTTCTGGTCGGTTTGGGAGCGGTATGCTTTACGTTGTTCTCAATCGTTTCAATATTAGAAGCAGGTTCTGCTAAAAAATAATTGCAACGTACCGGATAAAACCAGCGTTGACCATTTGCGTAACGCTGGTTTTTCTTAGGCATCATGAAATAACGCAGCATTAATGCATAGTGGTTAAGTATAAAAAACAGCAAAGTTACTGTTTTTTTCAACCTGTTCATATTTCATAAAGATCTGGCCACTGGGTGAGTTTTCAATCACCTTTCCATCCACCTTATATTAAGCATGGAGGGTTTCAGTTCACGGGCTCATTAGAAAATAATCACAAGATAGCCACTATCAAAATTAGCTCATTTTTAATGCGACTCTAATAATTTTCATCTTTAGGAAATAGGTCAGGACGACTTTGCTGCAATCAAATCCTGCGCACAAGCCCACGCACTCGACCACGCCCACTGGAAGTTATAGCCCCCCAGCCAGCCGGTGACGTCCATCACTTCGCCGATGAAGTACAGCCCAGGCACTTTGCGCGCTTCCATCGTCCGTGAAGAGAGTTCGTTGGTGTCCACGCCGCCGAGCGTCACTTCGGCAGTGCGATAGCCTTCAGTGCCGTTGGGTTGTACGCGCCAGTCGGTCAATGTGCTAATCAGTGCCTGTTGGTCACGCACGTTGAGCTGTTTTAGCGAAACATCCGGGATTTGCCCGAGTTGCTGTAAGCGTTCAACCAACCGCTTCGGTAGATGAACCGCCAGTGTGTTTTTCAGGCTCTGATTCGGATGTGCGTTACGCTGCTCATTCAGGAAGGTTTCGAGGTCCACATCCGGTAGCAGATTGATACTGACAAATTCACCCGGTTGCCAGTAGCTGGAAATCTGCAACACCGCCGGTCCAGACAAGCCGCGATGGGTGAAGAGTAAGTTCTCACGGAAAACGATGCCGTTTTCAGCGGTAATCACGGAAGGCACCGCCACGCCCGCCAGCACCTGTAACTCTTCGAGCAACGGTTTATGCAGAGTGAATGGCACCAGACCCGCACGGGTCGGCAGCACGTTGAGGCCAAATTGTTCGGCAATCTTATAACCAAACGGCGACGCGCCCAGCCCCGGCATTGACAGCCCACCGGTCGCGATGACCAGCTTTTCGCAACCGACAGTCATGCCGTTCAGTTCAAGCGTGAAGCCTGTTTCATCCTTCGCCACACTCAGCACTTCGCTACGCAATCTGAAGGTTACATTGCCCTTCTCGCACTCATCCACCAGCATGTCGACAATCTGCTGCGCGGAGTCATCGCAGAAGAGTTGTCCTAACGTTTTCTCGTGCCAGGCGATGCCGTGTTTATTGACCAGATCAATGAAATCCCACTGGGTAAAACGCGCGAGTGCAGACTTACAAAAATGCGGATTCTGGCTCAGATAAGCGCCTGGTTCGACATAAAGGTTGGTAAAGTTGCAGCGCCCACCGCCAGACATAAGGATTTTGCGCCCTGGTTTTTTACCATTATCGATCAGCAGAACCCGGCGTCCTGCCTGACCTGCCAGCGCAGAACAGAACATACCCGCCGCACCAGCGCCTATAATAATGGCATCAAACCTTTCCACGTTGCGCTCCTCTTAGAAAAAACGGGCGTGAATTGTAAAGATTCCTCAGTGGTCGCACCAGCATCAATATTACTAAAAGGAAGTATTTGCCTGAATTATATAAGATAATTATTTTTTGAGTGAAATCCATACAGGAGGCAAATCAAAAAAAGTCTATATTTCACTTTGCCCGCGCCGCGAAAGTCACTGATAATGCGCCGCGTTCATGTCCTCAAAATGGCGTAACGTCCTATG
>ERZ773204.2242-NODE-2242-length-13620-cov-4.352820_pt1 | contig 13620 bp, 14 predicted proteins | sample MGYA00581007_ERZ773204 | MGnify/ENA primary metagenome ERZ773204 (study PRJEB29015, sample SAMEA2737757) | human gut metagenome | biome: human gut; feature: human-associated habitat; material: faeces | place: China | collected 2012 ... | reverse complement strand
TTCATTCGCCGGCGAGTCACAAGCAAGAATGCGCTACACTTATTTTGCAAGCGTGCCAAAGAGAAAGCCGAAATGCTGTATGCGGAAATTGACCGTAACAAGTTGTTCCGTGGTACAGTAACGGATAAGGCGGACCGTTCTTATATGAATATCTGTTTCGTTATGAATGATGAATACAAAGATTTGGAAGCAGACTTCCTGAAGTTTGCAACCGAAAAAGGTATGGTAGGTATTAAAGGTCATCGCTCTGTGGGTGGCTTCCGTGCATCTTGTTATAATGCCATGCCGAAAGAAAGTGTTCAGGCTTTGATAGATTGCATGCAAGAATTCGAGAAACTTCATTAATTGATTTATAAGAATAAGGGCGTGCTGTGAGTACGTCCTTATTTATTAATACAAATAAGACCATGAAAGTATTAGTAGCAACAGATAAACCGTTTGCTAAAATTGCAGTAGACGGTATTCGCAAAGAGATAGAAGCAGCAGGTTATGAACTGGCATTATTGGAGAAATATGGAGAAAAGGCAAAATTGCTGGAAGCGGTTAAAGATGCCGATGCCATTATTATCCGTAGTGATGTAATTGATGCTGAAGTATTGGACGCTGCTAAAGAGTTAAAAATTGTAGTGCGTGCCGGAGCAGGGTATGACAATGTGGATTTGGAGGCTGCTACGGCTCACAATGTATGTGTCATGAATACTCCGGGACAAAACTCCAATGCTGTGGCCGAACTGGCTTTCGGGTTGATGGTGATGGCTGTCCGCAATATGTATAACGGTGCTTCGGGTACTGAATTGAAAGGTAAGAAACTGGGTATTCATGCATACGGTAATGTGGGACGTAATGTAGCTCGTATTGCCAAAGGCTTTGGTATGGACATCTATGCATACGATGCTTATTGTCCGAAAGAGGTCATTGAAGCAGACGGTGTGAAGGCGGTTGCATCTACCGAAGAATTGTATGCTACTTGTAATATTGTATCTCTGCATATTCCTGCTACTCCTGAAACAAAGAATTCTATCAATTATGATCTGGTAGACAAAATGCCTAAAAACGGTCTGCTGGTTAATACTGCACGCAAGGAAGTTATTAATGAAGCCGACTTGCTGCGTCTGATGAATGACCGTCCTGATTTGGAATATGTTACTGACATTATGCCTGTACATCATGCCGAATTTGCTGACCATTTTCCGGGTCGTTATTTCTCTACACCGAAGAAAATGGGCGCCCAAACTGCCGAAGCGAATATAAATGCCGGTATTGCAGCTGCCAGGCAGATTGTGGGTTTCCTGAAAGATGGTTGCGAAAAGTTTCGCGTAAATAAATAAGTATTTATAACTTATAAATCTAATATTCTATGGCTATAATAAAACCCTTCAAAGGCATTCGCCCTCCGAAAGAACTGGTGGAGCAAGTCGCTTCCCGTCCTTATGATGTGCTTAATTCGGAAGAAGCCCGTGAAGAAGCAAAGGGTAATGAGAAATCACTTTATCATATCATCAAACCGGAAATAGACTTTCCGGCAGGTACAGACGAGCATGATGCGAAGGTGTATGACAAGGCTGCTGAGAATTTCCGGATGTTTCAGGACAAAGGTTGGCTGGTGCAGGACGAAAAGGAAAACTATTATGTGTATGCACAGACCATGAATGGTAAGACTCAGTATGGTTTGGTAGTAGGTGCCTATGTTCCCGATTATATGAATGGTATTATCAAGAAGCATGAATTGACCCGCCGTGACAAGGAAGAAGACCGGATGAAACATGTACGTGTGAATAATGCCAACATTGAACCGGTATTTTTCGCTTATCCCGATAATGCAGAACTGGATGCTATTGTTAAGAAATACACTTCTCAAAAACCGGAATATGATTTTATAGCTCCGGGTGACGGCTTCGGCCATTCATTTTGGGTTATAGACCGGGAAAATGATATTGAAGCCATTACTAAAGCTTTTGCCGCAATGCCTGCATTATATATTGCTGACGGCCATCACCGCTCGGCTGCCGCAGCACTGGTCGGAGCAGAAAAGGCAAAGCAGAATCCAAATCATAAAGGTGATGAAGAATATAATTATTTCATGGCAGTCTGTTTCCCGGCTAATCAGTTGACTATCATCGATTATAATCGTGTGGTGAAAGATTTGAACGGCTTGACTCCCGAAGAGTTCTTAGCGGCTGTCGGAAAGAACTTTGTCATCGAGGAAAAGGGCGTGGAAATCTATAAACCCCAAAGCCTCCATAATTTCTCCCTTTATCTGGAAGGCAAATGGTACAGCCTGACTGCCAAGGAGGGAACTTACGATGATAATGATCCTATCGGAGTGTTGGATGTAACTATTTCTTCTAATCTGATATTGGATGAAATCCTTGGTATTAAAGATCTTCGTTCTGATAAACGAATCGATTTCGTGGGTGGTATCCGTGGCTTGGGAGAACTGAAAAAGCGTGTAGACAGTGGCGAGATGAAAGTTGCTTTAGCGCTCTATCCTGTTTCAATGAAACAGCTGATGGATATTGCCGATACCGGCAACATTATGCCGCCGAAGACTACTTGGTTTGAACCAAAACTTCGTTCGGGATTGATTATTCATAAACTGAATTAATTTTTTGGAGAGGTGTATCAGAAGAAACTTTGGAGTCTTGATACACCTCTAAAACAATACAGTGATAAGAAGAAATCCAACTCTTCATATTCGGAAATGATTTATTATTGTTGTTGTATAGGTGTAATATAGATAAATTGTTGTTAGGACAAAAGAATAAATTTCTTTCCCTTTGTTTATTGCGAACAAATATCTAATTTCGCAGCGATTTTAAGAAGATAGACTATAATGACTAACAACAAGACTAAAGGATTTATCCTTGGAGCGATTGCAGCAGCCAGTTACGGCATGAACCCCCTTTTCACTCTTCCCCTTTACAGTGCAGGAATGAGCGTAGATACGGTATTATTTTACCGTTATTCGCTGGCTGTTATCGTTCTTGGCATTATGATGAAATTTCAAAAGCAATCTTTTGCCATAAAAAGGGTAGATGTGCTGCCACTCTGCATAATGGGATTATTGTTTGCTTTCTCTTCTTTGTTCCTTTTCATGAGCTACAACTATATGGATGCAGGCATTGCTTCTACCATTCTGTTTGTTTATCCGGTATTAGTGGCTATTATTATGGCGGTGGTCTTTAAAGAGAAGGTTTCCCCCATTACGATGTTTTCCATTGCTCTTGCCTTTGTAGGTATATCCATGTTGTGCAAGAGTCCGGGCGGACAGACACTCAGCTTGGTAGGAATCACATTTGTCTTCCTTTCTTCATTGTCTTATGCCATTTATATAGTGGGGGTCAATCGCTCATCGCTCAAAGATATGCCGATTGCCAAACTTACCTTTTATGTTTTGTTGTTCGGATTATCGGTGTATGTAGTGCGTTTGCAGTTCTGTACAGAATTGCAGGTCATTCCAACGCCGATGCTATGGATAAATGCTGTTTCGCTGGCAGTCTTTCCTACTGTCATCTCACTGGTGACAATGACTAAGGCTATTCATTATATAGGTTCTACTCCAACTGCCATCTTGGGTGCATTGGAGCCGGTTACCGCTTTATTTTTCGGGGTACTGGTATTCGGTGAACAGTTGACTCCACGCATTATTTTGGGTATCTTGATGGTGATTACCGCAGTAACTCTGATCATTGGAGGAAAATCATTACTGAAGAAAAGAAAGATTAGAGTAAAACACAGCAGATAAAACGGATTGTTGTATCTTTGCCCTTGCAACAAATTATTATATTTTAAACAATGAAAAAGCAATTTATGCAATGGGCAGGACTTGGAATGTGGGTAGCACTGACCCTGTCTGCATGTACCCCTACAAAAAGAGAAGTAGGTAATCTGAATGTTATTCCTCAACCGCAAGAGGTCGTTCAAAATTTTCAGGAAAATCCTTTTGTTATTCATTCGGGCACAAAAATTGTTTATCCGGCAGGTAATGAAAAGCTGGAACGGACAGCTGAATTTTTGGCTTCTTATATAAAAGAAGCCACGGGACTTACCGTTCAATGTACGACAGAGAATGAAGAGAGTGATGCCATCATTCTGTCTGTTGATACTGCTATAAAACAAAAAGAGGGATATCGGCTGGAGGTAACATCCAATAATATCCGTTTGGCAGGTGGAAGTGAAGCGGGAGTGTTTTATGGTATTCAGACTTTACATAAATCTATGCCGGTGACGAAGGATAGAGAGTCGGCGTCTGCCATTCCTGCCGGTATCGTCAATGATTATCCCCGTTTTGATTATCGCGGATTTATGGTCGACGTAGGTCGTCATTATTTCCCGGTTTCTTATCTGAAGCAGATTATCGATATGCTGGCGTTACATAATATTAATTATTTTCATTGGCATCTTACGGAAGATCAAGGGTGGCGAATTGAGATTAAGAAATACCCTAAGCTGACCGAAATAGGTTCGACGCGCCCACGTACCTTGATGGATTGGAGCACAAGAGAATACGACGAGACTCCACACAGCGGATTTTATACTCAGGAAGAAGCAAAGGAGATTGTGAAATATGCAGCAGACCGTTTTATTACAGTTATTCCCGAAGTAGACCTTCCGGGACACATGATGGCTGCATTGGCTTCATATCCCGAATTGGGTTGTACCGGAGGTCCGTATGAAATACCGTGCGAATGGGGAGTTTTCCCGGATGTGCTGTGTGGCGGAAATACGAAGGCTTTGGAGTTTGCCAAAGATGTATTAAATGAAATAATGGATATTTTTCCTTCCCCTTACATTCATATCGGTGGAGACGAATGTCCGAAGGTACGCTGGAAAGAATGTCCTAAGTGTCAGGCGAAGATTCGCGAACTGGGACTGAAGGATACTCCTAAACACAATAAAGAAAACCGGTTGCAGACCTATTTTATGGCTGAAGTCGGAAAAGTAATCAGTGAGAGAGGACGTAAGATGTTGGGATGGGATGAAATGCTTGAAGGGGGCTTGGCTCCGGGGGCAACCGTTATGTCGTGGACAAGTCCCCGAGGCGGCATAGAGACAGCGCGTCTGCATCATAACGCTATAATGACTCCCATTCAATACCTCTATTTCAGTAATCCTACCTACAATCGCATCAAGGGAACAAAGAGCCTTGAGCGTGTTTATACTTTCGAACCGGTATCGGATGAATTGACAGAGGAAGAAAAACAATATATCATAGGGGCTCAAGGATGTATCTGGACTGAATGGACTCGTGACAGTCTTAAGATGGAATGGCAGATTCTTCCTCGTATGGCAGCCCTTTCCGAGATTCAATGGACAGAACCTGCGCATAAGGATTTTGACGGTTTCCTGAATCGTCTTCCGGCTTTATTGGCGATTTATAAAGATCGTGGTTATGATTTCCGTCAGGATATTTATGATGTTACCATTCAGGTTGTTCCCGAAGAACAAGAAGGAAAAGCTAAAGTCTTTTTTCTTACTTTCGATAACACCGAAGTGCACTATACATTAGACGGCAGCGAGCCCAATGCCCAATCTCCTCTTTACACAGATACATTGCACCTGGACAAGGATGCAGTTATTCAGGCAATAGCCGTTCGTCCGCAAGGCAATAGCAGTATCAGTAAGGAAGAAATTCATTTCAATGCTGTTACCATGAAGCCTGCGACGCTGAATGTAGAACCTCACAAATCATATACTTTTCAAGGAGGAAGTACATTAACAGACGGACTTTATGGAGACTTGAACTACCGTTCCGGTCGTTGGGTCGGTTTTTATGGTAACAATCCGGATATCACCATTGATATGCAGGAGCCGAAAGAAATCTCATCGGCCTTTATCAATACATTATTGAATCCGGGAGATGCCATATTCGGAGCGACCGGTCTGAAAATAGAAATCTCTGATGATGGAAAAGTTTTCCGTGAGATAGCCTCTAAGAAGATTCCCGTATTGGAAAAAGGAACAAAGATGCAAATTCGTAAAGAAGAGATTTCGTTTGATAAAGTCAAAACCAGATATGTACGGATAATTGCAGAGACAACTTCAAAACTTCCTGCCTGGCATTCTATGCCCGGAAAGAACGCTTTCTTGTTTGTGGATGAGATAGGAGTGGAATAATATAAAATTAAAAGGAGGCAAAACGTTGATAATGCTATTATTTTGCTAGTAGGGGGGTGTCAAAACTAAACCGGCCTATCCCGTCGTCAGCTGTAGGGGCAGGGTTTGCCTGCCCGAAGACATAAAGCCAACTGTTTTCGGGCGAGCGAACCTTGCCCCTACGAACGAAACGACAGTTTTGACACATCCTCTTTCTTTGAATCGAAATTGTGAAAGAAAAATTGTATGTTAAAAATCTATTATGATTAAGTGGCTATCCTTTGTCCGACTGTTCCTTACGAGAAATCTCTCAAATCCTTTTGAAGTTTCTTTCGGGCAAAGTGCAAACGGCTTTTGATTGTTCCGATGGGCAAGTCCATTTTTTCTGCTATCTCTTTATATTTCAGTCCTGATACAAACATCATAAAAGGCTGTTTCGTGTCATCGGGCAATTTGTTGATTATCCTATACAGCAGTTTTAAATCATAAGTTTCTTCAAATTTGTCATCATCTTTGGCTACCTGAATCTGTGCATAGTCCGTGAAGTTGGAATCCAGGAAATTAAGCTCACGAACAGAACGGCGGTAATTATTGATGAATAAATTACGCATGATGGTATACATCCATCCTTTAAAGTTTTCCTGCCGGATAAATTTCTGTGTATTATCCAGAGCCTTTAAGATAGAATCTTGTACCAAGTCGTTTGCAGAATCCTGATTTGCAGTCAATTTAAAAGCGAAGCTCATAAGTTCCGATCTCAGTTCCGGTTGCATCGCTACTATTTTATTTATGATTTTAGAGTTTTCCATATCCTTCTTTTGTTGTTTTACGATATACAAAGGTCCGTTTTATGCAAGAAAAAAGAAATGGCGATTTATCCGAAAAACTTGGCAATTATTCCTTAATGCATGGAGAAGGCCGGTAAAGAACTAAAATAAAAGGAGGGTAGTAATTGTGTACTTCGATTATATTCTATACATTTGTGATAACGGATAAAAACAGAAGAATACGATGAATATTAATAAAATTATAGCTGGTTATAGAGAGGCTTTTGGCGAAAAGGCTGAACTTTCGCATTCTGCCGTCCCGATGTCCTGTTTTAAAGTGATGTACCACACCATGCGCAACAGTTGTCTGTTCGATACCTATGCATGGGGAAAAATCAGAGAAAGAATCAATGGATAATTTTGCGGCAATAGACTTTGAAACGGCAAATAATGAGCGCACCAGTGTGTGCAGTGTGGGTGTTGTGATAGTAAAGGATGGTGAGATTGTAGATAAGTTTTATAGTCTTATTCATCCCGAACCGGACTATTATTTGTATTGGAACACATGTGTACACGGGCTGACTCGGGAAGATACGGCCAATGCTCCTGTTTTTTCCGAAGTATGGAAACAAGTAGAACCCAAAATCACAGGACTTCCGTTGGTTGCGCATAACAAGGCGTTTGATGAAGCCTGCCTGAAAGCAGTATTCAGAACCTATTGTATGGATTATCCTGATTATGAGTTTTATTGCACTTATCAGGCATCACGCAAATTAAAAGGGTTACGGAATCATCAGCTACATACGGTGGCCGAGTTCTTCGGGTTTGATTTGAAGAATCACCATCACGCATTGGCAGATGCGGAAGCTTGTGCATGGATAGCCCGATATGTGTTGTAGTTTTTATATTTTTCCAATAATAATGATTTCCTTTGATGATGATACAAGAAGATACATATAAAACGATAATCGGTGTAGCCGAAGGTATTTATACAGAGAAGAGAAGTAAATTTATAGCTATTGCCATTCCTGTACATACCGTTGAAGAGATAAAACAGCATCTTGATATTTATCAAAAAAAATACTATGATGCGCGTCATGTGTGCTATGCTTATATGCTTGGACATGAAAGAAAAGACTTTCGTGCCAATGATAACGGAGAACCGTCCGGTACTGCCGGAAAACCTATTTTGGGACAAATAAATTCTAACGGGCTGACTGATATTCTTATTGTTGTCGTGAGATACTTCGGTGGCATCAAACTGGGAACAAGCGGATTAATCGTCGCCTATAAAGCTGCGGCAGCAGAAGCGATAGCCAATGCCACAATAATAGAAAAAACGGTGGACGATGAGATTGCCGTTGCTTTTGAATATCCTTTTATGAATGACGTCATGCGTATCGTAAAAGAAGAAGAACCGGAAATCTTGGAACAGTCATACGATATGGATTGCCTGATGAAGCTCCGTATCCGCCGGTCTATGATGGGGAAATTGCGTGCTCGCTTGGAGAAAGTTGAAACAGCCCGAATTATCGAATAACCCTTTTGGCATTATTGTTGGTTCAATGGTGTTTCCGGGAGGCTTTGATTGAAACATGTTTGTAACATGAATGACACATCGCAGATATATCGGTTCTCTATCTTTGCAGTCGAAAATAAAAAGTCACATTAATAATAAAGATGAGAAGAACACTCGCAGCCGCTGTCTTTACAGCTTTAAGCATAGCAACCGCAGGTGCGCAACTAACTATTCCCAAGGAATATCTTCCTAAGGTTCACGGGACTATACGTAGTAAATACGAGCTTCAGACTACTACAGGCATGCAACGCTTTCAGGTAAGAAACGCCCGTGTCAGTTTGGACGGAAAGGTACTGCCGGTTATTGCATATAAGGCAGAAATAGATTTATCGGATGAAGGAAGCATCAAGATGCTGGATGCGTATGCCCGCTTCGTTCCTAATGATACATGGAATTTGACAATGGGACAGATGCGTGTTCCGTTTACTATTGATGCGCATCGCTCTCCTCATCAGCAATATTTTGCCAATCGCTCCTTCATAGCCAAGCAGGTGGGGAATGTGCGTGATGTGGGTGCTACCGGAGCTCTTGCTTTAGATGGTAATTTGCCGATGAAGTTGGAAGCCGGACTATTCAATGGCTCGGGACTGACTCAACAAAAAGAATGGCATAGCACCCTGAACTATTCAGCCAAGCTGCAATTAATGCCTTGGAAAGGTTATAACCTTACTTTAAGCACGCAAAAAGTACACCCGGATAAAAATAGTATCTATATGTATGACATCGGTACGTATTATGAATTTTCCAATTGGCATTTTGAGGTGGAATACTTATATAAAACATATGCTCACGATGCTTTTAAAGATGTGCACGCTTTTAATGGCTTTGTAAATTATGATTTGCCTATCAAGAAAGGGCTGTTTAAGAAAATATCTTTCTTGGGACGATATGACAGTATGGGCGATCATAGTAACGGTGTTGCCAATGAAGAAGGACAACTTTATATCACGGACTATTCCCGTCAACGTCTGACCGGTGGCGTGACGCTGAGTTTCGGAAAAGCTTTTCAGGCAGATTTGCGTATCAATTACGAGAAATATTTTTATGATGACTTATCTCTGGCTAAAGAATCGGAGCAAGACAAATTCGTAATGGAACTGATGGTGAGATTCTAATCTCACCAACGTTCCTTCATCATTTCTTCCATTTTCAGCAGCTCATCTCTATATTGGGCAGCTTCGATAAATTCCAGTTTCCTGGCAGCTTCCTGCATTAATTTTCGTGTACGTTCGATAGCCTTTTCCATTTGAGGCTTAGACATGTATTGGACAACCGGATCGGCGGCAATACTGCTGTTGGATGGCTCAACGTATGCTTTCGGAACTTTTACTTCATCATCGGCATTGGTATTTCCTGTGCCCAGAAGAGCTGCATTGCGTGCACGTTTAATCTGTTTCGGAGTAATACCGTGCTCCTCATTGTAAGCCAATTGTTTTTCGCGGCGGCGGTTGGTTTCATCAATGGTCTTTTGCATGCTTTCGGTAATGCGGTCGGCATACATGATGACTTTTCCGTTGATGTTACGGGCAGCGCGTCCGGCCGTCTGTGTCAATGAGCGGTGAGAACGAAGGAAGCCTTCTTTATCGGCATCCAATATAGCTACCAAAGACACTTCCGGCAAGTCAAGACCTTCGCGAAGCAGGTTTACGCCTATTAATACGCTATATGTTCCCTGACGTAATTCATCCATAATTTTCACCCGCTCCAACGTATCTACATCACTATGGATATAATTACATCTAATGTCGTGACGCAATAAATAATCGGTTAGCTCTTCTGCCATACGTTTGGTCAGTGTAGTGACTAATACGCGCTCTTCTTTTTCGATACGCTGCTGAATCTCCTCCATCAGGTCATCGATTTGGTTCATGCTGGGGCGTACTTCGATGACAGGGTCAAGCAATCCCGTCGGGCGGATCACTTGCTCCACCACAATCCCTTCACTTTGTATCAATTCGTAATCGGCGGGAGTGGCACTGACATAAACAACTTGTTTTGCCAATTCTTGAAACTCTTCGAACTTTAGCGGGCGATTATCAAATGCAGATTCCATCCGGAAACCATATTCCACCAGGTTGGTTTTACGTGCGCGGTCACCGCCATACATGGCACGAATCTGAGGCACACTGACATGGCTTTCATCAATGACAATCAGAAAATCATCGGGAAAGAAATCCAGCAGGCAATAAGGACGCGTACCGGCTACACGACCGTCAAAATAGCGCGAATAATTCTCTATGCCCGAGCAATGACCTAACTCCCGTATCATTTCCATATCGTAAGTGACACGTTCATAAAGGCGTTTCGCCTCATAATGCTTGCCTTCTTCTTCAAATTTAGCCACTTCTTTTGCCAAATCATCCTCTATTTGATAGATTGCCTGCAACTGGCTTTCTTTGGTGGTCATAAAAAGATTGGCGGGATAAATCTTGTATTCATCAAAAGAAGCGAGACGTATGCCGGAAACAGGGTCCACTTCTTCAATACTGTCAATCTCATCATCCCAAAACATCACGCGGAGCAGGTTGTCGCTGTATGCCAGATAAATATCTACCGTATCTCCTTTGACACGGAAATTGCCACGATTCAGTTCCAAATCATTGCGGACATACAGACTGTCTACCAAACGGCGTAGAAACACATTGCGGTCCAGTAATTTACCCTTTTTGATTTCAATGACATTATTATAGAAATCAGAAGGGTTTCCCATACCATAAATACACGATACGGAAGAAATGACCACCACGTCCTTACGGCCGGAAAGCAAAGCGGAAGTGGCTGCCAGCCTGAGCTTGTCAATCTCCTCGTTGATTTGCAAGTCTTTCTCTATATAGGTATCGCTGGATGGGAGATAGGCCTCCGGCTGGTAGTAATCATAATAAGACACGTAATACTCGACTGCATTATTAGGAAAAAAGTTCTTGAACTCTCCATATAACTGTGCTGCAAGCGTTTTGTTATGGCTTAATATCAGTGTGGGTTTATTGATGTTTTTGATGACATTGGCAATGGTAAACGTCTTGCCGGAACCTGTTACACCCAAAAGTGTCTGGGCAGGCACTCCTTTTAATATGCCTTCTGTCAGCTGGGCGATAGCTTCAGGTTGGTCGCCGGTCGGTTGATAATCAGAAATCAGTTCAAAATTCATAATTCCATGTTTATAAAGACTAAGCTGTAAAATTACAGTTATTTTCTCTTATAACACGTATACATCCTGAAAAAAACAAGATTGGTCGACTTTTTAGTATTAAAAAACATATAACTGTTGTATTTTTCGGTGGAAAGGCGTAAATTTGCGCAATTATTTAAATAAGATGAAAAAATATATCATTATAGCTCTTGTCTCCGGCAGTGTATTAACATCATGCGGAGAGTACAACAAAGTTCTAAAAAGCACGGACTACGAATATAAGTACGAAGCAGCCAAAAGTTACTTTGGCAAGGGGCAGAACACAAAAGCTGCGGCAATTCTGGAAGAGTTGATAACTATTTTGAAAGGAACCGATAAAGCTGAAGAATCCCTTTATATGTTAGGAATGACATATTATAACCAGGGTGACTTTATAACGGCGTCGCATTATTTCTCCACATACTATAATACATATCCTCGTGGAACTTATACCGAACAGGCTCGTTTTTATTCGGGAAAAGCATTATTCTTGGATACACCGGAACCCCGTTTGGATCAAAGCAGTACTTATAAGGCCATTCAGGAGTTGCAGATGTTTATGGAGTATTTCCCTGCCAGTAACCGTCATCAGGAAGCACAGCAAATGATATTCGATTTGCAGGATAAGTTGGTGATGAAAGATTATATGGCAGCCCGATTATATTATGATTTGGGTTCTTATACGGGAAACAGTTCATATAGCACTACCGGAAATAACTATCTGGCAATGTATCGTTACGGCTCAGAATGCTTTAAAGGACTATCCTTATACCAAGTTGCGCGAAGATATTTCTATCCTGCTTTTGCGCGCCAAGTATGATATGGCCAAGGAAAGTGTGGAAGAAAAGAAAGAAGAGCGTATGCGTGATGCCATTGATGAATACTATGCCTTTAAGAACGAATTCCCCGAAAGTAAATATATTAAAGAGGTGGAAAACATTTATAAGGATGCCAAGAAATACGTGAAGGAAATTAACGAATAAAAAACTAAATAAGAAATTATGGATTACAAGAAGACAAACGCTCCGTCGAATACCATTACCCGCAACATGGTGGAACTGTGTGAGGATACGGGCAATGTATATGAAACCGTTGCTATCATTGGTAAACGTGCCAACCAGATTGCTGTTGAGATGAAGAATGACCTTTCAAAGAAGTTACAGGAGTTCGCTTCATACAACGATAACCTGGAAGAAGTCTTTGAAAACAGAGAGCAAATCGAAATCTCTCGTTATTACGAAAAGCTCCCGAAGCCGACTTTGATTGCTGCCCAGGAATACGAAGAAGGTAAGGTTTATTATCGTAACCCAGCCAAAGAAAAAGAGAAATTACAATAAAAGGTTCTTTCCCTAAAGGCCGTTTCACTGAAGCGGCCTTCTTTTTTGTATAACCGTTATTAAAAGATTATTATTATGATACAACGCATTCAATCCGTTTATTTATTGGTAGTTACCATTCTGCTCATCGTTTGTATGTGCACTCCTGTAGGAGCCTATATTGCTGAGGATTACAGTGTCTCAAAGTTTACTAATCTGTGTATTGTCTCTGCCGACGGCGTAAAGGACTATGCTCCTTGGGCTATGTTTGTCATTCTGGTAGTAGCGGCATTGCTTTCTTTTACTACGATATTTATGTTTAAGAAACGTATGTTGCAGATTCGTATGACTATTTTCAGCACTATCTTACTGGTAGGTTATTATGCTACACTGATTACTTTTATCTTTATGTTGAAGGATGATAGCATGACATTCTCTGCTTCGTGGACTTTATGCTTGCCCTTTGTCGCTATTATTTTAAATTGGCTGGCTATTCGTGCTATCGGTAAAGATGAAGTGTTGGTGAAAGCTTATGATCGTTTAAGATAACGATTCCTTCATTTGGCTGAAGAATATTATAAGGGGTTGTGTCAAAAAAACGTGGATAATGCTGTCGTTTGGTTTGTAGGGGCGAGGTCCGCTCGCCCGAAAACAGTTTGCTTTGTGTCTTCGGGCAGGCAAACCCTGCCCCTA
>ERZ773204.2232-NODE-2232-length-13657-cov-3.853036_pt1 | contig 13657 bp, 8 predicted proteins | sample MGYA00581007_ERZ773204 | MGnify/ENA primary metagenome ERZ773204 (study PRJEB29015, sample SAMEA2737757) | human gut metagenome | biome: human gut; feature: human-associated habitat; material: faeces | place: China | collected 2012 ... | reverse complement strand
CATGATTTTTAACACATTGTAAAACAAAATGATCAGGGTTATACGTTTGAATCATCACTGTTCCTTGTTTCTTCCCTCGACCACTTCTACCAGAAACTTGTTCTAATAATTGAAATGTTCTTTCATTTGCTCTAAAATCAGGAATATTTAAAGAAAGATCTGCATTAATAACTCCTACAAAAGTCACATTTTCAAAATCTAATCCTTTAGCAATCATTTGTGTCCCAATTAAAATATTTGCTTCTTGATTTTCAAATTGTTTAAGCAATTGATGATGTCCTTGCTTCTTTCTTGTAGAATCAACATCATAACGAATCACTCTTGAATTTATAAAATTATTTTGTAAATATTCTTCTATCTTTTGGGTACCACTACCAATCAGTTTAATATTAGTACTTCCACAATGACTACATTTTTGCTGGTAAGGTACTTGAAAGTCACAATAATGACAACGCATTGTATGAGTATCTTTGTGATAAGTTAAAGATACATCACAATGAGGACATTTTAATACTTCATCGCAATCTAAACAACGAACATAACTTGAATAACCTCTTTTATTAAGCTATAAAATCACTTGTTCATTTTTATCGATTGTTTCTTGTATTTTAGCTTTCATCTTCCTTGATAATACTTCATAATGATGTGCTTTCATTTCTTCGACCATATCAATCAATTCAATTTGTGGTAAAGGTTTTTGATTGACCCTTTGAGAAAGTATACATAATTCATAGGCACCCTTTAAAGCACGACTATAGCTTTCAAGAGAAGGTGTGGCACTACCTAAAACAACTGGACATTGATGATAAGCACCCCTTTTTCTCGCTACTTGAGATGTTAAATAACGTGGTGGACTTTCTTGTTTGTAACTGGCATCATGTTCTTCATCCATAATAATCAAACCTATATTTTCCAGTGGTGCAAAAACAGCACTTCTTGCTCCAACGACGATTTTTACTTCATCATCAATGATTCGACGATATTCATCATATCTTTCTCCCGCTGATAATTTTGAATGTAAGATAGCGACACTTTTTCCAAAACGGCTTTTAAAAGCAGAGACCATCATTGGAGTCAAAGCAATTTCAGGGACAAGCATCAAGACAGTTTTTCCTTGTTCAATCACAAATCTAGAAAGGTGTAAATAAACTTCTGTTTTTCCTGAACCTGTGACTCCATAAAGTAAAAAGGTTTTAAATTGATGAAAAGATGCTAATATTTGATTAACAACTTTTTGTTGGCTAGTAGTCAAGGGATAATCTTCTTGTTGTAGATGTTCATTGTAAGGATTTCGATAAACTTCTACTTGTTTATAAATAATTGCTCCTTGTTTTTCTATATTATTTAAAAGAGCTGTTGAAAAAGGATAATCCTTTATGGGTAATAAATCTTGTTCTTTTATATAATTTAAAGCTTCTTGTTGTTTTGTTGTTTTAAGGGGAATATCTTTTACAAAGGAAACAACTTTTTGATATTTAATGCCAACACTATGATTGGTACTTGGTTTTAATTGAGGTGGTAGCATACATTGTAAACAACTGATTCTTGTAGAAAGCGTTTGTTTTGAAAGATAATTTGCAAGTTCTTGTAATTCTTGATTAAGTAATGGTTTTTGATCAATGACATCTTGGATAAAAGAATATTTAAAACCATTTTTTTCTTCTAATTGTTTTTGAGTAAAAAGTGTTTCTTGACATTCAACGACATAACCTACAAGTTGTTGATAACCAAAACGGATATGGACTCGACAACCTGCCAAAACTTGATATTTAGATAAATAGTCATAGGTCGTATCTAATTTATAGATTGCATGTTCCACAAGAACTTTAACAATATACATATTTCCACCTCTCTTTTGTTTGTATTTTACCACATCTATTGGAGCTTTATCAAAAAAACTGTCAGTTATAAAAACCAACAGTTACTTTTGATGTTCTTTAATAATTTTTGCTATTTTATCTTTCGCTAGATGAACATCGTCATTTTCTACAACATATTTATATTCATCTTTTGTTTGAATTTCTTTACGTGCTTTATCCAAACGTTCTTTTACGATATCTTCGCTTTCAGTACGTCTACCACGAATACGTCTTTCTAATTCTTCTAATGAAGGTGGTACCAAGAAAATAGTCAATGCATCAGGACATTTTTTCATGACTTGCAATGCTCCTTGAACTTCGATTTCTAAAACGACATTTTTACCCTCGTCTAATAATCGATCTACATTATCCTTAGGGGTACCATAATAATTACCTACAAATCTTGCCCATTCTAATAAGCCACCTTGAGCAATCTTATCAACAAAGCTTTTTTCATCAACAAAAAAATAATCCACACCATCTGTTTCTGTAGGTCTAGGTTTTCTTGTTGTCATTGAAATAGAATAACTTAAATTTAAACTATCATCTTTGAACAATTCTTCTCTTACTGTTCCTTTACCAACACCACTAGGCCCACTGAGAATGATCAACATTCCTCTTTTCAATTTTTCCACACCCCTTTTTTATAAAAATTACTCTACAATAACAAAGAGATAATGTCAATTAATTTCAAATATGTTATAGTATTTTGGGGTGATAAATATGGCTTATGATGGCATTATGATGCATCAAGTAAAAAAATCATTAATTGATACCATCCAAAGTGGACGTATCAATAAAATCTATCAAATTTCCAAATACGAGCTTTTATTTCAAGTTCGTGCCAATAGAAAAAACTATCAATTACTTATTTCCAGTCATCCAATGTACGCGCGTGTACAGCTTACTTCTTTAACTTATCCAACACCTGAAGCCCCTAATCCTCTTACGATGTTATTTCGTAAATTATTAGAAGGTGGTTATATTAAAGAAATCGAACAAATTGACTTGGATCGTATTTTAAAAATCACATTTGCTTGTCACAATGAATTAGGTGATGCGATTGAATATATTTTATATATAGAAATCATGGGAAAACATTCTAATATTATTCTTGTTGGAAAAAATAATAAAATCATTGATTGTATTAAACATATTTCACCAAGTATGAATACAGAACGTTTTTTACAACCAGGAGCACTTTATCAATTACCACCTATGGTAGAAAAGCTTAATCCTTTTACAAGCGATTTTGTTGAAGATAGTCAACTTACAAAGATTTATCAAGGAATGGCTCCCATTCTTTCTAAAGAAATTCTTTATCGTATTGATCAAGGTGAAGATTTTAAAGAAATCATGAAGCAAATCGATAAATCTCAAGATCTTTATATTACTAAAATAAATGATAAAGAATATTTTCATGTCATTGAATTGACTCATTTACAAGGAATTACAACAAAGTATGCTTTGTTTGATGGGTTAGATCTTCATTTTAATGAAATTGATCAAAAAGAAAGAATTAAACAACAAACAAGTAATTTATTAAAATTCATTCAAAATGAATATCAAAAAAACACCTCAAAACTAAAGAAACTAAAAGCAACACTAGAAGATTCTGAAAATAGTGATGATTATCGTATTAAAGGTGATCTTCTCTATGCTTCTTTGCACTTAATGCAAAAAGGAATGACTTCTGTAGAAGTTGATAATTATTATGATAATACAAAGATGAAGATTACTTTAGACCCTAAATTAGATCCTAAAGCTAATGCCCAAAAGTATTATCAAAAATATCAAAAAGCAAAGAATTCAATTAATGTTCTTCACCAACAAATTGAACTTACTGAAAAAGAAATTGATTATTTTGATTCTTTAATAACAGCTATGTCTCAAGCATCCTATTATGATGCTTTAGAAATTAAAGAAGAATTAGAAAATGAAGGTTATTTAAAAAAGAAAAAACAAAGAAATACGATTCGTAAGAAAAAAATCCCTCAATTTCAAAAATATCTTACTAAAGACGGCATTGAAATCGATATTGGTAAAAATAACTTACAAAACGATTATTTAACTTTCAAATATGCTCATCGTTATGATATGTGGTTCCATGCTAAAGACATGCCTGGAAGTCATGTCATCGTCAAAGCTCAAGATTTAGATGAATATACAATTCGTTTAGCCGCTAAAATTGCAGCTTATTATTCAAAAGGAAAAAATTCCAGCAGTGTTCCTGTCAACTATACACTCGTTAAAACGCTTAAAAAACCAGCTGGTAGTAAACCTGGAAAAGTAATTTTAGATAATTATAAAACAATCTATATTGATCCTGATGATGAATTTTTAAAAGAACTTACACAAAAACTCTGACATCTGTCAGAGTTCTTTACTACCTATTTACTTGTGTATAACAAGTTTGTTCATAACGTGGATAATAACGTGGTACATAGATAATGTTATTGACACGACGGCATTCAATTGGACAAATGATAGGTTGTTCTACATATTGATTTTGAAAAGTTGTACATACTCTTTTAGGAGCAACAATTGGTTGAGGTTGCATGCAACCTCCCCCATTGTTCATATTTGTTTGAAAATAAGAACCATAGTCATTACCACATGATGATTGTTGGCAATTACAACTCATAAAAACACCTCCTAATATAAGGTATGGCTATTAATAAAAAAGAATTGGACTTTTATAAAGGAGAAACAAAAAATGAAACTTATTCCATGGCATATTCACGATGATGTTGAAGCCTATACAACAACTAAAGAGCTTGGAGATATTTCTTTAAATAATCCAAATATCCTTCAAGTATTACAAAACAGACAAGAACTTGCTTCTTTATTAAATACAGATTTAGAACATATGGTTGCACCTCGTCAAACCCATTCCACAAACCTTAAACAAGTTTATTTAAAAGACGGTGGAACTAATATGTTAAAACAAACGGATACTTTATATGAAGTGGATGCAACCTATACAAAAGATAAAGATCTTTATTTACTATCTTTCCATGCAGATTGCACACCTATCCTTGTTTACTGCAAAGATCAAGGCATTGTTTGTGCCATTCATTCTGGTTGGTTAGGAACTGTTCGTCAAATCGTAGATCATACAATTCGTTATTTAATTGAAAAGGAAAACTGTAATCCAAAAGATATGTATTGTTTAATTGGCCCTTGTCTTTCTAAAAATCATTTAGAAGTACAAGATGATGTCATTGATCAAGTCAAACAAATGAATTTTGATACAACACCTTTTTATAAACAAACTGATGAAACACATTATTTATTAGATAACAAAGGATTAAACAAACAACAATTATTAAATTTAGGGGTTTTAGAAGAAAATATTCAAGTAACACCTTATTGTACAAATGAAAATAATGATTTGTTCTTTTCTCATCGTGTTAATCATGATGGACAAAGAAATGTTACAATCATCAAAAGAAAATAGGCGGTATGAAATTCATATCGCCTATTAATTTAAATGAAGAAGGACTCATATACCAACCATCTTCTTGGCAAATGACTATTTCATGAGGATTAACTTCAAACCACTGCTTCAATACTTCTTGTAATGGTAAAGCTTCTGAGAATTTATTAACTATTTCCATAATATTACCTCCTTGCCTACAGTGCATTACATTTTGTTATTTTATTCAATTCATTTTTAAAAACCATTATATTTCGTTATAGTTATGTGCAAAAAAGACCAACCAAGAATCCATTTTTTAATTAGTCGTTTTTACTTATTCATCATGTTGTAATTTAAATATTGTCTTTTGTGCTTCAATTTCAGCTCTTAATTCTTCATCAGTTGGTAAATATAGTTTATACTTACTTGCAAATAACTGTTCATTTCCTTTTAAAACTGAATAACGAGCAATATCTTCATCTGTTTCTGAACATAAAATAATACCAATTGTAGGATTATCTCCTTCTGTACGTTTTAATTCATCATACATTCTTACATACATATCCATTTGCCCTACATCTTGATGTGTTACTTTTTCTGTTTTCAAATCAATTAACACAAAACATTTTAAATAGTAGTTATAAAAAACCAAATCAATAAAGTAATCTTGTTTTTCTGTTTGTATATGTTGTTGTCTTGCGATAAATGCATATCCTTTTCCAAGTTCCATTAAAAATTTTTGAAGATTACTAATAATGCTTGATTCAAGTTGTGTTTCAGTAAATGAAGTATCGCTTGATAAAGATAAGAATTCTGCAATCACAGGATTTTTAATAAACTCAAACTTATCATATTTACTATTACCTGTAAGTTGTTTCATTTCTTCAATCACTGGTTCTTTTACTTGTGATTTCAGTATACGATAATAATATTGTGATGAAATATTACGTTGTAATGTTCTAACACTCCAAATTTGTTCGATGGCTTCTTTTTCATACCAATCTCTTGCTTTTTTATCATTTACTTGTAATAAAACTCTATAATGTGTCCAACTCAATTGTACATTCAATTGTCGACTCACTGAGTCGACAATTTGAGGAAACAGCTTATAAAATTGTAAATAGCGATATAAGTTTGAACGGTCAAATCCCTTGCCATATATCTCAGTCAGTTTCTTCGATAATTGTTTAATTATTTTTGCACCAAATTCAGCACGATCTTTACCATTTAATTCTTCTTCAGCAATTCTATATCCAATCAACCAATTTCGATAAACTAATGCTGTGTTCACTGCTTGATAGGCTTGTTTTTGTGATAAATCAATAATGTTCTTTAAATCAGAAACAATGTCATCTGATTTATTAAATTCAATCAATCCTTTTGCACTTATTAAATTATCATTCATCTATTTTATGCTCCTTTCATTTTCTACTATTTAACATTTGATTTCGTATTTAATTATACCATAATTTATAAATCAAATTTAATTAGAAACTGCTCTTATGACACAACGAACTTACAGTATTACAAAAATACTATCTAAGTTATTTATATAAATTTGGTTTCATACCAAAGAAACATCCAGTAAAAATTACAAAGAAAAGCAATATTAAAAGTTATAAGAACTTGAAAATAAGAAACGATTAATTAGAAACAAAACTAGAAGATGCAAAAATTTATCACTAAAACAACAATATCAAGAAGAAGCTAAATCACCTTACACCACTTATTAAATCATTAAGACACGATATAAAAGCATGTGACGCTATTATCAATAGAACAAGTATTCTTGTTCAATAAAAAGAAGAACCAAGCAAAGACTACACTAGGTAATCCATGCTTGGTGGATACATATTTTAAAAGCAAATAAACTTACATTCACTATAAAACAACAAATCATTTTAAATTATAAAGATATTTATGTTATTATTCAGTCACATCTTTGATTTCTTTTAAAACCTTTCTAACAACATAATTCGAGTCATTTTTACATTTTGATTCTACATATTCTTTAGTTGAAAGAGATATAAAATCATTATTAAGCATTCTCAGTAATCTAGTTTTAATATAAGGACTATCATTATCTACCAAATGTAAAATTTCATTATTTAAAACCGAATTATATTTACCAGTCTTTGTTAAAAAAACTAAAATATTTAATGCATGCCATCTAGTATTAAAATAATCACTCCTTAACCAAATAAGAACATTTTGTAAAATAATGATTGAAATATTATCGTCTAGCATATCATCTTCAATAATCTCAAAGAAATTATCAATGACTTCTGATACAGAATAAATAGTTGCTGTATCATTTTTTAATAATGATAATAGTTTTATTAAATCAGAGTGTACATCAAAACCTAAATAGCTTAACAAAATATTTAATGATATTTTAATGGATATTAAATCAATATTTGATGACAAAAACAATGCATCTCCAACTTCAATATTTGATTTATTATCTGATAATTTGTTGATTTGATCAATATAGTCTTTTGAATTGGCATAATATTTAAAAATGATTAATAACAATAAAATTGAACTATTCTTATTTGATATATTTTGTTTAGAATACAATAAAGTATCAACCATTGTCCCAATAATATCCAAGATTATGTCAGACGACAATTTAACTTTTTTATATTTCAAAATTGAAAGAATTGTATCTATATAATTAATTGAATTGCCATAATAATGCCCATTTTTACCTTGCATTTCATTATCATACTTAATTTTATCAATACATTTTAAAATATATTTTATAAAAAAATCTTCACTATCAGTTAATTCTAGTTCATACCTATCATTATAAAAGTTTGGAAAATATTCTTTTGTAAGACTATCTAAAACCGAAGTCCTTCCCTTATTTTGTTTTTGAAAATTTATAAGTAAGTTTGGAACATGAGATAACTCGTTTCGTTCATTTTCTTTTTCGAAACATTTTTCTACGTTCTTAAGAAGTCTATTAGAAATTTCTATATCCAAAATATTAATATCAATATATAAGCTTATTATTGAGAATACTTTGTTAAACCACCTACTATAGTGATTCTCAATAATCTTACAACAATTCATTGCTAATTCATCTGCTGAAAATCTATAAGCAATACTATCCAAAGTATATAGTATTGAATCACCTATAAACATTACACTTTTTTCTTTATTTAACCACTCATCAATTAACGTATTAAACTCCACATTGATTTTTTCAAAATATTGTTCTTCTAAGTAATATCCAACACACCCAAGCCCAATAATTTTACTTAATTCTCTTTTATATTTTATCGGATGATTATTAGAGAATTCAATAATTGACTTCGCTTCCTTGCTATTCATTTTATTCAAAAGAACTGGAAAAGCATTCAATATTTTTTTGACTTTACCACAATTTCCGTCAAATACTTCTAACTTCAATAAATTGCATTTTATTTCCCAATTATCATAGTTAATTGACAAATAAAACAATAATTCCTTGATTCTATCATACAACAATAAAATATGCGTAAGAGATCCATTATACATTGCAACTATATACGCACTAGAAATTAGTTCTGCACACTGATCTATATTACTACCTAAAGACACAGAAAATGGTGAATCAATTTCATTTTTGTACATACTATCAACATATTGTTTTCTTAAGGAACTAATTAATCGATCCATAATTGGATAAAATAATTGTTCATTACTATTTGTTAGTTCTTCCTGTTCATTCAATTTTGAATATACAATATTTTTCGAAATATCTCTTGTACGTTTTTGATTTCGAAGATCAATTAATATATCTTTAATTACCCATGATTGTTGATGGGTTTGTTTTGCATATTCAAGAGCCTTTTCAGTATTCTCAATACACTTTTCAATATCACCTAAAAAATAATATTGTATAGCTTTCCATCGTAAACTTGTAAGTTCAAAATATTCTTGTTCTTGATAATTGCTTAAAGTATTTAAAAACAAACTCAAATTAAAATCTTTAATAGATTTTTCAAAAAGAAGTATTTCCAGAAATTTGCTACACCAACTATCAATCTCGTTCGTTGATTTTACTTCAATACCATATAAATTCTCTTTATTTAATGTAAATTTCTCAATAATTATTTTACATTTGTCAACTTCTTTTAAAACCGATTTCGGTATTGGTAATAAAGATGCATTAATACTTGGTAATTCTAGTTCTTGAGTTTCCTCAAGACTATTACAATATAATAATCTTCCTTCGCAATAATTATGGTAAACAGAAATTATATCTTTAATTAAATCATTGAATCCATTCACACCAAGTTCTAAAAAACTATGTACATATGATATTTTAACATTATCCGCTCCAAGAAGACTTTCTTCTATCGAAGTCTTTTCTTTAGATTTTTCATCACAAAAATAATATAAAGACTTGATATGTTGTTTTCTTGAAAAATCAATTTCTAACTGAGTCCCTGAATTTACTCCATCATAATTATCAATTAAAAATATACAAAGATCACAATCTTGCAACTCGATTAAATATTCTTCTCTTGCACTCATTGTCGAAGAACCACTATCTTCAAATAAATAAACATTTGCAATCCCAGTAGATTCAATTTTTCTTTTTAAACTTTTTCGAATTTCAGTATAAGATTCATTAATATTCGAACTAATAAAAATATTTATTTTCTTTTTTACTTCAAGTATATTTTTCTCAGAAGAATCATTGTCTTTCTTAGAATATTCAGAATATTCCCAATTTGCTCCAAAAATAGGTGTAGAAAAACCTGTAAATCTTATTCCCATCAATCTCGCCTTCTTTCAAAAATTAATACTTAACTATAGTTTTTTAACGACATTAACTCTTTTACTACTTCATATTTGATTTCATTATCAATTACTTCAAAATGTTTTCTACCACAAAGAATTTTTTTCTTTTCAGAACCCTTAAGATCATTAATATTCTCAGTGCCTTTTGTTTCAGCAACAAAGTAAAATTTTTCCCCATCTTCTGTATTTAAAACCAATGCCCAATCTGGATTATAAGCTCCAATAGGAGTATCAATTTTAAATGTGCTAGGTAATTTAGCATATAACAATACATCATCATCATTTTCTGCATCAATCGCAAAATCTCTTTCTACTGAGGAATCATAAATCACATGATCATAAATATTCTTATTGGAATCTACTTCTAAGATATTTCGATCTGAATATCCATACAATTCTTCATCATTGAAGATAAAATCTTGTTCATAATATTCATCAACTTTTTGATATTTAATTCCATCAGTTAAGTTTTCTTTCTTAACTGCTAATAAAATTTTAGATACTTGTTTGATAAATTGTTCTGGATTAAGATAAAATTCTGATAATCGTCCAGATTCCGCAATAATTTCAATAATGGTTTTTCTTAACAGCTGAGTAGCATCTTGCAAACGACGGATAAAGTCAGGATAAGAAGGCTTTTCAAATTCATAAACTGCACCTAATTCTCTAACTTGATGCCCAATATTTTTAACACCTTGTTTATTAATATCAACTTTTGTTAATTGACTATCAATTCTATCAGGCTTGATATGCGGCATATTTTGAATTTGTTCAATAGCTTGTTTCTTTAATCTCTCTATATCCATATTTACAGTATAAACTGTCTTCTGTTTAATTTTGTTCCATAAAGTTTCAAATTCGGGAGATAATTGAACTTCTTTATTAATTTTAACTGGTACTTTTCTAGACACATCTTTGATTTCAATTTCTTTTGTAAGATTATCAATACGTTTCATAACCTTTGCAGTATAACTTTCAAACTTATCAGGAAGTTTAAAAGTTCCTTCAAACTTTTCAGTATGATATTTAGCATTAATTTTACCTTTACTTGTCATGTATTCATTTTTGACAAGATAGTTAAATATTTGTTGAGAGTCATCTTGTGTTAACTCATAAGTAGTACCATCAATCTGTTTCATACAAATTCCAGTAAAACTGATAGGTTCAATAATGCCAAATTTAAAGTTATCAGACTCAAGTTCTTTTTGTAGTGTAGAAGCAAATTCTTTATAAGATTCATTGGCAATAACACTTAAAACATTATACTTATTTTCTAATACACGTTCACCATTTTGGTTTACACAAATACGAAGACCACGACCAACTTTTTGCCGCTTAGTCATTGTATCCTTAGTTTCAATTAAAGTACAAACTTGGAATACATTTGGGTTATCCCAACCTTCTTTTAATGCTGAATGCGTGAATATAAATCGGATAGGTTCATCAAAACTCAATAATCGTTCTTTATTTTTCATTATAAGATTATATGTAGTTTCATCTTTGGCATTATCACCTTTTGTATTAGTCATTTTACCATTTGATTCAATTCGATAATATCCATTACTGTTTACAATTTTACTTTTCCCATCTACAGAAAAATATCCATCATGAATTTTTTCTGCATCTAATGAAATCTTATCAGCGTATTTATCTCGTAAAACTTTATACTTTGGTAAATTAATCAAGCGACTATATTCTTCTTCAAACCAAATTGCATAATCTCCTTTTTCATCTTCTCTATCATAATTACGATATTTAGCAACTTCATCAATGAAGAACAAGCTTAAAACTTTGATTCCTTTTTTGATATAGTGTAACTCTTTGTTCAAATGTAATTCTATGGTTTGACGAATTTGTGCACGTTTGATTACAGTGTCATCAACATCACCTATCGTTTCACCAATATTTAAATATTCTCCATTTGAGAAAGAAACTGATTCTTCACCCTTAAAACAGTCTATATTATCAATAATATACCCACAATCTTTATAGTAATCTACTTCATTAGAAGTTTCCCACAAATCATCCTTTGTTTTTGCGGTAACTGCTTTTTTATCAATCACTCCTGTTTTCTTATTGTTTACATATATTTCTAAGCGACAAGAATATGTTCCACCTTTATCACTTACACTTAATAGCTTTACATATGGTTTAGCACTTGCTTCATTACTTGTAATAGAAGCCACCTCAATATGTTTTACTAAATTTTCTTGGTAAGCATCTACAGGAGTTAAACGATACATTAAGTTATATAATTCTTTGTGTGTTGCAGAATAACGTAAAGTACATAAAGGGTTTAATGATGTAATAGCTTCTTTTGATTTCTTTGTTCCATCTACTGATTGTGGTTCATCAATAATCACAATAGGATTTGTACTAGCAATTAAATCAATAGGTCTATTTCCGCTTAAACGATCGCTTTCACGATGGATTAAGTTTGCCTTATTTTCTTTTTCAGGATTGACAAAACTTTTTCTAAAAGCATCAATATTAATAATCATAATTTCAATATTTGTACTTGTCGCAAAATCTTGAATACGTTCTAAATGACTAGAATCATAAACAAAATAATTGTAAACAACATTGTCATATTTTTCTTTGAAATGTTCTTCTGTTGCCTTTAAAGAAGAATTTACGCCTTCTTTAATCGCAATACTTGGAACAACAATAATGAACTTAGTAAAGCCATATTTCTTATTTAATTCTAAAATAGTTTTTGTATAAACATAAGTTTTACCAGTTCCTGTTTCCATCTCAATTGTAAAATTCTTATTTTCTAAAGATTTAGATCTTTGAATATCATTTTCTTCTTGGATATGTTGTACATTTTCAAGCATAGTAAAATCATCAATACTAACTTTATTAGCATGACCAGTAAAGTAACTAACTCCTTCTCCTTCTAAAGATGGAGTATAATTCTTATCATTAGTTACATCAATCGTGAATAAAGAATTTTTAATTTCACAACCTTCAAATATATTAACAATTGAATTTACTGCATCAGTTTGATACTGTTGATCAACAAATTTTAATTTCATTTATCAACACCACCTTATATACACTTAATATCTTCAACGCCAGCTTTTTCTAAATTATATTCAGCATTGATTTTATCATTATCATTTTTAAATCCAGATTCTTTAAATACAACTGTTCTAGGAGATAATTCAGCAATAGCTTTAACATCACCTGAAGTAATTTCATCTTCTAAACAAACAATCATATATCGTTTACCAACTCGATACATTGTTTTTCCATTTACTTCAACTTCACTAGTAGGCATATCAAAAACACCATACTTCAACATAATTTCATATAGAATATCTTCTTTACTTCTACCTTCTTTAAAGACATCTGAAAGATTAAATAAAGTATCTTCAGTTAATTCTGCTTCATTATCCCATGGCCGAATATTTGTAGTATCTAATTTAAATACTTTAAATCCAATATCAGTAGTAAACTTTTCATCATTTGATAATAATGTATCTGATGGATGTTCTTTTTCCCACTCAGTTTTAATTTGTTCACCAGCACGCCGATAACACAGAACAGGGAGACATAAAACCAGGGCGATGTCAAC
>ERZ773204.2214-NODE-2214-length-13755-cov-2.769270_pt1 | contig 13755 bp, 14 predicted proteins | sample MGYA00581007_ERZ773204 | MGnify/ENA primary metagenome ERZ773204 (study PRJEB29015, sample SAMEA2737757) | human gut metagenome | biome: human gut; feature: human-associated habitat; material: faeces | place: China | collected 2012 ... | reverse complement strand
CGACCTGTCTGCCCTGCTGCCCGCCGAGTACACGGGGGCTGCGGAAGCGGTCCGCCAGGTCCATAAAGTAGTCGCGGTCCATCCTGGGCTGCTCAAACAGCTGGCTGGCCCAGGGGAAGTGCTGGCGGTCCAGCGACAGATATTTGAAGATTTCCTTTTCAAAACGGTCCGGGTACTCGCCGTCAAACTTCTTGCAGAGCGCCTTGCCCTCGTCCAGCGTGATCTCCTCGTTGCGGATCTCCTGCGCGGCGTCGTAGGTCGTGCGGCCAATGCCGTACTTGATGTAGGTCGTGTAGTAGAAGAAGTCGTCGATCTTGTCATCGATGGAGTTGTACTTGGAGTAGGTGCCCTGGGTGCGCTCCGGCGCGGGGCGGAAGCCGCCGTGCTCGACGCTGTAGTAGTACGCGCCCTGCGGATGCCACTTCTCGTAATAGCCCAGATACCGCACCTGAATGTGGTTTTTCTCAAGGTTGGAGGTTTCGGACGGCAGGTAGATGGCCAAATCGGCCTTGTCCACTTTGTAGTCCTCCTCCAGCTGGCGCAGGCTGACACCGCCCAGATAAATGTGGTCGTAGTCGTTGACCGCAAAGAAATGCTCATCGCGCAGGGCGGAGTTGTTGTCGGCAATCGGGTTGCCGAACTCGGCCTCGTTCTCGCCGTAGAACACCAGCGGGATGCCGAACTTCGCGGCCATCTTGGGTGCCAGCTGCTTCTGGCCCAGAATGAACGGCTGGAACGGGTGGAACAGGTTCTCCGTAGCAAGGCGGGTCAGCAGGCGGTGGGTCATGCCGTTGGGGGTGCACAGGTAGTTGTCAAAGCCCGCGTGGATCCACGCCTGCATGTTCTCCCAGCCCCAGGGCGTGTAGATGTGCGGGGCCCAGGTGACGGTCAGCGGGTGCATACCGTACTTGTATTTCAGCAGGTGCGCGGCGTAGAAGCTGTCCTTGCCGCCGGAGCCGGGCACCAGACAGTCATAGCTGCCGTCGTTCTTGCGGTACTGGTCGCAGAGCTCGCGCAGCTCCTTCTCACGCAGGGCCCAGTCGATATGGCCGTTGGCCTTGTTGTGGCAGGCATGGCAGGCATCACAGACGCCGTCCTCCTGAATGACCATCGTTTTCTTGATGGAGTTGATCGTGTGCTCAAACTCATAGCAGGAGTTGGGCTTCTGGTTGCTCATGACGCATTCCTTGCAGAACTGTACGTGCTTGGGCAGGCCGTAGTAGGCTTCGAGCCGGTCCTCCGGGATGTCCGGTGCGTACTTGCTGTAGTCAATGTCGATGTGACGGGGAATCTTTACCATATTCTTTACACTCCAATCGGCTCTGTATCAAAATCAAAAGGCGCCGTCCGATAGCAATGCTATCAGACGGCGCCTTTGCCGTATGCAGGTATTATAGCACAGTTTTATGCGGGATGCAAGCATACGGTGGGAATTTTGTACGCAAACAGGGGAAGATGTGGTATACTGTTTAAAACCCCCCTGCCTTTGCAGGGTACCGGGCTGAGCCTTCCACCGTCCATTTACAGAAAGCGAGGTGTCCTTCATGACCGACCCTGAAATTTGTGCCGCCGTCCGGCAGCACTACGGCCTTGCCGTGCGGGCAGTGGAGCGCATTGACCGAGGCAGTGCAGCGCTTTTTAAGCTGTACGGCAGCGAGGCAGCCTTCATTTTAAAGGTGTTTCAACCCAAGTTCCGCGCGGACAGCATTTTGCGGGAGGTACATGTCACAGATTTTCTGCGCCAGAACGGGATTTCTGTGCCCGAGTACATTCCCTGCCGAAACGGAGACTTCTACTTTATGCAGAACGGCCGCATCGCCATTCTGCAGGCATTTATTCCCGGGCAAACACGGGAAAAGGGCTGCTGTTCCAAAAGGGAGCTGCTCGACTCCGCCAGACTGCTGGCGCAAATTGTAAATGCCTTAGAGCACTACCCCTACGATGATCTGTTACCCTGTGAGATTTCCAGATACGGCAGCGCAGCGCGGCTGCTGCAGGCCAAAGCCGCCTACGCGGACTTGATGGCAGCAGCCCACGCCGATGCCGTACACGGAGCAGAGATCTGCCGCGACTTGCAGGACCGCCTTGTAATGATTGCCCGTGTGTCCGATGCGGGTGCATTTGTGAACACAAACGCCCTGACCCTCAAACGCTCTCACGGCGATTACAGCGTAATGCAGCTGCTGTATGACGGGTCAGAGATCAAGGCCGTGCTGGATTTTGTCAACGCCGGAGAAGTACCGATTGCGTGGGAACTGATACGGTCATACAGCTACATGGACTGCACATTCAATGCGGCACGACTGGCCGCCTACACAAACGAATACCGCAGGTACGCCGAAGTGAGCATGGACGACCTGCGGTATATGCCGTATCTGTATTTAAGCCAGCTTTTGAGCAGCACTTATGGGTACAAGCAGTATTTACAGACCGGGGATGAGGAATTGCTGGCCTTTGGGCGATGGCGGACAGAGATGTGCCGCTATTTAATAGCCAACGCCAGGGAGGTTTCTGCAGAGTTGGTACGGCTTGCTTAAAGGTGCCGCACTGTACGCAATTACTCCGCAATACGCGCCCCGTCAATAAAGACTGCCTTCACCTCGGTCATGACCTCGAAGGGGCAGCCGTTCGTGATGACGACGTCCGCGTCCTTGCCAACCTCCAGCGAGCCGACGCGGTCGGCTACGCCGATGTGCTCCGCCGGGTTGATGGTGATGGCCTTCAGCGCGTCGAACGGGTCCATGCCGGCCTTGACCGCCATGCCTGCGCAGAGCGGCAGATACTGCTGCGGAATGACCGAGTTGTCGGTGATGATGGACACGTGGCAGCCCGCGTTGGCCAGCACGCCGGGGGTTTTCCAGGATTTGTTCTGCAGCTCAAACTTGCTGGCAAACGTCAGGCTCGGGCCGACAGCCATCGGCACGTCCTTTTCTTTTGCCAGCTCGTCCGCAATGAGATGCCCCTCGGTCACGTGCTCCAGCGTCAGGCGCAGATCGAACTCCCGCGCAATGCGCAGCGCCGTAAAGATGTCGTTGGCCTGGTGGGCGTGGGCCTTTAAGGGGATCTCCCGCGCCAGAACCGGCAGCAGGGCCTCGAGCTTCTGGTTGTAGGCGGGCATTTTGGTCACGTCACCGTTGGCCGCCTGCTTGCGTGCGCCGTAGTCCCGCGCCTGCATCAGTGCACCGCGCAGGAACGCCGCCGTGGACATGCGGGTGGAGTCGCACTTGTCACGGTAGCAGCGCTTGGGATTCTCGCCAAAGGCGCACTTCATGGCGACGGGGTCGCGGACGATCATGTTGTCCACGCGCTCGCCGACGGTTTTCATCGCCAGGAAGGTGCCGCCCAGCACGTTGGCGCTGCCCGGGCCGGTGCAGACACAGGTCACGCCCGCCTTACGCGCGTCGGCCAGCGAGGGGTCGCGCGGGTTGATGCCGTCGATGGCGCGCAGCTGCGGCGTCCAGATGTCATTCATCTCGTTGTAGTCGCAGCCCTCGTACCCGATGCCGTAGCCGTCGAGACCTATATGGGTATGCGCGTCCACAAAGCCGGGATAAACCTCCAACCCATCGGCGTCAAACACAGCAGCGTCCGCCGGGGCAGTCAGCCCGCCGCCGATAGCGGCAATCTTACCGTCAGCCAGCAGAATATCCGCGACATAGGCCTCGCAGTGGACAGCATCATGGATGAGGCCGTTGTGGATAAGGGTAGTTGCCATAGTATTGTCTCCCTCGGATTTTTTCCTATCGTTCTTTACTGAAAGTTTGCTGCACCGGGCAGGGCCGAGGTATTATACAGAAACAGTACAATATCCGGTTTTGATTCCACAATATACTGGGCAATCGTCCCTTGGAACGTCCGCATATCGATCGTGTCTAGCTGCGCGCAGGACTGCGCCAGGAACGGCGTGAATGCACATGCAAAGCTATCCCGCACAAGCAGGACCTTCTTGTCGTTCGGTGCCAGCTTGTTCACGATATGGTTCAGCGCGTAGTCCCCGCCGATGTATGCAGCATACGGGTTACCGTTGTAATAATCCTTTGTCTCGTAGGCGTCCTTGACGAGCAGGGTGTCCGCATAGCTGCCGTGGCGTTCGATGTCCTTATCGGGAACCGTGAAATCAAAATTCGTTTCATAATTCGGCGTGATGACGGAGAAATCATCCACACCCGCATATACAGTACCGACACGCTTGCCCTGACTGCCCAGAAACCAATCCGGGTATGTCTTTACCGTGTAGCTGTCCATGTTTGTGATCTTGTCATCAAAGGCAAAGCCATAGTCGCTTTTCAATGTTTGCGCTACCTTGCCCCAGCACCAGAACGCCCCCTCCGGGGTCCAGTGGTGATCTGTTTTGAAAAACAAGTCATACTGGTTGATTCCAGCATCATAGATTTTCTCGCGTAGGTCAATATAGGGAATTTTTCCGTCTATACCCTGCAAAAAACTATCGGCAATTTCATTGCCATAATCCTGTACACCGGCGGGAAGTTCCGGGTCAAACTTGCTGATTTTTTGCGGCGCTTGAATGTAAAGCAACTGCGTATCATTTTCGTCGCAGACTTTTTTCAGGTTCAGAATACCATTTATTGAGTCTGTTACATCGGCTGGATCGCAGACAAATGTCAACATTCCATTTTTTAGCCGGACGACCTTGTCATCGGCAGCGTCCTCAATGACATTTTTGCCTAGTGCCATCTGGAACAGCGTATTCAGCTCAATTACATTGTGGTAACCCGGAATTGTCTGCTGTGCTGTTGTTTCAAAGGCATCTTCCATGTCTGCGGCTTCTTGGCTGCCCACCTGTTGAAGCTCGGCACACAGCACGGGAACAGCCGCCACAAATGTAGCCGCACCAATACAGACAGCCGCCAGCCGCGCAGATTTCCGGGTTCCCATACAAAAATCTCCTTGTCAGAAGTTGAAGTAAATAAAAGGATTGTAACCACCCTTTACAATAAATGAAACCGCTACCGCATACACCCCAATGATCCAAACCGGGTACAGCACGCTAATCGCACCATCCAGATGTTCCTTGGCCTTACCCAACCAACCTGCAATCGGCAGCGAGGCTGCAATCGCCAACAGGAAGAACAGTTTGTATTCTGCCATATAGTACGCCGCCTTGGCGTCCAGCAAGCCAGATGCGCCAATGCCAAACATGGCCAGCACATACTTTACTGCGCCAGTAAGGTTTTCCGCTCTGAAAAGCACCCATCCAAGAACAACAAACAGCATCGTGTATATCCATGCCAGCCATAGCGGCACAGAGCACTTTTCAAAACCTGTGAGCTTTTCAACACAGAGCAGCACAAAATACATCAGACCCCAAGCAATGAATGTCCAATTGGCACCATGCCAAAGGCCAGTAGAAAACCACACCACAAACAAGTTGAAAATAAGCCGTCCATGGCTTTTCACACGGCTGCCACCCAAAGGGATGTACAAGTAATCGCGGAACCAACTGCCCAGAGAGATATGCCAGCGCCGCCAGAATTCTGATACAGAGCGGCTAATATACGGGTAGTTGAAATTCTCCCGGATGCGAAACCCGAACATCCGCCCCAGGCCAATGGCCATATCAGAATAACCGGAAAAATCAAAATAAATCTGTAATGTGTATGCAATCGCCCCCAGCCAAGCCAACAAGACCGACATATTCCCAATGGAGGAAAATGCCGCATCCGCCACATAGGCAAGATTATTGGAGAGAATCACCTTTTTCCCAAGGCCCAAGGCAAAACGGCAGCAGCCACCACTCCAACCATCAAAGCTTTCCGTTCGGCAGTTGATTTGGTCTGCAAAATCCGAGTAGCGCACGATTGGCCCTGCAATCAGCTGCGGAAAAAACGCAATATAGAGCATCACATTCAAGATATTTCTTTGCGCCTTGCCATCCCCGCGGCAGACATCTATCACATAAGACATTGCTTGAAAGGTAAAAAACGAAATGCCAATGGGTAGCGTAATGCTCGGCACATGAATGGACAGGCCCAGAAAACGGTTTGTATTTTCCAGCACAAATGTCAGATACTTAAAGACAAACAGCAAACTAATGTTTACCGCCACCGCTGTGACAAGTACCATTCTGCGGTACTTGTCACCCTGTGCCTCGGCCAGCAGAGCCAACGCCCAGTTCACGGCGATCATGGCCAGCATAACCACCACAAAGCGCGGCTCCCCCCAAGCGTAGAAGAGGATGCTCACCAGCGTCAACAGCATATTTCGGGCAGTACGGAACCGCGCAGGGATTATATAATAGAGCAGTGTGACTGCCGGCAGAAATACAAACAAAAAGGTCGCGCTGGAAAAAAGCATCCGAAAAAGTCTCCTTCTGTACGCTTACACGTTAAAATCCAAGCACGTCCTTACCGCGGTGTACGGTCTTACCTTGCCGTCCGCCACGGCGACGTGGGCGGGGTGGGTGGAGTAGCCTTTGAGCGCGGCGGCGTCGGTGAAGGTCGTGTCCAGCATCAGGTCAGCGTTGGCAGAGCTGGGCAGCACGTCGGTGTAGACGCGGACATCCAGCAGGCCGGGGATCTTACCGGCCAGACCCTCCAGCCCTTCCTTGATGCCGGCCTTGACGGCGGCCTTTTCGGCGTCGGGCATCTCCTTTAATTTCCACAAAATAACATGACGTACCATTACTTGTTTTCCTCCCAGATGGGATGCTTGAGCTGCCACTCGCCGTACTCGTTCTTCTCGAACAGGTCGCGGTTGTAGAACTTGTCCAGAATGGCCCAGAACTCGGTCTCGGTGTAGCCGCAGAACTCGCAGAAGTCACGCACGCAGAGCGGGTCGAGCTTGCCGTCGCGCTCCTTGATGATGGGGATAGCCTCCTCGCGGGTCATCATGCCGTAGCGGATGTAGCGGGCCGTGTAGTCGGTGGCGGCGGCGTGGCCGAACTTGGGATACTTGAGCCAGCTGTGCACCAGATAGGCGCGGGAGTCGATCTGGTCAAAGTTCTCGGCGTGGTGGGTGCGGTCCCACTCGTGGGTCAGGTCGTGGAAGCCGTGGGCTTTGGCGATCTGGTAGTTCTTGTAGCTGTTCCAGGGCACAAAGTAGCTCATGTAGAACGGGTCGAGCTTGGCGCGCTCCTCGGCGCTGGGGGCCAGCGTCAGAGAGAGGTCTTTCTCGGTCACGCCGTCGCCCAGCAGTTCCTCCATCGGCATACCGACGGCGACGCCGTTCTCGATCTGGCCCATGGCGGAGTAGGTCTCCTTATCGGCGTTGCCGCCGTACTCAAAGCTGACGTTCTCGCCGTAGCAGAGCATCGGGGTGTTGAACTTGGCGGCCATGTGCAGCGGGAAGGTGTAGATCAGGCGGTCCACGTACCAGGTCGGCTTGCCGTACTTCTCAAAGAATTTGCGCATCAGCGTCTTTTGCACCTTGATGTTGGGCTTGCAGGAGATGATCGTGCAGCCGAACTCCTCGCTGATGTTCTTGAGGTTGTGGATGCCCGCCTGCGTCATGGGGAAGTTATCCTCGACGCTGAACAGGATGGGGTTCATGTGCATGACCTCTTTCAGCATCCAGACCTGGAAGTGGCTGTCCTTGCCGCCGGAGACGGCGACGGCGCAGTCATAGCCGCCGGGGCCGTTCATGCCGCGGTACTTGTCGCAGTAGGCCTCGAACTCCTTGAAGCGGGCATCCCAGTCCACATTTTTGCGGCTCTCGTAGTGGCGGCAGGCGCTGCACACGCCCTCCGCGTCGAAGGTGATCCCGGGTCGGGTGTCGGGCATCGTACATTTTTTGCAGTAACGCATAAGAACACTCCTTATATTTATATATTATATTTCGTTGTTGTACCGTAGGGGTCGATGCTTGCATCGACCCGAAAGGCCGCCGCGCCCCCCTTTCCCCCAACATCATCCAATAAGGAGCTATTGTATCATGGGACTTTTCACGCGCAATTTTGATAAACCCGGCCCGGGCGTATCGCCCGACGCCCCCCGTAAAAAGGGCGCTGCCCGCTTTTTTGAGATTTTGGGCCGCGACTTCTCCACCATCTGGCTGGCCGGCATACTGGCGATGCTCGGCGGTCTGCCGTTTGCCGCCGGTGTCTGGTTCGCCGTCGAGACCCACTCTTTGGTTCCGCTCATCATCGCGGGCGTGCTGGGCGGCATGATCGCCGCGCCGCAGATCGTCGGCCTGAACGACACGATCCTGCGCACGCTGCGCGACGAGCCCGGCTATTGGTGGGAGACCTACCGCCGCACCTGGAAGCGCAACCTGAAGGAATCCCTGCTGCCCGGCGCTGTCTGCGGCCTGCTGCTGGCCATGGAGCTTTTCTCACTCTGCCACATCAACATTGCCAGCGGGCAGGTGGCCGTGATCACCGTGCTGGTCGCCCTCATCCTGCTGGCCGGCATTGCCCAGTACCTCTACGTGCAGGTCGCGCTGCTTGACCTGTCCTTCGCCGGACTGTTGAAGAACTCCCTCATGCTGTTCCTGGGCTACCTGCCCCGCAGCGGCCTGGGCCTGCTGTGGCAGCTGCTGTACTGGGGCGCTGTGGCGCTGTTCTGGCCGATTTCCAGCTTTGTGCTGATTTTAACCAGCCTGTGGCTGCCCTGCCTGCTGAGCCTGATGGCCATTTACCCCGCACTGGAAAAGAGCTTTGACATCGAAAAAAAAATCAAGGCCATCCGTGAGGCCCAGCTCCACGGTGACGACGACCAGTAATTTTACCGCGAGGGACGCACTGCGTTCCTCTTTTTTTGTTGCGAAAGCGCCGCAAAAAGGGTATAATGTCATAATAGGTTTATTGTCTGCAAGAGGAGGCGGCTGCGTGAAAATTCTGCTGATACACTGTCATTACCGGCTGCCCGGCGGCGAGGATGCCGTCTTTGCCGCGGAGCGCGCCCTGCTGGAGCAGCACGGCCACACCGTCGTCGTCTATGAGCGCAGCAATGAGGAGGCCGCCCACGGCGCGGCTAAGGCGCTGCTGCCCTTTCGCGCCGTCTGGAACCGCCGGGCCGCCCGCGACGTGCGGAATATCATAGAACAGCAGCACATCGACGCCGTCCACATCCACAACACGCTGCTGCTCCTCAGCCCTGCCGTTGTGCGCGCCGCCAAAACATGCGGCGTGCCGGTGGTGCTGACGCTCCACAACTTCCGCCTGTTCTGCCCGAACGGCATCTTACTGCGGGACGGACGGGTCTGTGAGGACTGCCCGCACCACGGCCTGCACTGCGCACTGCGGCACCGCTGCTACCGCGGCAGCCGGGCGCAGACGCTCGTCGTCGTGGCCGCCTACTGGCTGCATCGGGTGCTGGGCACATGGCGCGGCATCGCCATCACCACCCCCACCGAGTTTGACCGGGAAAAGCTGCTGGAATTCAATAAGATCCATCCCACCTTCGACGAAAATCGCCTTGTCGTCAAGCCGAACCCCGTGACCGTGCCCACCGGCCCCGTCACCCCCTGGGAGGAGCGCAAGCGTCAGTTCGTCTTTGCGGGCCGCTTGGAGGAACTAAAGGGTCTGCGCACCGTCATTGAGGCATGGCGCATTCTGGGCAGGGACGCACCGCTGCTGCTTGTGGCCGGGGACGGCCCGCTGGCCGACTGGGCCAAAGCGCAGAATCTGCCCAAGGTGCAATTCGTCGGCCAGCTTCCGCGGGACGCGCTGCACCGCCTGATGGCCGAGAGCCGCGCCGTCGTCGCCGCCAGTCTCTGCTATGAGAGCTTTGCCCTTGTCCCGGCGGAGGCCCACGCGCTGGGCACGCCGGTGCTGGCCAGCGGCATCGGCAATGTCGGGGCGTCGGTGCGGCCCGGGTTTGACGGGCTGTGCTTTGCCCCCGGCGACCCCGCCGCGCTGGCCGGGGCTGTCCGCGCCATGAGCGCCATGCAGTTTGACTGCACGGCCATCGCCAACGCCACCCGCCGCCGCTTCAGCGCCGAGGAAAACTACAAGACCCTGCTAAAACTATACGGCCGCCGCGCCGCCGAGGAAGTATCATGAACCAGTTTTACCGCGCCCTGCACATGCCGCCCAAGCGGCTGCTGCGCAAAGTCATGGGCGAAAAAGAAATCTACACCATCGCCGTGCGCCCCCGCCCCACTGCCGAGGGCACCGAGCCGCTGCCCGCTCTGGAAGGCGGCCCCTACACTCTGCTGCCCGGGCGGGAGGGCTGGTGGTTTGCCGACCCGCTGCTCTACCACCGGCGCGGCAAGCGCTGGCTGTTCGCCGAGGCGATGGACCTCTCCACCGGCAAGGGCCGTCTCGAGGTCTGCGAGCTGCACGACGACGGCACCGCCGACGGCTGGCGCGTCGCGCTGGAAGAAGATTTCCACCTGTCGTTCCCAATGGTCTTTTAATGGAACGGTGAGGTCTGGATGATCCCCGAGACCGGCAGCGACCACAGCCTGCGGCTCTACCGCTGCAAGACCTTCCCCACCCAATGGGAGCTGGTGCAGCGCTTTGCCGTGGACGCCGAACTCTGCGATACGATTTTGGTCAACCGCACCCCCAACGAGCTGACCCTGCTTTGCAGCGAGACCCGCCCCGACAACCAGCTCTATGTGCGCTACCGCCGCTACACGCTGCGCCACGCCGTACAGGAGACCGCCGCCGTCCCGCTGCCTGCCGAGGACACGCTGCCCGCCGCGCCCGGCCCGTTTGAGCTGCTGCCCGATGAAGCCTACAATCTGCAGCACCGCGACTTTGACCTTGTCAGCCGCAACGCCGGGCCGTTTTTCCTGCTGGGTGAGCAGATCATCCACCCCACCCAGGTCAGCACCACCGTGGACTACGGGGTCTATCTGCAGTTTCTCGCCCGCCGCGGCAGCTCGGAGGTGCCTCTCTGCGCCGCCACGCCGCAGAACGTCGAGATCACCGGCCTTGCCCCCGCGGACATCATCGGCATCCACACCTACTGCCGCGATGACGTTTTAGAGATCATCGACGCAAGGTATCTGACAAGGCTGCCGAAACCGGAAAAATCAGAAAATCCGCCCCCATCCACCGAGTAATGCAGGGCGTCATCCCCTCTCTTGCCTCCCTCTGCGAGGGAGGTGGCCCCGCAGGGCCGGAGGGAGAGGACCTCGCCATAACCCGAAATCTTCCGGACAACCATCACCCTCTCTCCCCCACCGCCTGCGGGCGGAGCCCCCTCCCAGAGGGGGCCAAGGAAATTTTACTCCCACAATGAGGTATTCCCACGCACATGAAAACCATCGTCATTCCGCAATTTTACCGCGGGCCGTCGGGCCAGAAGGGTCTGTATAACCGGCAGGAGGTCGGCCTGGCCCGCGCCTTTGCCGCGCTGGGCTGCCGCGCCGTCGTGCTCTACCCGGAGCCGGGCGCTAAAGCCCCCCGGATCGAGACCCCGGAGCCAAACGTAAAAATCTGCTATATGCCCGCCGTCGCCTTCGGCGTGCAGGCATTTTATAAAAGTTGGCAGATCCTGCTCGACGAGCATGCCGACGCCGTCCATGTCATGGGCGACAACTCCCTCGGCGTGCCGGGGCTGTACCGCTTCTGCCAAAAGCACGGCATCCTGTTTTACAGCCAGCTCGGTGCGCTGAAAAGCACCTCCAACCACGCCGCCGTGCGCAGGGTCATGGATCTGCTGCTGCGCCGCAATCTGGCGGTATACCGCAAAACGCCCACCTACGCCAAAACCCCCGCCGTCGCCGCCGAGCTGGAAAGCCTCGGCGTGCCCTGCGCGGGGCTGATGCCCGTCGGGCTGGACACCGCCATCATCCCGTCCATCCCCAACAACCGCACCGAGATCCGCCGTGCGCTCAAAATCGACGAGCACGCGCGGGTGTTCATCTTTGTGGGCCGCCTTGACCCCTACAAGCAGCCGCTCGACCTTGTGCCGCTTTTGCAGGCCGCGCCGGACTGGTACGCCATCATCATCGGCCGGGGCTCACTGGGCGATGAGCTGACCCGCCGCCTGACCGACGCGGGCTTACTGGACCGCTGCCGCCTGATCCCGCAGCTGCCCAACGAGCAGGTGCACGTTTATTATCATGCCTGCGACGCTTTTGTGAACCTGAACCCGAATGAGATTTTCGGCATGAGCCTGCTGGAGGCCATGTACGCGGGCTGCCCGCCGGTGGCGCGCCACGCCCCCGGCCCCGACCTTATCATTGAGAACGGCATCAGCGGCCTGCTGTGCGGCACCGTGCCCGAGCTGGCCGCAGCGCTGGACAAAACCACCGCCGCCATGGGCCACGCCGCCCAGAGCCGCGTGAACGAAAACTTTCTGTGGCAGAACAGTGCCGAGCTGGCCCTGACCCTGCTGCCCAAAAAGGGAAAAGCCAATGGATAACGACAATCCTCTTTTGCAGAAGGCCGCCGACCTCTACCGCGGTCTGCGCTTTACAATGAAATACCGCGGCGTGGACATCCTGCCCGCCGCTGTCGGCAATGACCTGGCGCGCGACCTGCTCGAGAGCGGTCAGCCGTTCCTGTTTGGCCGCTGCGGTGCCACCGAGATGCGCACCGTGGCCGAATATTTGACCGGGAAATATACCGAGAAAACCAGACCGCACGCGGGCGGACATTCGGAATCTGTCGGGCGTCTTTCCCACCGACGATGCCACGCTGGACAAATTCTGCCGCCTCTACGTCAAGACTGCGCAGAGCGCAGAGCTGCTCGCCCTCTGGAACGTCGGGGCCGAGCGGGAGGTCATCCGCGGCTGTGACGCAACCCGCTTTACCGAGCTGCGCGCCTTGGAGCCCTACTACCACGCCCGCCCGTGGAGCGCCGCCCTCGCGGGCAAACGGGTGCTCGTCGTGCATCCGTTCCGCCGCACGATCTTAGCCCAGTATGAAAAGCGCACCCAGCTGTTTCCCGGCAAAGACGTGCTGCCGGAGCTTGCCAGCCTGACGGTCATTCAGGCCGTGCAGGGTCTGGGCGGGCAGGATACCGGCTACGCCGACTGGTTTGACGCCCTGACCGAGATGGAGCGCCGGATGGACGCCGCCGACTACGACGTCGCCATCGTCGGCGCAGGGGCCTACAGCCTGCCGCTGGCCGCCCACGCCCGCGACACCGGCCACGCCGCCATACAAATGAGCGGTGCTACGCAGCTTTTGTTTGGCATCAAGGGCAAGCGCTGGGACGACCACCCCGTCATTTCCAAGCTCTACAACCCCGCCTGGGTCCGTCCCGACGAGACCGAGGGCATCAGCAATAAAGAAAAGGTCGAGGGCGGGAGCTACTGGTAATTTTTCAGATAATAGATAAGAGATAATAGATAATAAAAAATGTGCGCCGTCAGACGGCGCGTCTTAAAAAGCCTGCCCGTAGGGGCCGGACATGTCCGGCCCTCACCCTTTCCTGCCTATCGCTTTATCCTTATATTATATTCCCCTGTGGTTAAAATTGCGGCGCGCGGCGCCGCTCCACTTCTATTATCTTTTCTCTCTTATCTTTTATTTTTTCCGGAGACCACCATGAAAATCTTAATGATCAGCAACCACCTCGGCGTGCAGAGCGGCGTACAGCGGTATGTCCAGAACCTGCTGCTGCACCTCGATACCGCCAAATACCGCGTCACCCTTTTCGTCGGCCAGTGCCCGCCGGACCAGGCCAGCACGGCCCCGGCGCTCGAGGCGCACGGCGTCGAGATCCTCGCCGTGCCGGATAACAAAAAGAACCGCATCCGCGCCCTGGCCGCCCACCTGCGCACCCATAAGGACTACGACATCATCCACTACCACACGGCCAGCAAGATCGGCGCCCCGGTCTGCGGCATGATGCGCGTGCTCTGCCCCCGGGCTAAGATCGTGGTGCACAGCCA
>ERZ773204.2213-NODE-2213-length-13758-cov-16.638327_pt1 | contig 13758 bp, 7 predicted proteins | sample MGYA00581007_ERZ773204 | MGnify/ENA primary metagenome ERZ773204 (study PRJEB29015, sample SAMEA2737757) | human gut metagenome | biome: human gut; feature: human-associated habitat; material: faeces | place: China | collected 2012 ... | reverse complement strand
TGAATGCGCCGTACGTACCGGAGAAAAATCTGACTGGCTGCTATTTCAGAACCTTTGAGGTTCCAACAGACTATATCGGCCGACAGCTTCTCATCGATTTCGGCGGTGTGGAGTCCTGCTTCTATCTCTGGGTCAACGGAAAACAGGTGGGGTATTCCCAGGACAGCAAAGTGAACGCGGAATTTGACATCACTGAATATGTGCAGGAGGGAACGAACACCCTCGCCGTACAGGTAATGCGCTACTGTGACGGTACTTACCTGGAAGATCAGGATTACTGGCATCTGTCCGGTATCTACCGCGATGTCCGCCTCGTATCGAAACCGGTGCAGCACATCCTGGACTATAAGGCAGAGACACTGTTCACACACCCGGATTACACGAAAGCTACCCTCTCTGTCACGATCTGGCCGGACAACTCCAAACCGCTGTACGGCGAGTATCATGCCAAAGTGACGCTGTATGATGCAGAACAGAACAAAGTAACCGAGATGGCTTCGAGACCGTTTGCTGAGTGCGGCTTCTATCTGATGCCGAAATTCATCGCAACCGTTACTGCTCCGGTAGAGAACCCGGCACTCTGGACTGCAGAGACTCCGACACTTTACACCCTCGTTGTCGAGCTACAGAACAAAGAGAATGAGACGGTTGATATCGAGAGCTGCAAGGTCGGCTTCCGTCAGGTGGAAATCAACAGCCGCGGTGTTCTGACCCTGAATGGCAAACGCCTTGTGATCCGAGGTGTTGACCGCCACGATTTTTGCGCCGAGACGGGACGTACCGTTTCTGAGGAGCAGATGCGAAAAGAAATTGCTGTGATGAAACGCCTGAATTTCAACGCTGTTCGTACCAGCCATTATCCGAATTCCGTGAAATGGTATGATCTGTGTGACGAGCTTGGCATTTACCTTGTCGATGAGACAAATCTTGAGACGCACGGTTACGGCGGACAGCTCAGTGCATCCGCTGAGTGGACAGCCGCTTATCTGGAGCGTGCAACCCGTATGGTACTGCGTGATAAAAACCATCCTTCCATCGTCTTGTGGTCCCTTGGAAATGAATCCGGTGCCGGGGCGAATCATGCTGCGATGCACGGCTGGATCCGCGAATACGACAAGACAAGATACGTTCAGTATGAGTCCGGCAACCCAAAGAGTAATATTTCCGACGTTATCTGCCCAATGTATCCGACGATGAGCTGGCTTGAGGATGTGATGGCAGACGATTCCGATCTCCGCCCGTTCATCATGTGCGAATATGCGTATGCAAAGAGCAACAGCAACGGAAATTTCAAGGAATTTTGGGACTATGTCAACAAATACCCGCGTTTTCAGGGTGGATTTATCTGGGATTTTGCAGATAAGGCGATTGCGATTCAAAAAGAAGACGGAAGTATCAAATACGGCTACGGAGGAGCGTTCGATGAGGACGTGACCGATCCGGTTCCGGATATGTGTCTGAATGGTGTTGTCTTTGCCGATCTTTCCTATAAACCGGGCGCCTATGAGGTGAGAAACGGCCAGTCCCCGGTTACGATTGAGCAGGTGAAAAATCCATATACCGGCGAAACTATATGGGTGCTGGCAGAATCGTTTATCAGGAACTCACAAGAATTACAAAGACTATCAACGAGGACAAGCTCAAAGATAACGAGGCTATTGTTGATGCAATGGACAAGGCTCTCAAGAACGGCACGGCACTTCACCTTATGGGACTTCTCTCAGACGGCGGTGTTCACAGCCACATTGAGCATCTCTACGGTATTCTTGAACTTGCTAAGAAAAAGGGTCTTAAGGATGTTTACATTCACGCATTTCTTGACGGCCGTGATGTTCCGCCTTCAAGTGCCGCTGAATATGCTGACAAGCTTCTTGACAAGCTCAAAGAAATCGGCATAGGTAAGGTTGCCACAGTTGAGGGCAGATACTACGCAATGGACAGAGATAACAACTGGGACAGAGTTGAAAAGGCATATGCCGCTATGGTATATGGCGAGGGCAACAAGGCAGACTGCCCTGTTTGCGCAATTAAGAACTCTTACAATGACGGTGTAACAGACGAATTTGTTGTTCCTTGTGTTATTGAAGGCGGTGCTCAGGTTAAGCCTAACGACAGCATCATCTTCTTCAACTTCCGTCCTGACAGAGCAAGAGAGATTACAAGAACATTTGTTGACCCTGATTTTAAGGGCTTTGAGAGAAAGAACGGTTTCTTCCCCGTAAACTTTGTTTGCATGACTCAGTATGACGCAACAATGCCTAATGTTGAAGTTGCATTCAAGCCGCAGGTTCTCAAGAACACACTCGGCGAGTATGTATCCGACAAGGGTATGACACAGCTCAGAATTGCAGAAACAGAAAAGTATGCTCATGTAACATTCTTCTTCAACGGCGGTGTTGAAAAACAGTATCCGGGTGAGGACAGAATCCTTGTTAAGTCGCCTGCTGTTGCAACATATGACCTCCAGCCTGAAATGAGTGCTTACGAGGTTACAGACAAGCTCGTTCCCGCAATCAAGAGCGGTAAGTACGATATGATTATTCTCAACTACGCTAACTGCGATATGGTTGGTCACACAGGCGTATTCGAGGCAGCCGTAAAGGCTGTTGAGGCTGTTGACACCTGCGTTGGCAAGGTTGTTGATGCAATCAAAGAAATGGGCGGTGTTGCTCTTATCACAGCCGACCACGGCAATGCAGATAAGATGGTTGCAGAGGACGGTTCACCGTTTACTGCTCACACAACAAACCCTGTTCCTTTCTGCGTAGTAAACTACGACTGCGAGCTTCGTGAGGGCGGCAGACTTGCCGATATTGCTCCGACAATGCTCCAAATTATGGGACTCGAGCAGCCCGAAGAAATGGACGGCACAAGCCTTATTAAGTAATTTATTTTACTGATTATATACAGAGCCACCGATGTTTTATCGGTGGCTTTTGCTTTTCAAAATATGTAACCGTAGCGGCGATCAGTGATCGCCAATCGTTTTGGTTGGAAAACCAAAACGATTAAAAAACAATGCCATTGTTGCATTATGGTCAGTTAATACAAATCATATGTAAGGTCAAGTCGATTGTAAAATCGACTTGATTGGCGTTCACTGAACGCCGCTACAATATTACAAACACTTCGTGGCAATAAAAATTTAAGTTGTAAAATATCGTTAATCGGTGTAAAATAATATTACTTATGTATTGTTAATTATATGGCAGAGAAGGGGAAAATTTGATTAAGCTACGAAGATATCTTGCATACTACAAAAAGGAATGTATCATCGGTCCGCTTTGCAAGCTGTTTGAGGCAATTTTAGAATTGCTCGTTCCGCTTGTTATGGCAGGAATCATCGACAACGGTGTGCGAAACGGCGACACGGCATACATTTGGAGAATGGGCGGTCTGCTCGTTATTCTTGCAACTGTAGGACTTTGCAGTGCGCTCGTGTGTCAGTATCTTGCGTCAAAGGCATCTCAGGGTGTGGGAACAAGACTTCGCCGAGATTTGTTTTTGCACATCAACAGGTTATCACACGCAGAGTTGGACAAGCTCGGCACTCCGTCACTTATAACACGAATCACATATGACACCAATCAGGTTCAGCAATCTGTTGCAATGGCTATCCGACTGCTCACCAGAGCACCGTTTATTGTTATCGGTTCAATGGTTATGGCAATGACAATCAACCTTGAAATGTCAATTATTTTCTTCATTGCGGCTATATTGATTGCCGTTACTCTTTACCTCATTATGACAAAGAGTATTCCTATTTTTGAAAAAATGCAGAAAAAGCTCGACAAAATCAGCCTTATCTGCCGTGAAAATCTTTCGGGCAACAGGGTTATCAGAGCCTTTTCAAAGCAGAAAAATGAGAAAAAGCGTATTGACGATTCAACCGAGGATTTGGCTAAAACTTCGATCAGAGTAAGCATCCTTTCGGCACTTTTAAGCCCTGTCACCTACATCATCACCAATGCTGCAATTATTCTCATCATTTGGTTTGGCGCTCAGAATGTCAACGCAGGCAACGGAATGCTTTCGGGTGACATCATCGCCCTTGTAAACTATATGACGCAGATTTTGCTTGCAATGATTGTTGTTGCAAACCTTGTTGTACTTTTCACGAAAGCAAGTGCAAGTGCGGCAAGACTTAACGAAGTGTTTGAAACTCAGCCGAGTGTGTGTGAAAGCACTACTGAGAACATTGAAATTTCAGAAAGCGAAAGCACTCCGAAAATCGAATTTGACAATGTAAACTTCACATACGGCACGGGTGATGACGAGCTTGAGGACATCAGCTTTAAAATCAAGCGTGGTCAGACGGTCGGTCTTATCGGCGGTACGGGTTGCGGTAAAAGTACGCTTGTCAACCTTATCCCCCGTTTTTACGATGCAACACAGGGTACTGTAAGCGTTGACGGCAGAAATGTCAAGGACTATCCGTTCTTACAACTCCGTTCACAGATTGGTATTGTTCCTCAGCAGTCAATTCTTTTCAAGGGAACAATCCGTGACAATATGAAATGGCAAAACGAAAATGCAACTGACGAGGATATTATAAAGGCTCTCAAAATTGCACAGGCATACGAGTTTGTAAGCAAGCTGAACAAAGGGCTTGACAGCTTTGTTGAACAGGGCGGTAAGAACTTCAGCGGAGGTCAGCGTCAGCGACTTTGCATTGCCAGAGCACTCACAGGCTCACCGAAGCTTCTCATTCTTGACGACAGCTTTTCGGCTCTTGACTTTGCAACAGATGCGGCACTCAGAAAGGCTTTGCGTGAAAACACAAAGGATATGACCGTGATAATCGTTACACAGCGTTGCTCAACAATCAAGAACGCAGACCTTATTCTTGTGCTTGATGACGGCAGACTTGTAGGCAAAGGTCAGCACGATGAACTGTTTGAAAACTGCGAAACCTACCGTGAAATCTGTCTTTCACAGCTTAATGAAGAGGAGGCAAAAAGATGAAAAATTCAGCAAAAAAAACCTCCTCTGTAAAAAAGGTACTCAAAAAAATAAAGCCGTATTCGTTTTATCTGATTTTAGCTCTTGTGAGTGCAATCATCAGCGTTTCGCTCACGCTCTATATTCCTGTTCTCACAGGTAACGCAATCGACAACATCATTGACAAGGGCAATGTTGACTTTGCAAGCGTTATTCAGATTCTTGTGTACATCGGTGTAGGCATCGGCGGTGTGGCACTTTTCCAGTGGATTATGACCTACTTTACCAACATTGTCAGCTACCGTACTGTTCGTGACCTCAGAAGAGAGGTTTTTGAAAAATTCAACACAGTTCCCCTCTCCTACATTGACACAACACCTCACGGCGACCTTATCAGCCGAGTAATCAACGATGTTGACGCAGTTGGTGACGGTCTTACACAGATGTTTCTACAGCTTTTTTCGGGCATTGTTACCATTGTCGGCACGCTTGTATTTATGCTGACAATCAACTGGAAAATCGCCCTTGTGGTTGTTGTTCTCACACCGCTTTCGCTCTTTGTTGCGGCATTTATCGGCAAGATGACGCACAACCGCTTTACCCGCCAACAGGCACTCAACGGTGACATCTCGTCATATGTTGAGGAGCATATCGGCAATCAGAGAATTGTAAAGGCTTTTTCATATGAGGACAGAGCCTTTGAAGAATTTGAAAAGTACAACGATGAACTTCTTGAAGTGGGATTCAAGGCGCAGTTTGCAGGCGCACTTGCCAACCCGTCAACAAGATTTGTAAACGCATTGGTTTATGCCGCAGTAGGCATTATGGGTGCTCTGTTTGCCGTTGCAGGCACACTTTCGGTCGGACAGTTATCATGCTTTCTCACCTACGCAAATCAGTACACAAAGCCGTTTAACGAGGTTACAGGCGTACTCACGCAGTTGCAGACAGGCATTGCGGCGGCAGGACGGGTTTTTGAGGTTCTTGAGGCAGATAACGAAATTCCCGACAACAGTACAAAAGAGCTTGAGCATTGCAAAGGCAATGTCAAGATTGAGAATGTGAACTTCTCCTACACAAAAGAAAAACCGCTCATCACAAACTTTTCGCTTAATGTCAAGAGCGGCAGTCACATTGCCATTGTCGGTCCGACAGGTTGCGGCAAGACAACATTCATCAATCTTCTTATGAGATTTTATGACACGGACAGTGGCAAAATCAGCATTGACGGTGTTGACATTATGGATATCACCCGTGACAACCTCAGAAAATGCTACGGAATGGTTCTTCAGGACAGCTGGCTGTTCAACGGAACGATTATGGAAAATCTGCGTTACGGCAACGAAAACGCAACCGAAGAAGAAGTTATTGCCGCTGCAAAGGCGGCATATGCGCACTCATTCATCCGCCGTATGTCTGACGGCTACAACACCGTAATCAGCGAGGACGGCGGTAATCTCAGTCAGGGACAGAAACAGCTTTTGTGTATTGCAAGGGCGATGCTTACAAACCCATCAATCCTTATTCTTGACGAGGCAACTTCATCAATTGATACCCTTACCGAAATCCGTGTTCAAAAGGCTTTTGCCAAGATGATGAAGGGCAAGACGAGCTTTGTTGTTGCCCACAGACTTTCAACAATTAAGGAAAGCGATGTTATCCTTGTTATGAAGGACGGCAACATCATTGAACAAGGCACACACGAGGAGTTGCTCGCCAAAGGCGGATTCTATAACAAACTTTACAACAGTCAGTTTGCAAAACAATAATACGGCGACGGTCAGTAATCGCCAATTGAAACAATTGTAGAATCGTTTTGACAATAAACCGTATAACTGACTACTACACTCGAACACACAATTTTCAACAAATCCGAAAATATATACAAAACGAGGTCATCAGCTAAAAACCGATGACCTCTGTTTTTTATTATGAACTTTTAATCAGAAAGGGATTTTTCAACATTTATTATCGGATAAAGCTTTTCGTCAATTGACTTGATTTTCTCGATTGCACTCTGTTTAATCTGTCTTTCTGTAAGGTCAAGTCCATACGGAATAACCATATCAAAGACAACATTTGTATGCGTACTGCCCTTTACAATTCTGAAATCGTGGATTGAATACTCCGGATTAAGCTCACACAAGCCCTCCTCCACCTTCATTTTAAGTTCATTTGAGAACGCATCGTTTGAGGCAATCGGATCCATATGTATGGTTGCAAAACAGTTGTACCTGTTTTCAAGCTGTTTTTCCGTCAGGTCAATTGCATCATGTGCTTCAAGGATATCCTCGTCACACGGTACCTCTGCGTGGAGTGAAATAAAGCATCTGCCCGGACCGTAATCGTGAATAATCAAATCGTGGATACCTACAATCATATCATTTTTCAACACTGTTTCCTTGATTTCATCAACAAATTCAGGGTCGGGCGCTTTGCCGAGGAGCGGAGAGAGGCTCTCTCTGAATGTGCTGACACCCGTAAAAAGTATGAACAGCGAAACACACACGCCGAGCCAACCGTCAATCTGAACTCCTGTTGAGGCAGAAATAAGCAATCCGATTATTACAACCGAGGTTGCAATGCAGTCGGTCAACGAATCGAGCGCCGCCGCCTTGAGTGCGGTTGAATTTATCTTTCTCGACAATCCCGAATTAAAAAAGTACATCCATAATTTTACGAAAATTGACGCAATCATTATTGCGAGTGAAAGCGTTGAAAATGCCGTTTTATCCTCGGGAGTAATTATCTTTTCTATCGAACTTTTTATAAGCTCAACACCCATTAAAAGGATTACAACGGAAATTCCCAAGCCTGCCACATACTCATAACGACCGTGACCGAACGGATGCTCTCTGTCGGCAGGACGGCTTGCAAGCTTAAATCCGAGGAATGTAACAACCGAACTGCCTGCGTCCGAAAGGTTGTTGAGGGCGTCGGCAATGACGGAAACCGATGCCGAAACAATTCCGGCAAACAATTTTCCTCCGAACAGTAACAGGTTAAGAATTATTCCGCAAACACCCGAAAGGTTGCCATAGGCAGTTCTAACCTTTGGATTATCGCAATTGTCGCTGTCTTTAACGAACAGCTTTACAAGTAATTTTGTCAAATAAAACACCAACTAAAATTTATTTACAGCGAATCGTTTCGGCTGAAAACATCGGCAACCTCCGTAATTGAAATGTACGCTTTCTTGTCGATTTCACGCACAATTTCCTTCAGCTTGCCAATCTGGAAACGGTTGACAACAAAGTAAATCATCACCTTGTCCTTGCCTGAATATCCGCCCTGAGCCTGCATTACGGTAACACCGCTTTGAAATTCCTCCGAAAGTGCGTTACAAATTTCATCGCAACGGCTTACAGACGCAATAATCGTTGCCGCCTTTGCCCTGTCAAAACCTTCAACAATAAAGTCAATCGTTTTAAGTGCGGCAAAATATGTAACAATCGAATAAAGCGGAAGAATCCAGCTTTGCAGAATGAAACCGCATACAACATAAAGTACGATATTGTATGCCATAACGAATGAACCAACCGATACACCGATTTTCTTCGCAAAGATTACCGCCATAACCTCTATGCCGTCCATTGCACCGCCAAATTTGATTGCAAGGCCGCTGCCTATACCCGAAATCACACCGCCGAACACGGCACAAAGGAGCAAATCGGTTCCCGCAAGCGGAGACGCCATACTGACATCAACTGGCAGAACATCGGTTATCAGCCATGAAACGAACGAATAAACTGCAACCGTATAAATTGCGTAAAATGTAAACTTCTTTCCCTGCTTTTTAAGTCCGAACAAAAACAGCGGCAGGTTAAAAATTATAAGAAAAAGTGAAAGCGACAGGCTTTCGGGTGTAAGTTGTGCGGCAAGCATAGCCGTACCTGAAATTCCGCTGTCGTAAAGGTTCACGGGATTAAGAAATATTGTAATTCCAAACGCATTGATAATTCCGGCAATTGTGAGAAAAAGCATATTTTTGATTTTGATTGTCTTTCTCGCTCTTTGTAAAAGATTTTTCATTGTCATCATCCTTTGCGATAAATTTCCATCCCCATCATTCACATAAGTATAGCCTAATTGTATCACAATAATGATATTTAGGCAAGAAAAGCAAAAGGCACCGAAAAATCGGTGCCTTAATCAGCTTATTAATTATTCCTGAGAGTCGGCCTTGGCTTTCTCAATAATTTTTTGAGCAACATTTGCAGGAGTATCCTCATAGCGGACAAACGCAAATTCAAATGATCCTCTGCCCTGTGTTACCTGACGAATGTAGGTCGCAAAGTCATCCATTTCTGCCATAGGAACTTCCGCCTCAACAATCTGCGTTCCGTTCTCACCCGGCTGCATACCGAGTACACGACCTCTGCGCTTGTTGACCTCGCCCATTACATCGCCCATATTTGCATCCGGAACATTGGCTTTAAGGCTTCCGATTGGCTCAAGAAGCGTGGGAGAAGCATTCGGAATACCGTTCTTATAAGCCAGAGAAGCCGCTGTCTTGAATGACATCTCGGAGGAATCAACGGGATGATATGAACCGTCATAAAGAGTAGCCTTGATGCCTACCATCGGATAGCCTGCAAGAACACCCTTCTTGATTGAATCCTGAAGTCCCTTTTCAACAGCAGGGAAGAAATTTTTCGGAACTGCACCGCCGACAACTCTTTCGGCAAATACAAGACCGTCCGAATCACACGGCTCAAATTCAATCCACACATCACCGAACTGACCGTGACCACCTGACTGCTTTTTATATCTGCCCTGTGCGGAAACCTTTTTGCGGATAGTTTCTCTGTATGCAATCTTTGGCTTTTTGAGGACTGCGTCAACATTATATTTTGTTTTAAGTCTTGAAATTACAACATCAAGATGCTGTTCGCCGAGTCCCGAAATTAACATTTCATGGGTTTCGTGGTTTGAAACGAGCTTGATTGTCGGATCTTCGTCTGCAAGCTTTGCAATGCCCTGAGCAACCTTATCCTCGTCACCCTTCTTTGCGGGATACACAGCCATTGTATATGATGATGACGGATAGTCGATTCCGTCAAGAACAACCTTTCTGAGAGGCGAACAGAGTGTGTCGCCTGTCTTTGTTGATGCAAGCTTCGGGATTGCGCCGATGTCGCCTGCACCGATATACGGAACATCCGACTGCTTTTTACCGCTTACGGAAAGCACCTTTGTAATTCTCTCCTGTGCGCCTGTACGCATATTGATGAGAGGAGCGTCCGAGCTTACCTTGCCCGAAACAACCTTTACATATGAAAGTCTGCCGATGAACGGGTCTGCAACCGTCTTGAATACGATTGCGGCAGCCGCACCGCCGTCATTAACCGAAACATCAACGGGTTCACCGTCAAGGTCAACACCGATTTCACCGCTCTTGTCAGCCGCTGACGGAGCAAGCCATGTAAGGCTGTTCAAAAGCTGATCAATTGCGAATGTATTATGAGCGTCACCGCAGAATACGGGACAGATTGTGCCGTCCTTAACACCCTGACTTACACCGAGAATGATTTCTTCGGGAGTAAACTCCTCACCCATAATAAACTTGTCAAGAAGTTCCTCGCTTGTTTCGGCAACAGCCTCCTTGATAGCCTCACGCAAGCCCTCAAGCCTGTCGCCCATATCAGGAAGCGCAGTCTGTTTTACACTGCCGTCTGTGCCGTACTCATAAGCCTTGTAATCAAACAAATTAACATAAGTATTTGCCTGACCGTCAACAATGTACGGAACAACAACAGGACAAACAGACGGACCGAATGTAGCCTTCAAGCTCTCGAATACACGATAGAAACGGGCACTTTCGTCGCAAAGACCGTTTACAAAGAACACCTTTGTAAGCCCTGCCTTTGTTGCCGCCTCAACTGCTTTTTCGGTACCTACACAGACACCGTCCTTGCCCGAAACAACGACGAGCGCTGTGTCAGCCGCTCTCATGCCCTCTGCAACACCGCCTGCAAAATCAAAAAGACCGGGAGTGTCGATTAGGTTGATTTTTGTATTTTTCCATTCAATCGGTGCAACCGCCGTCATAATTGAAGTCTGTCTTTTGATCTCCTCGCTGTCAAAATCAAGGACTGTGTTGCCGTCTGCAATCTTACCGAGTCTTTCGCTCATCTTCGAGAGATAGAGTATTGACTCCGCAACCGAGGTTTTGCCGCTGCCGCTGTGTCCTGCGAGGGCAATATTAAGAATTTTTTTAGCGTCGTATTGTTTCAAAAGTGAAATCCCCTTTCGTAAAATTTCTATTCTAATCAAGCTTATTTCGACAAAATTAAACAATAGTGTCAATTAATACGGAATTATTATAGCATATTTGTATAAAATAAACAACCGAATTATGGCAAAATAAAAAAATTCACCCTTTGCCCAAATGGACAAGGGATGAATTGTGCAACTTGCTTTTTTATTTTATGTTAAGCTGAAAAACATACAGATTTTTGCAAGGCCAATTGTGCATTTTAACGATTGGCTTTCTAGGAAAACAATTTTCGAAAAAGAAAAGGCTCTCAAAACGAGAGCCTTGAAAACTTGATTATTCGAGAACTGCACCCTGTGCGCCTGATGTAACAAGCTTTGCATAACGAGCAAGGTAGCCTGTTGTAATCTTGGGCTGACGGGGCTTCCATTCTGCCTTACGCTTTGCAAGCTCTTCGTCAGAAACGAGGAGATTGATTGTGTTTGCAGGAATGTCGATTTCAATCATATCGCCCTCTTTAACAAGTGCAATCGGACCGCCGACTGCTGCCTCGGGAGATACATGACCGATAGCCGCACCTCTTGTTGCGCCTGAGAAACGACCGTCTGTGATAAGAGCAACACAGTTGCCGAGACCGCTGCCCATAATAGCGGAAGTCGGGTTGAGCATTTCTCTCATGCCGGGACCGCCCTTAGGACCTTCGTATCTGATAACAACAACCTCACCTGGATTGATTTTGCCGTCATAAATTGCACTGAGAGCGTCCTCTTCGCAGTCAAACACTCTTGCCGCACCCTTATGGTGCATCATTTCCTCTGCAACGGCACTTCTCTTAACAACAGAACCGTCAGGAGCAAGGTTACCCTTGAGAACAGCAATACCGCCTGTCTTGCTGTATGGATTTGTAACAGGGCGAATGATGTCTGTGTCCTTGATTTCACAACCCTTAATGTTCTCGCCTACAGTCTTGCCTGTTGCCGTGATAAGGTCTGTGTCAAGAAGTCCAACCTTTGTAAGCTCGTTCATTACGGCATAAACACCGCCTGCCTCGTTGAGATCCTCCATATATGTGTGACCTGCAGGAGCAAGGTGACAAAGGTTAGGAGTCTTTTTGCTGATTTCATTGGCAATGTCAAGGTTAAGCTTAACACCTGCCTCTTTTGCGATTGCAGGAAGGTGGAGCATTGTATTTGTTGAACAGCCGAGAGCCATATCAACAGTAAGAGCATTCATAAATGCTTTTTCCGTGAGAATGTCACGAGGACGGATATCCTTTTCAAGAAGTTCCATAACCTTCATGCCGGCGTGCTTTGCAAGCTTGATTCTGTCTGAGTAAACAGCAGGAATTGTGCCGTTACCCTGAAGTCCCATACCGATTGCCTCGGTAAGACAGTTCATACTGTTGGCGGTGTACATACCCGAACATGAACCGCATGACGGACAAGCCTTGTTTTCAAACTCGGCAAGCTCTTCGGCAGTAATCTTGTTTGCCGTATAAGCGCCGACTGCCTCAAACATACTCGAAAGACTTGTCTTTTTGCCCTTAACATGACCTGCAAGCATAGGACCGCCGCTTACGAAAACTGTCGGGACATTAATTCTTGCGGCAGCCATAAGCATACCCGGAACATTCTTGTCGCAGTTAGGAACCATTACAAGTGCGTCAAACGCATGAGCCTTTGCCATAGCCTCTGTTGAGTCTGCAATAAGTTCACGGGTTACGAGAGAATACTTCATTCCCTCATGTCCCATAGCAATACCGTCACAAACAGCGATTGCAGGGAATACAATCGGAACACCGCCTGCAAGAGCAACGCCCTGCTTAACGGCGTCAACAATCTTATCTATATTCATATGTCCCGGAACGATATCGTTCTTGGAACTTACAATACCGATAAAAGGTTTCTTAATTTCTTCTTCGGTAAGACCGAGAGCATTCAAAAGCGAACGCTGAGGTGCGGTACTTACGCCGTCCTTTATAACTGAACTTTTCATTGTAAACACCCTTTCCATAATTATCAAATCGGAACAAAATTCACATAAAGCCCTTCAATTGTTCCATAATAAAACACAGTGAAAATTTCTGTATCGTTAATCTTAATTTTAGCACATCGGTTGTTCAAAATCAAGTAGAGAACCTATATTGCAAAATCATTTATTGCAGCTCAATCGTTGATTATTCTGCCCTTTTCAACATTGGGCATAATAAAGTTATCCCTTGAATATTCCCACAGCTTTTTTGAGCCGTCGGCGGTGTTTTTGTTGCGGTTAAGGATACTGTGCAGGTGAACAATATGCTCTACCCACGCCTTGCCGTCGGTTGCATCATTGAGCATGGCGGGCTGAATGTTGTCCATTGTGTGAGCAAACTTTGCTTCGGCTGTTTCACCGCTTTCAAATTCAAGCCACAGATTCATCATCTTTTCGCCCTGATCTTCCGGAAGAAGTCCGAAAATTCTTTTTGCGGCTTTCATTTCACGCTCTGCCTGAGTTTTCTTGGCTTCCTCATCATAGGCATATGTATCGCCTGCATCAATCTCGACAATATCGTGAATCAGGAGCATTGTCATTGTTTTAAGCACATCAATTTCCGAATTTGC
>ERZ773204.2209-NODE-2209-length-13775-cov-4.232945_pt1 | contig 13775 bp, 6 predicted proteins | sample MGYA00581007_ERZ773204 | MGnify/ENA primary metagenome ERZ773204 (study PRJEB29015, sample SAMEA2737757) | human gut metagenome | biome: human gut; feature: human-associated habitat; material: faeces | place: China | collected 2012 ... | reverse complement strand
GAGGTGAATTTCTGCCCCGATGGTATAACCTTATTGCATGACCGATTTGGCGAGGGATCGGTATATGCTTATGCTGTTGTATTTCCAAATGCTATTATGAGATTGGCGTACCCTGACGCATTTGAAGATGGGCAACTTGACATTGAATGGTGACCTATTTGAAGCGACCTTTTCTGAAGGCAATGGTGAGAAAAATGATTAAATTACTAGTAACAGACTTAGATGATACTCTGTACCCTTGGCTCGGTTTTTTCGTTCCGGCGTTTTATGGAATGGTTGATGAATTATCGAGAATATTGAAGATTGATGAAAACGTTATTATAGCAGAATATAAAACCGTACATCAAGATAAAGGAAGCGTAGAGTACCCATATGCAACATTATTACTTCCCTGCGTAAAAAAGGCATATCCCGATCTCTCCAGAGAGCAAGTGCTCTATAAACTAGATCCTGCTTTTCACCGTTTTAATTCTATACGTAAGCGTGAATTGGCTTTGTTTCCGGGTGTTAAGGAGACGCTAAAATCAATTTTTAATTCTGGTGTTGTTATTGTAGGTTTTACAGAATCGGCGGAGGAAAATGGCTATTTTAGACTGAAAAAGCTTGGAGTTGATATGTTTTTCCGTAAGGTTTATGTGTCTGATAGTGAATATAAGCCATTAAACAAGACACATACTTCCCACAAAACCGCGACAATCCACGGAAAAAAGCCCAATGTTGATGTATTGCTCCAAATTATGACTGATGAAAAAGTGTTACCAAGCGAAACAGTCTATGTAGGGGACAGCTTAACCAAGGACATATATATGGCAAACCAAGCAGGTGTACACTCCGTGCTATGCAAATATCCCTCTGCTCCGAATGCGGCGGAGTTATATGAGAAACTTGTTGCGATTACAAGCTGGAAAGAAGAAGATTTTATATATGAGGCCAAATTGAAACAGGAATGCCAAATAAAAGGAATTCTATCTGACTATACAATTGATAATTTCCAACAAATCATCCAAGTGATTAACAACATAAATGGGGAGAGCTGCTATGTCGACGAGTAGATTAAAAACTATAATATTGCGTTTTCGCGATCTATCAATTGCAGATACAATTTTTGAACATAATAAAATAATCGGAGAGAATCATTTTGTTTGGTGGGGATGGTGGGCAAAACCGCAAGAAACAATCCCTTTCAAAGAGTTTGGACAGTTAAATTCTGCTTGTAAAGAAGTAGGACTACAGGTTTTTTTGTTCGATTCGGGAAAGAGAATCCTTTATAAAGCACAGTGCACTGAGATCGTTTATAAAAACGCCGAAAAATGCGGAAGTCCCGACGCAACGAAAACTCCTCCATACTATTCGACCATGGAGTATATGGCCTGGTTCAAATTTGAAAATATATCTGCTCCCCTAAGTGGTGCTGATGCGACTAAAGAATTAAAAAATTATTCCTATTATCGAGTGGATGACTTCTTCGTATCGGGCCATTCAACTTTTGCACCGTTTTATAATAAAAGAATTTACAGCATTGACGAATTAGCTGAGCAACAAAGAACAATTTGGTTTATTAGAGATTTTGATCGGGGCGATAAATCCCATGAAATTCATTCATATTCGGCGTCAATGAGTAACGGAAAGAATGTAGATACTGATTTCCGACTGCTTTCAGCAAACAGTATCCTTTGGATTTCTGATGCCCATTTCTCAACAGATCATCATGCCTTCAAAGTTGAGCATGGGAATGATAATCAGTTGTGTATTAGACTCCAAAAGGAACTTGAGCGGCTTTCATTGACTGTTTCACATGTTATTATTTCCGGGGATCTTACTTTCCGTGCACAGGCTGATGAATATAGCATGGCCGAACGCTTTATAAATGACTTTAATAGCATTTATAATCTAAACAAAGCATGCTATTCAATCTGTCCAGGTAATCATGACCTCAGATTAAGTAGTACTGGGTACAAAGAAGGAGAAAAGGTTACTGTTGCTAGCGATGAAGCGAAAGAATGTTATACAGATTTCTATAGAAGAATATATGGTATTGAACCCACGGAAAGTTTATATTCAATCAAACGATTGCTGACTCCTGATCTAGTTCCTGTAGAAATAATTATAGTTAATAGCGTTCTATTGCAACAAGGCGAGCATTTTATGGGAATGGGTTTTGTTGGAAACAACCAACTAAATGCAATAGAAAAGGAATTATCATTAACAAAGGATAAACCCGTTATGCGCATTTTGGTCATGCATCATCATTTGCTGCCAGTGATGTTTTCGGAAAAGCCCGCAATCGACCACATGTATTCTATGATGTTAGATAGCGAGGCAATTTCGCAGTTTATTATTCGAAACAAGATAAATGTTGTCTTGCACGGCCATGCACATAAAGAATATTACGCCGAAATTACTCGAGAGGTTGAGCAAATAAAGCATAAATACTATATTTTGGGAACAGGCAGTGTCGGAGCAATTCAAGAAGATCTAAGTGATAGTAGGCCGAATATGTTTTCAACGCTCTTCTTTTCGCAAAGTGAATTAATAATTGAGCAATATAGCTTGTTTCCAAATGGAGAGGCATCTACCAAACTCCATACATACAAAATTCCTACCCCTGAAAAACGCTAAATTGTTTATGAATAAGATGGATTTACTAGCTCTATTTTGGCGGTAGAAGGCGGGGAAAATCATGTTATCTGAATAGAACACAAGTGTATCCCTGCAAACTAATCTGCGTAAAAGATGCCTAAAAACACAAACAGATAGTACTGAATCGAGGAAAGCAAATGGGCAAACCTACTATATTCTTTAGCCATTCTTCAAAAGATAAAGAAATCGTGCAGTCAGTTAAGAATAAACTGGATAAAGCGACTGGTGGCGTTATGGACATTTTTATGTCCAGTGACGGTCAAAGTATTCCATTCGGAACAAATTGGATTCACAAAGTTGAAGAAGGATTAAAGTCAGCAACGATAATGTTCGTTTTCGTAACTGAAAATTCTGTTTCTTCTGGATGGATATATTTTGAGGCCGGGTACGCATATTCTAAGGGAATACAGGTTATCCCCGTAGGAATAGGGGTTGATATAGGAGCATTAAAGGCCCCCCTTAATCTGCTACAAGGATTTAATATCTTATTTGAGGACAGTCTAAATAATTTCATCACTATTATCAATAGAACCTTTGACTATCGTTTTGAAAGTGCTTTTGAGCATAATGATTATTTAGATGTAATACGAAACCTTTCTTCGGAATCTAACGATACAGCCAAGTTCGAAGAAATTGTTGCTAAAGCTGAGTGTGATATTTATGGTGAACAAACTGTAAATGGAGAAAAAGTAAAGTACAATATCGAAAAGTTTTTTAATGACATCGTTTGCTATTTGGAAACCAACCACATTCCATTTTCAAGAGATGATAAGTATCACAATGAAAGGGATGTTTGTGTACTTGCAAGTGGTGTAAAAATAGTTTATCGTAAAGAGATATCAGCAACAAGTGGAAATCGTAGTCTCTGTAACAACTGTGCTGAAATTAATTTCTCTGTGTCACCGTATAATTTTTATAAGGCATTCACATTACTGAAAAACTTACTACAATTGTTCGAAGATAAAGATACTGAGTATATAAGATTACATCTAAAAGAACAATTCAGCTACATCACGACGGATGAGGATGGCTCATCAATTCTCTCCAATCATCCAGAGTTTGATGTTGATAAATCCCATATCAATGGTTATGTGTGCGAGGAGCTTGGGGTTAGGTTTTATGTTTTTGATATAAACAAGTACGAACGAAATCACCAGCCTGATTATGTAGCGTCAGTAGTATTTGATAGAGACCACGTTCAAACAGAGAATATAATTCAACTGGTTAATAGACTCTATAACGTTGGATTTATCTTAAAAAAATAATGCTCTGTTGCACAGAAAAACCATACCGCCCTCATTCTGTGACAACATTTTGACAACAAAAAGTCAGATAATCTATACTATCTGGATAATAGAGCCAATCTGAATAAACGTGAACGTGAGCCAATTTTCAGAAATGAATCTGTTCAAGAGGCGTTTGAAAAGAGCGGGTGAGAATAAACTTCCGTGTGATGGGATAAGCCTAGAAGGCAAAGCGAAATATAGAAAATAGACCCAGAGAAATTTTCTATTTGGAACGGGGGTGCGGACGAAAAGTTGGACAAAGCAGAGGCCGCAAGGAGGAAATAGGTATATTGTTCACATACGAAAAGAAAGTCCGCGCCCTGCAATTATATGAGCAAACCCATTCTGTAACTGAGACAATACGCATCCTGGGCTACCCAGAACGAGCAACGCTGTATCGATGGATCTCCGAGAAAGGGCAACCGGAGAAAGTCAGATTGACCAAACGCGGGGAAAATACACCAGATCATCCGCGGCATCCATCGGTTGAGGTAAAACTACAGGTGCTTCACCGTTGCTTTGAACACGGGGAAGATGTAAAATCAGTTTCAGAGGAGATCGGTTACAGCAGAGCCAGCATCTATAACTGGCGCCGAAAGTATCTCCAGAGAGGACTGGTTGCACTCATGAATCCGTCAGATGATCCTCGCGAGGAACTCGTACCCGGAACATTCTCGGCTACAGAGGATATTGCTGAGCTTAAAGCGCAGGTGCAGGAAATGCAGATGCAGATTGATATTTTGAAGGAAACGATCAATGTATTAAAAAAAGACCCCGGCATCGATCAGACAGCTCTCCGGAACCAGGAGAAGGCAGCGATTATCGATGCCCTGAAAAATAAGTATTCGCTGCCGGAACTTCTGTCCGCATTACACTGCCCGCGCAGCAGCTATTATTACCAGCAAAAGCGCGCAAAGAAGCAGGATAAATACTGCCATGTCAAAGAGAAAATCAAGAATATCTTTGAATCAAATCATCGCTGTTATGGATATCGGCGAATTTATGCTACGCTGAAAAAAGAGGGCTTGCGGCTATCCGAAAAGGTAATTCGCCGTCTCATGAAGCAAGTAGGAGTGCAGGGAGTGAACAGAAAGAAGACAAGCTACAGTTCCTATCAGGGAGAAATCACGCCAGCTGTCCCCAATCTTCTAAAACGGGATTTCCACGCAAATCGTCCCAATGAAAAGTGGCTGACAGATATTACGGAATTTGCAATCCCTGCAGGCAAGGTTTATCTTTCTCCAATCATCGACTGCTTTGATGGCATGCCTGTTTGTTGGAGCATTGGCATCAGCCCGAACGCAGAGTTGACAAACGGAATGCTGGACAAAGCGATTTCTCTTCTAAAAGTCGGAGAGCACCCAGTTGTCCATACGGATCGTGGGTGCCACTATCGCTGGCCAGGCTGGATCAGTCGTATAGAAGCAGCGCATTTGCATCGATCCATGTCCAAGAAAGGGTGCTCGCCTGATAATTCAGCCTGTGAAGGTTTCTTTGGGCGAATGAAGAACGAGATGTTTTATGGGATTTCCTGGCTAAACGTTTCAATAGAGGAGTTCATTCATACAGTCGAAGATTATATGGTTTGGTATCGGGAAAAGCGAATTAAGATATCTCTTGGTGGACTTAGTCCGCTGGAGTATAGACAAAAACTCGGCCTATCGGCATAGTCCAAGATTTTGTCCGCACCCCCTTATCAGTGCCTAAAATCAGGCCGTTGGGATTTTTCAGCAGCTTCCGGTCTAGGGGCCGGCGGATTATAGTTGATCCGCCGCATGCGCGCGGCGGACGCCCGCGCTTCTAGGGCCAAACAGGCACGAGAACAGGACGGGCGGATAGCGAAAACCGCGTGGCTCATGCGGGCAGCGAGCGCAAGACCTCTGAAATGAAAAAGGGCGGGCGAAACGGGGAAAATCCGCAGGATTTTTGTTTGTTTTTTCACAAAAAGGTTGCCTTGCAAAAGGAGCGCATGTATAATAAAAAATACAAGGCCTGTCCGGGGGGGATGAACCCCGCTGGCTTACACGCGAACAGAAGGAGAACAGATATGATGAGAAAGAGGATCGCCGCGTGGGCGCTGACCGCCTGCATGGCATCGACCCTGCTGCCCCTGCACGCCGGGGCCGTCCCCATCAGCGGCCCGTCCGCCACGGAGACCGTTCTGCCGACGCAGGTGACGGCGGCAGCGGAGGAGAACACCGTCCATGCGTTACAGGCGGCGGGGCTCCCGGTCTACACCCTGCAAAAAATGGGGAACGACCGGGAAAATCTGGTGCTGCTGCTGTTGGGCGACGGCTACACCCAGGATCAGCAGCAGCAATTTCTTCAGGAGGCGCAGGTACAGCTTGGCCGCCTGATGAGCCTGGAGCCGTACAGCCGCCTTGCCCACCGGATCAATGTGTACGCCGTGCCCGCCGTGTCCAACCAGGCGGGACTGAGCACCGAGAACAACAAGCTGGACACCTATTTCGGCCTTACTACCCTGTTCGAAACAAAGAGCATCGGCTTTAGGAGTGATACGGACGGGGAAGCAAGGGTGAACGCGATCCGTGCCGATCTGGAGCGGCTGTGTCTGGACGAAGGGGCGTTTGTGGACAACATCCATATGTTCGTCAACACCGACGCGACCGTCGGCTCCGCCAGCGGGCTCTACTCCTTTTCCTCCGGAAGGGCCGAGGACTACGCCATGGCCCATGAGCTTTCCCACAGCGTCGGAAAGTTGGGGGACGAATACGGTTCCTCCACGAAGTTCCCCAACGTCTCCGGAACGGACAACATCAAGTGGGAGAAGATGATGGGTTATCGGAGCATCATCGCGCAGACGGGCAACGCTGGCGGCGTGCTGATCCCCACGGCGTTCAAGTGCAATATGTACCGGTCGGAGCAGCCCTTCTGCGAGGTGTGCCGTCTGGCTCTGGTGCGGCGGATGTTCGCCATGGATAAGATCCAAAACGGCATGGAGCTGTATGTGGCGGACCCGGAGGTCACCACGGCGCACAACAACACTGAGGACAGCGAGCCTTTCCGTGTCACGCAGGAAAACCTGCTGGACAAAGCGCATAGTAGCCAGGGCATCCATGCTCTCTCCCTGCGGACGGTGATCCAAAATCTCAGTGACCGGGAGCGGAAGGTGAAGCTGGTGCTGGGCGTGGTCAAGGCAGACGGCGAGCCGCGAGAGCCATTGAAGGAGCAGACCTTTACCGTCCCGGCGCTGACGAACAAGGACAGCATGGAGGCCGCCTGCATTTATCCCACCCTGACTTTTAATCCCATTCAGGGCACGAACTTTGAAGCTGGAGACCGACTGGTGGGAGAGGTCCGGGACGCGGAGAGCGGCGAGGTGCTGGCCACCTATCAGGAGCCGGAATACGACACCTATCAGGTGGACTATCTGTTGGAGGACGGACAGCCCATCCCCAACACCTCCACCACGCAGCTGCGCCTGCCCAAGGGGTGCTCCACGGAGTTCATCCAGAAGTGGCTCCCCCAAAGGGTGGGCGGACACGCCTTCGTTCGGATGGAGCGGGAGGGGCTTACCCTTCGCCTTTACTACCGTCAGACCGTCCCGCCCGAAAAGCCCCAACTGACGGGCGATGTCACCATCGAGGGCAAGGCCCGGTACGGCGAGACCCTGACGGTGGACGTCTCCAAGGTCGAACCCGCTGGTGCCACGCTGACCTACCAGTGGTATCGCGACGATGAAAGGATTCTTGGTGCCATCAAGGAAACGTACACGCCCACGGCCGAGGATATTGGCAAGAGCGTCCATGTTGCGGTTTCCGCTGAGAAGTGCACGGGCGTGTTGAAGTCCGAGGAGGTTACCGTGGCCAAGGCGGACGCGTTTAAGATGGCCGACTACGATTGTCAGATGTACTATCACATCACTGAAGTTCAGGAAATCACCGCTTATAATTTCGTTCCGGCCGATCAGGTTCAGGATGCGGTCATCAAGGACGGCGTTCGTGATATGGTGGATCCCGATCACATCATTTCGACCGAGGACTTCACCAGCACCACGTTCAAGCTGGCGGACGGCCTGACCCCGGCAGACGCGGGCAAGACCGCAAGCTGGACTGTGACCATCACCAGCAAGACCCACGAGGACACCACCGGCACCGTCACAGTCACGGTTACGGCGGATGCTCCCGTTGTTCCCAAGCCTGAGCCGAAACCCGAGCCCTCTCAGCCCGGCGGCTCTACGGGCGGTAATACCGGTGGTTCTTCCAGTGGTGGCGGTAGTTCGTCCGGCAGTTCCGGCGGTTCGTCCTCCGGTGGTGGCGGTGACACAGCGTCCGCCAAGCCTGAGACCGCCACCAAGCCGGACGGTACGAAGGTGGAGACGGTCACCAAACCGGACGGCACCACCGTCAAGACCGAGACCAAGAAGGACGGCTCTGTTTCCAAGACCGAGACCATGAAGGACGGCAGTTCCGTCACCGAGAACAAGGCCGCTGACGGCTCCACCGGCACGGTGAAAACCGACAAGAACGGTCAGACCGAAGCGGAGACCACCCTCAGCGGCAAGGCCGTTGAGGACGCGAAGAAGAACGGCGAGGCCGTCAAGGCTCCCGTGGAGGTGGAGGCCACCAAGAACAGCAGCACCGCTCCCGTGGTGAAGGTGGAACTGCCCAGAAACTCCGGCGAGACCAAGGTGGAAATTCCCGTTTCCAACGTGAAGCCCGGCACGGTGGCGGTGCTTGTCCACCCCGACGGCACGGAGGAGATTTTGAAGAACTCCGTTCCCACGGAGGACGGCATCCAGCTCACCGTCAACGGCGGCGCAACCGTCAAAATTGTGGATAATTCGAAGGATTTTGCCGATACCCGGGACCATTGGGCCAAGGATGCCATCGACTTTGTCAGCGCCCGCGGCCTTGTGAGCGGCATGAGCGAGACCACCTACGCGCCCGACAACGCCACCACCCGTGCCCAGCTCTGGACGATTTTGGCGCGGCAGAACGACGCGGACCTGAGCGTCGTCGGGAGCTGGTACGAAAAGGCGCAGACCTGGGCCAAGGCCAACGGCATTTCCGACGGCACGGCTCCCGAGGGCACCATCAACCGCGCCCAGATGGTCACCATGCTCTATCGCGCAGCGGGCAGCCCAGAGGTGGAGGGTGCGTCCGCGTTCACCGACATTTCCGCCGACAGCTACTACGCCAAGGCCGCTGCCTGGGCGGCGAAGATCGGTATCACCGCCGGTGTGGGCAATGGAAGGTTCGAGCCCAACGGCACCTGCACCCGCGGCCAGATCGCGACCTTCCTGTATCGTTACATGAAGTAATTTTTCCAAAGCAATCCACAAAAGCAAAATCTTAACGAAAAGGAGACAACACATGAAGTACAAGAAGTACAAGAAAAGCGGCAGAGTGATGACTCTGCTCCTTTCCGCTGTCCTGACGCTCTGCCTGCTCCCTCTGCCGGTCAGGGCCGCGGGCGCGGAGACGGGCGTTCAGCTGGGCGATTACATCCGGCTGGGCAGCTACGACGGCGAGCCGAGTTTGTGGCGCTGCGTCAGCGTGGACGAAAACGGCCCGCTGATGCTCTCAGACAAGGTACTGTGCGACTCTATGCCCTATGACGCGCGGACCAGCGAGAATTCCAACAGCGGCTCCCACCGGCGCAGCGGCTACCGGAGCAAATACGGCTCCAACCACTGGCGGGACAGCGATATGCGCTCGTGGCTCAATTCCGACGCCGAAGCCGGACAGGTGAAATGGCTCTGCGGCAACCCGCCCAAGGACGGCTATATCATGGGCGGCGGCGCGTATGACGGCAAGGCGGGCTTCCTCAACGGCTTTACGAAGGACGAGGCTGCCGCCATCAAGACGGTGACGCAGCGCTCCATCGTTTCCCACCCGGAGTACACCGCGGGCTACATCGACGCACCGGGGACCGACCTCCCCTACAACACCGATATCGGCTCGGTGGCGGACGGCTATGAGGGCGCACATTATGAGAACATCACCGACAAGGTGTTCCTGCTGGATGTCAAGCAGCTCTGTACCGTCTATGAAAACCTCGGCGGCTACTACATCGGGCAGAACCGGAACGGCGTCAACTGGAACTACTGGCTGCGGACGCCGGTGACGGACTGCAACCACGATATGCGCTATGTAAGCCCGCAGGGGAGCATCGGACGCGACGCGCCCTATGTTGGCTACTACGGCGTCCGTCCGGCGTTCTATCTGGACACGGCGTATTATACCGTGACCTCCGGCAGCGGCACGGCGGCTGCCCCCTATGTGGGTGCCGCGCCGAGCAAGCCGGCGGACAGCACCCCCCTTTCTCCCGCCGAGCGGGACACCGGCGACGGAAACTGGGACGTGGACACCGAGACGTATCTTCAGGTGGAGATGAGCGAGCGCTACACAACCGACCGTGAGTACGCCAACCCCACCATCCCGGTGTATGTGATCCAGAAGCCCCGCAGCGACACGGAGAACATGGTGATCCTGTTCTGCGCCGAGGGCTACACCAAAAGCCAGCAGGCGGATTTCGTCCAAGATGTTCAGCGGCTGTGGCGGGAAACGCTGAAAACGGAGCCGTACCGCAGCATGGCGGACCGCTTCAATGTCTATGCGCTCTGCACGGCGTCGAAAGACGGCTTTAACGGCAGCAGCACGTTTTTCCAAGCGAATAAAAACGGCATCTCCGTCAACTACGGAGGCTGGAGAAACCACATTTTAGAGCGCATCATAGGCACGGCCTTCCTTGAAAAGATCCATGACGCGCACATCCCCAACACGACCATGCCGGAGGCCGATGAATACAGACAGTATGATTACGTTTATGAGCACATCAATCAGTTCGTTGTGCTGGCGAACAGCGGGGAATATTTCGGCGGCTCCCACGATGAGATAAAAAGCGGCATCCACTATATCCTGGCAGCCGCGAAAAGCAGCTCCTCCCCGTTTATCCTGCGCCATGAGCTGGGGCACGGACTGTTTCATCTGGGCGACGAATATGCGACCAGCTCGACCCCCGTGGGGGAGGAGTCCTACCGCGCCTCGCTGAACATCTCTCACACGGCGGACCCCAAGCAGGTAAAGTGGAAGAACATGCTGGGCTTCCGTAATACCTATTCCTGCCCGCACAGGGACGATTCGTATGTGTACAATTCCAGCTTCGATTGCATCATGCGGGATAGCACGAAAAATGAGTTCTGCGACGTGTGCACCCTTCAGGGCACCAAGCGCATGAGCCAGCTGATCTCCGACCCGCCCGCCCTCTATGTGGCGGTTCCCGAGGTGAAGCTATACACCGGCAGCTATGAAAATCCCTCCGAGAGCCCCGAGGCTTACCGGCAGGCAAATTCCGTCGGCTATGGGAATTATCAGCAGGATCGGAAGAACCGCCTTCTGAGCGGCGGCTATAAAAACCACTTCTCTCCGGACATGGCGGGGAAGAAGATCGAGCTGCGGACCATCGTTCAAAACCTCTCCGACACCGAGGAGCAGACCGTGACGCTGCGCCTGTGGGTGCAGCACGGTGACAGCAGGGAGTTCTTGGCGGAACAGGAGTTTCCCATTCCCGTCTGGAGCGACAAGCCCAAGTTCTGGCCCAAAGGCGCGCGGGAATTCACGGGCAGCGACTTTGATTCCGGCCTCGTCAACTGCTCCCTCGTCTGCCGAATTCCGGAGAACGCCCAGCTGGAAGAGGGCGATACCATCGGCTTTGAGGTGGTGGACGGGAAGGGGAACATCCTCGCCAACGATGGCACTGAAAATCAGTCCTACACCGACGTTACCATTCAATATAAATTGGAGGACGGCACGGAAATGCCCAACACCGCGCCCTCCGTTCTGCGGATCCCGGTAGGCGCAAGCGTGGACTGGCGGCCGCCTCAGACCCTGAACGGCCACGCCTTCGTCAAGTATGAGGTCAACGGCTCCACGGTCACGTTCATTTATAAGGAGGATGAGGAGTGGCCGGAGATCAAGACCTACACGGTGCGCTATGACTGGGGCGAAGCCCCCTCCGACAGAAAGCTGCCCACCGACAGGAAGGCTTATCGCAGCGTGGAGCAGGCGATGGACGCGGTGGACACCACCTTCACCGCCGGTTCGACCTCCAACGCGCAAAACGGCGACCTGACCGGCACATGGACGTTCTCCGGCTGGGACAACGGCACCTTAGAGGGCACGACCGTGGTGTTCCGCGGAACGTGGAGCTTTACCCCGGACGGCGGCTCTGCGGGCGGCGGTTCCACCGGTTCTGCGGGCGGCGGTTCCGGCGGTTCTTCCTCCGGCGGTGGCGGCGGCTCTAGCAGCACGACGACCACCAAGCCCGAAGCCACCACCAAGCCCGACGGCACCAAGGTCGAAACCACTACCAAGCCCGACGGCAGCTCCGTCACGGAGAGCACCGCCCCCAACGGCTCCACGGGCACGGTCAAGACCGACAAAGACGGCAAAACCGAGGCGGCGGCCAAGCTGAGCGACAAGGCCATCGAGGACGCAAAGAAGAACGGCGAGGCGGTCAAGGCTCCGGTCGAGGTCGAGGCCACCCGCAACAGCAGCACCGCCCCCACCGTGAGCATCGAGCTGCCCAAGGGGGCAGGGGAAACCAAGGTGGAGATCCCCGTTTCCAACGCAAATTCCGGCACGGTGGCGGTGCTCGTCCATCCCGATGGCACCGAGGAGGTCGTCAAGAACTCCCTGCCCACGGAGAACGGCATCCAGCTGACCGTGAACGGCGGCGCGACGGTCAAAATCGTTGATAATTCTAAGGATTTTGCCGACACCCAAAACCATTGGGCGAAGGACGCCATCGACTTTGTCAGCGCCCGCGGCCTCGTGAACGGCATGAACGAGACCACCTACGCGCCCGACAGCTCCACCACCCGCGCCCAGCTTTGGACGATTTTGGCACGGCAGAATGACGCGGATTTGAGCGGCGGTAATACTTGGTATGAAAAGGCACAGAATTGGGCGAAAGCCAAGGGCATCTCCGACGGCACAGACCCCGACGCCGCCATCAACCGTGCCCAGATGGTCACGATGCTGTGGCGCGCCATGGGCCAGCCTGCGGCGGGAAGCGCGGCGAGCTTCACCGACGTCCCCACCGACAGCTACTACGAGCAGGCGGTGGCTTGGGCTGTGGAGCATGGCATCACCTCCGGTGTCGGCGGCGGTCGTTTTGACCCCGACGCTGCCTGCACAAGAGCGCAGATCGCGGCGTTTTTGTATCGCTCCATGAAGTGACGAAAAAAACAGCTCCGGTCCCTTTCGCAGGGAGCCGGGGCTGTTTTGCGTGAGCCGCTGCTATTCCAGAAAAAACGGGACATATTTTGTGCCGCTGGAATCAATGATGGCTACCCGACCTCAGAAATCGGCAAATTAGCCGTTTTGACACCTGCGCACGGCACGCTTTGGCAACACGCGGAGCACACCGAGGGTAGTGATACCACCCCTACCTCGCATACGCAGAAAGCCCTGAGCGCAGGACGTGCAAGCTGCAATTTCGATAAAAGCAAAAAGAGATCACGCAACCCAGCGGGGCCGCGACGCCTGCGGAACAGCGACGCGCATGAGCGCATCACTGTTCCGTAGGCTCTCTGCGTGCTTCGGGAGTACACCTGACCAAGACCCAAAAGCGGCACAGTTTGCCGTTCTGATACCCGGCCTGGGGAGGTTTGGGAACGTGCGGTTCGTGCCGAGAGTGACAGCACCCCCATCCGAAACGCCCCTGCTTCGCCGCGTAAGCCGTTGTGTGCGATTTTTCTCCGAAGGCCGAGTGTGTACTCACTTTCGGGAGTGAGAGCGAACGTGGGCCGTTTGTGAGAGAAGTTGAAAGGCGGGATGAGAAACGGTTTGGAACAGCGTTGTGATGGTAACTTTTGGACGA
>ERZ773204.2188-NODE-2188-length-13895-cov-3.852023_pt1 | contig 13895 bp, 10 predicted proteins | sample MGYA00581007_ERZ773204 | MGnify/ENA primary metagenome ERZ773204 (study PRJEB29015, sample SAMEA2737757) | human gut metagenome | biome: human gut; feature: human-associated habitat; material: faeces | place: China | collected 2012 ... | reverse complement strand
GGTCATCCTTATTTCCAATTCAATTACCATCGCCATTGTTATGATCTTATCTGCTTTTGGAAATGGGGAAGTCCAGCTGTTTTTCGGAATGTCTGCCGGTACTGCTGCCGCTGTTATTTCCTATATTACCCAGGTATTTACACCTCTTGAAAGTATTGGTATGGAAATACAGACCATTCAGTCTGCTGCTGCCGGAGTACACAGGATCAATGAATTTTTGCAGCTTCCGGAACGTACCAAAGCTAGGGAAACAAACACTTCCAGACCGGATCCGGCTGCATGCCCGGTAGAACTTCAGAATGTAACCTTCCGTTATGAGGAAAGTGACCCGGATATTCTACAGTCCCTCAGTTTTTCTGTAAAAGAAGGGGAACAGGTTACTTTGACCGGACGTACCGGTGCCGGAAAAAGTACTATTTTTAAACTGCTTTTAGGACTTTATACACCTCAGAAAGGAAACGTTCTTATTAACGGACAGCCTGCCGATGCACTCTCTGAAAACCAGAGACGAAAGATCATCAGCTGTGTAGAACAGAATTTTTCCATGGTTCCCGGAACGATCCTGGACCAGATCACCTTGTTTGACCCGGATATCACATTGGAACAGGCCCAGACTGCCGCAGGTCTTACAGGACTGGATGAAGTTATACGCAGTTTCCCGGAAGGCTACAACACTCCCTGCAAACCAGGTCTTTTCTCCCAGGGACAATGGCAGCTGCTTTCCATTGCCAGGGCTGTTGCAACCAACCCCCGCATCCTTTTATTAGATGAGATCACGGCAAATCTTGACGCAGACACAGAACAGACCGTTCTTTCTGCTTTAAACCGAGCCGGAAACGGACGTACCGTGCTTTCCATCAGTCACCGGTTATATGAAAAAAATGGCGGACGGCAGATTGCGATCTGACGCCCGCTGGGATTTCATTTTTCAGCTGTAGAATGATCCAGGTCACTCTGGCAAATCCTACAGCTTTTTTCTTATATTTCTCCAAAATACCGTTGAAAGGACCACCGCGATATAGTCTGTAATTGCCTGACCGTATATCACGCCTTCTAATCCTGCGATCAGCTGCAGGATGTAAAGCAGCGGAATCAGGAGGACGCCCTGACGCATAACGGAAAGGATGGTTGCAGGCAATGCGTAATTTACAGACTGCATACAGTTCATATTTACAAAAAGCATGCCGATCACAGGACCGGAAAGCATGTATGCAATCAGCATCTTTACCCCATAATAAACCACCTCATCATCACTGATGAACATGCGGATAATAGGCTCTTTTCCCACAAAATACAGCAGTGTGGCCGCAACTCCGGCTATCAGGCAGCAGATCTTCGTAAAGCGTTCTACTTCCCGGAAGCGGCTGATATTTCCAGCTCCATAGCTGTAACCCAACAATGGCTGTACTCCGTTTGCCAGTCCCATTTGCAGGAAAGTAATGAACATATTGGCTTTAAAAACAATACCGATGGCTGCCACCGGTGCATTTCCATATTTTACCAAAATCTGGTTGACTACAATGGTGGAAACGCTCATGAGAACAGAAAAGATAGCAGTTGGGAAGCCGGTAGTGCAGACTCTCTGCGGGATATTTTCTCCTAAAGTAAAGTCTTTTGGAAGAATGGACAGCTGACCGGATCTCTTTAAGAAATACCATACAAAGTACAGACTTGCCAGGATATTTCCGATGGTAGTTGCAATAGCCGCACCGGCAGCTCCCATATGCAGACCAGAGATAAACAGGGGGTCTAATACAATATTTGCAATGGTTCCCACCATGCTTCCGATCATAGCTTCTTTACTGGCACCTTCTGCCCGGACTACAAAGCTGGCTGCCGCAGACCAGATGATAAAGGGAGCGCCCCAGGCAATGTAATGGATGTAACCTTTAGCGTATTCATAGGTTTCTGTATTTGCGCCAAAAATATGTAAGATGGGGGACATAAATGCAAATAAAATAACTGCAATTATGATGCCTACTGCTAAACTAGCATAGGTGATAAATGCGGTAGTGTTCTTTACTTTTTTGGGTTTTCCTTCTCCCATTGCCATGGATGCCACGGCGCTTCCGCCCATTCCAAACATATTGGCAAAAGCCATAAGGAGAATGAAAATAGGGTTTGTCAGACTGACTGCCGCTACCTGAAGTGCATCTCCTGTCTGTCCTACGAAAAAGGTATCTGCCATGTTATAAACGACTGTAACCAGACTGCTGATCACACTTGGGATCGCCATGGCGGCTACTGCTTTTGACACCTTCATAGAACGCATCAGTTCCTGGTCTGTACCCGTTTCTTTTGCTTTTTCCATTTTGCTTTTCTTCCTTTCTCTATCCTATTTTCTTCTATCCTGTTTCCTGGAAACTTCTTTAAGGATCAGCTTCCTTACTGATTGATCTCCTTATTGATTAGCTTCGTCCAGATTTTTTAGCATTCGCTCTCCGATTGCTATAAAGATCTGCCTTTCTTCTTCTGTAATACCTTTTAATAAAATGCTTTCCGACTCGCCTATTTCAGCAGCGATCAGATGACGGATTTCTTCGGCCTTGGACGTAAATTCGATCCGTTTTAAACGGGCATCCTGCTTTTCACTGACACGGCAGATCAGTTCTTTCTTTTCCAGGGCCTTTAATACTTCTGTAGCCGTAGATGGACGGAGACCAAATTCTTTTTCTATATCTTTCTGATAAATAGAATGTTTCTGTCCTTCCACTAAAATAAAATTTAAAATATTCCCCTGCGCCCCGCTCATTCCCAGTGTTTCCTGTAAAGCTGCAGATCTGCGGCGCAGACGGTTAGATATACGGTTAATGACTTTTCCTGTTTCCATATGACTGTACTCCTGTGTTTTTGTAATTAGTTCGGTTCCTAAGTATTTTAGATAAAAAAATTTCAGAAGTCAAGGATTATTTACTGCTGTTATATCTCTGACTTCTGAAATATGTTGTCGTTTATTACTTATAAATACCGCACATTTATGATCCTACGCCTGTGCTAACAGGCGGAATCTCCTATTAATCACTGTTCCAGATATTTCTTCACATATTTTCCTGTATAGGAAACCGGGCTTTCTGCCACTTCTTCGGGAGTTCCTTTGGCAATGACAGTTCCTCCCTTGTCGCCGCCTTCAGGACCGATATCGATGATATAGTCTGCTGTTTTGATCACATCCAGGTTGTGTTCAATGACAACAACGGTATTTCCACCGTCGGACAGGCGGCGAAGGATCTCGATCAGCTTGTGGACATCGGCAAAATGAAGGCCTGTAGTAGGTTCATCCAGGATATAAATGGTCTTTCCGGTACTGCGCTTGGAAAGTTCGGTAGCAAGTTTGATACGCTGGGCTTCACCACCGGAAAGTTCGGTAGATGGCTGTCCCAGACGGACATAACCAAGACCTACATCATATAAGGTCTGGATCTTTCTGGTAATGGAGGGCACATTTTCAAAGAATTTCAACGCATCTTCTACTGTCATATCCAGGACATCATAGATGCTCTTTCCTTTGTATTTTACCTCCAGTGTCTCACGGTTATAGCGCTTTCCGCCGCAGACTTCACAGGGCACGTATACATCCGGAAGGAAGTGCATCTCGATCTTGATGATACCATCGCCGGAGCAGGCTTCACAGCGACCACCTTTTACATTGAAACTAAATCTGCCCTTGTTGTAGCCCTTTGCTTTTGCATCTGCTGTAGAGGCAAACAGGTCCCGGATTAGGTCAAATACACCGGTATAGGTAGCCGGATTGGAACGTGGGGTACGTCCGATTGGGGACTGGTCAATAGCTATAATCTTATCTAACTGCTCTACTCCTTCAATGCATTTATGCTTTCCAGGAATGGTCCTTGCGCGGTTTAACTTCTTTGCAAGGGCTTTATATAAGATCTCGTTTACAAGAGAACTTTTACCGGAACCGGATACACCGGTCACACAGGTCATCACGCCTAACGGGAAGGAAACATCGATCTTTTTCAGGTTATTCTCTTCTGCTCCCCGCACCGTGATCCAGCCCGTTGGAGTTCTGCGCTGATCAGGAACCGGAATCTGCAGACGGCCGCTGAGATAGGCACCGGTTATTGACTCCGGGTTTTTCATGATCTCTTCTGCAGTTCCCACTGCAACGATCTGTCCACCATGTTCCCCGGCTCCAGGTCCGATATCCACAATGCAGTCTGCTGCACGCATGGTATCTTCGTCATGTTCTACTACCAGAACGCTGTTTCCCAGGTCACGCAGATGCAATAAAGTTTTTAACAATTTATCATTATCTCTCTGGTGAAGTCCTATACTTGGCTCATCCAGGATATAGGCTACTCCCACCAGACCGGATCCGATCTGGGTAGCCAGACGGATTCTCTGGGCTTCGCCGCCGGAAAGTGTGCCTGTAGCACGGGAAAGGGAAAGATAATCCAGTCCCACATCAATAAGGAAACTGATACGTGCTTTAATCTCCTTTAAAATAGAGGCACCAATGGTCTGCTGCATAGGTGTCAGCGTCAGCCCATCCATAAATTCCTTAAATTTCACAATGGACATATTAGTAGCCTGGTAAATATTCAGACCGCCTACTGTAACTGCCAGAGACTCCTTTTTCAGTCGCTGTCCCTTGCAGGCCGGACATGGGGTGATCCGCATATAGGTTTCATATTCTGCCTTGGAAGCTTCTGAAAAAGTCTCTTTATAGCGGCGGTTTACATTTTCGATCAGGCCCTCAAATGCTACATCGTAGATGCCTTCACCTCTCTGGCTCTTATAGCGGACTTTTACTTCATGACCGTCGGTACCATAGATGATAATATCGTGGATCTCCTTTGGATAATCCTGAAATGGAGTATCCAGGCTGAAATGATATTCCTCTGCCAGTGCGTCTAAGATAGCCCTGGTAAAGCTTCCTTTGTCCGTACAGGACTGCCATCCCATAACCACAATGGCACCCTGGGAAATGGAAAGGGATTTATCCGGGATCATCAGATCCTCGTCAAATTCCATCTTATAGCCTAAACCGAAGCACTCCGGGCATGCTCCAAATGGGTTGTTAAAGGAGAAGCTTCGGGGCTCTACCTCGTCAATACTGATACCACAGTCCGGGCAGGAAAAACTCTGGCTGAAATTCACCGGTTCCCCACCGATCACATCTACAGTCATCAAGCCGTTGCTTAAGGACATAACCGTCTCAATAGAGTCAGTCAGACGATTTTCAATCCCCTCTTTTACAACCAGACGGTCTACAATAATATCAATATTGTGCTTAATATTTTTCTCTAATTTGATCTCTTCGGAAAGTTCGTACAGATTTCCGTCAATGCGCACACGCATATAGCCGCTTTTTCTGGCCTGCTCCAGCACTTTTACGTGTTCGCCCTTTCTTCCACGGACTACAGGTGCCAACAGCTGGATCTTGGTCCGCTCCGGCATAGCCATGATCTGGTCTACCATCTGATCAATGGTCTGTTTATGGATCTCCCTTCCACACTTTGGACAGTGGGGGATACCGATGCGGGCATAGAGAAGACGCATATAGTCATAGATCTCTGTCACGGTTCCCACTGTAGAACGTGGATTTCGGTTGGTGGATTTCTGGTCAATGGAAATGGCCGGAGAAAGGCCTTCGATGCTTTCTACTTCCGGCTTTTCCATCTGTCCTAAGAACTGTCTTGCATAGGAAGACAGAGACTCCATATAGCGTCTCTGGCCTTCTGCATAGATCGTATCAAACGCCAGAGATGACTTGCCGGAGCCGGAAAGACCGGTGAGAACCACCAGTTCATTCCTTGGGATATCTACGGATATATTTTTAAGATTATGTTCATTTGCGCCGCGTATTTTTATATACTGCTTTGGCATGGTATGACTCCTTTTTCTGCTGTTTCCTGAAAATATTTACTCACTTCTATACCTGGTTTTTCCAGGCAATATAATGCTGAAAAGCGCAGGGAAAATTTCTCCCTGCGCTTTTTAGTATACCACATCCCTATTTATTTATCAAACATTTGTTCGATAAAGTTTTTTAATACAGCCGGCGTTTTTTCATACAAACTGGCTTTATTTACACGTTCCCAACGGGTATGGATATCTTTCCCCCATGGTCCAAAGAGCATGGAGGGGATCTTTAATTTCGCCATTGCTTCTATATCCATGGCATAGGCACTGCCCCATAATGGGGTCTGGGCTGCATAGGCAGCCAGTTCTTCTTTGTCCATTCCGCCACAGTAGCTTAAGTCGGAAATGCCGCAGAAATATTCATGGCATTTCAGGGAAACATTCTCCTTCTCTGCTGCTTTTTTCATCTCTTTAAAAAGAATTTTTCCCTCTTTTCCACTGTCTACAGCCGGATAAAATGGAGGTGCAAAGCCAAGGATCATGATCGGACCGGAGATTCCTGACTGGTTTAACAGCTGCTCCATAAAATCAAGGGTGGCTGATGGGAAGTTGGTCTCGCCTTTGTCCAGGTGGGCTTTCTGAGTCTTGTAGGCTTCTAAAAGCCAGGCAGTAAAGGCTTCTCCCTGTTCTTTGCGGCAGTATGCCAGCAACTCACTGACTGTAAGAACTTCTGCTTCTGCAACGGCGGCTGCGCTGGGACATGCCAGGGGATTGCCTTCACTTGTCAGACCAGCTTTTTCTTCTGGAACCTCTGCTTTTTCCACAGCCTTCCACTGCGCTTCCATTCTCCGGGCATATTCTTCAAAACTTTCTTTTCCCAGTTCTTTCAATCGCTTTATCACTTCATCCGGCGTTTTTTCAAACCCAAGCATGCTCATGTATCCACCAGCCCTGAAAGGCACGGACACATCGTAGCCTTCTTTCCGGTCACGAAGACAAAACCAGGTTGGCGGTGGGCAGATTTCCGTAGCACTTTTTTCTGCAAATTCCGGTGCCAGTTCTGTTTTCATGAAAAAGCTGCTTAAAACTCCTACAGAGCTGACACCCTGGAAACAGTTTAATACATGGGCCTTTACGCCCTGGACCAATACAGCAGGCATTGTTTTTCCAACAGAACCTGTATAAATGGTCTTTGCCCCATTTTCCATGGAAGCCGGTTCCAGATCGATCAGTGCTGTATATTCCAGGTCAAAGCGTTCTTTTAAATCATTTAAAAATGGCACAGCATGGCGCATTCCGGCAGAGTAGCCTTCTTCATCCGGTACTGTTACGAACAGGAGATTTCCAGATATTTCAGGCGTCTCTTCTGTTCCAGAAGCAGTTTTTGTCTCAAAGGCAGCCGTACCACACTCTTTCCGCTCTGCCTCAACCACCAGCTTCCCATACCAGTCCAGCAGCGCCAGTCCAACAGAAAGTCCGCCCTTCATATCTGCGGTCCCTCTGCCAAACATCCAGTCACCAGAAAGGAAATCTTTTTTCACTTCCTCTGGCATACCAGGCAGAGCATTTCCAGATTTTACCAGATCTTCCCATTTTTCCACATCATAAGCAAGAGCACGCTCATTTCCATACTCTTCTGTGTCCACCACGTCATAATGGCCTGTAAGGATAATGGTCTTACGGGATCCGTTCCTTCCTTTTACCAGTCCCCATGGTACAGACCGGCCAAAGCTGTCTTCCGGCAGGAGATATTTTCCTGTCTGCTCCGGATACTCCTTAAAGTAAGGCTGCTTTGCCAGCTCCTCTGCAATATAGTCTGCGCAGCTTTTTTCTGTCTCTGTATTGGAAGTGCTGGGGATTTTTACCAGTTCTCTTACATACCGTTCAATTAATTCTCTCATCGTTCCTCACGGAAATATGCCAGTCCCAGACTTGCCGGCGGCTGATATTCCCTCTTCTTTCTCAGACTGGTAAATACCAGTACAATAATGGTTACTACATAAGGCAGTGCCTTAAAGATCTCCTGTGCCCCGCGGTCCAGTCCCGGAATATAAAGATACAGGATATAAAGGCCGCCAAAAAGGATAGAACCCCAGATCGCATTTACAGGCTTCCAGAGAGCGAAGATAACAAGGGCAATTGCCAGCCAGCCTCTGTCACCAAAACCATTATTGGTCCAGGTTCCGCCGGAATACTCCATTACAAAGTACAGACCGCCAAGGCCGCTGATACCGCCTCCGATGCAGGTTGCCAGATATTTGTATACAGTAACATTAATACCCGCCGCATCTGCTGTAGCCGGGCTTTCACCTACTGCCCGCAGGTTCAGGCCCTTTTTGGTCTTTGAAAGGAAAAATGCCAGCACCAGAGCCAGAATAATGGCCAGATAAGTTAAAAATCCATAGGAAAATAATAACTGTCCCACTGCACCAAGACCGGAAAGTACGGGGATCTGCTTCTTAAAAGCTGCACCGGTCACTGCAACGGAGATCTGTCCAACACCGCCTGCCAGCTTGGAAAGAGAACCGCCGAAGAAGTTTCCAAAACCAACACCAAAAGTCGTAAGAGCCAGACCGGTTACGTTCTGATTGGCACGTAAGGTAATTGTCAGAACACTGTAGATCAGACCGCCTAAAGCAGCACATAAAAACGCGCACAGGAAGGAAATAAGAACTCCCACAGCCCCATTTGGCGCAGCGCTGCTGTTTTCATAAAGGAAGGCGCCGATCAGCCCGGCAATGCCGCCCATATACATCATCCCAGGAATACCCAGGTTCAGGTTTCCGGATTTTTCTGTTAAGATCTCGCCTAATGCGCCATAGAGGATACCAATTCCCTGTCCAATGGCTTTTTGCATAAAAATGATCAATAATCCCATATGTTCACCTCCTATTTACCACTCTTTTTCCCGCTTCTAAATCCTACTTTGTAGTTGATAAAGAACTCACAACCAAGGATAAAGAACAGGATGATACCAGTAATGATATCCGATGCATTTTCATTTAAGTTAAACTGGGACGCGATCTGTCCTGCGCCCTTTTGCATGAACACCAGGAAGAAGGATACCAGGATCATTACAAAGGTGTTGAATTTACTCAGCCAGGAAACGATAATGGCTGTAAAGCCTCTGCCTCCTGCTGTACTGGTAGAAATCGTATGGCTTGCGCCGCCTACAATGATAAAGCCTGCAATACCGCAGATAGCACCGGACAGAGCCATGGTGCGAAGGATAACACGTTTTACATTGATGCCTGCATAGCGGGCTGTATTTTCACTTTCGCCAACAACAGCGATCTCATATCCCTGCTTGCTGTATTTTAAGTAAATGAACATGGCAACAGTCAGAGCCAGGACGATCACCAGGTTCCAGCCATAGTCCAGACCGAAAAGCTGCGGGATCCAACCGCCCTTTGTAGAGGAATTAATGGTTCCTACTGAGTTGGAGCCCTTTGGATTTTCCCAGAAAATAATACAATAGGTAATGACCTGGGTGGCAACATAGTTCATCATCAGGGTAAACAGTGTTTCATTGGTATTCCAGTAAGCCTTGAAAAAGGCCGGGATCACGCCCCAGATCATGGCTGCTGCTGCACTGCCAAGGAACATAAGAGGGAATAATACCACTGGAGGAAGGGAATTTCCCAGATAGATCATCATAGCTGCGGAAGTAACACCGCCGATCAGCACCTGGCCTTCTGCACCAATGTTCCAGAAACGCATTTTAAATGCCGGGGTAATACCAACTGCAATACATAACAGCACCAGTGTATCACGAATGGTCATCCATGCACGGCGCTTGGTACCAATGGCACCGTCAAAAATGCCCTTATACACTTCAATAGGATTCAAACCGGTCAGAGCTACGATCACGCCTGCACAGACCACCAGTGACAAAAGCACTGCGATTATGCGGATCAGCCAGCTTTTCCATGTTTCAATTCCGTCACGCTTGGAAATATGCATCAGAGGCTCTTTATTTGTAACTGTACTCATTTCCTTACTCATCCTGTTCGCCTCCTGTCTTTGTCATCATAAGTCCGATCTCTTCTTTTGTAGCTGTTCTTCCATCTACAATACCGCTGACCTTGCCGCCGCAAAGCACCAGAATGCGGTCGCAAAGCTCCAGGAGCACATCCAGGTCTTCCCCTACGCAGATCACCGCTGCCCCCTGCTTTTTCTGCTCATTTAATAAGTGGTAAATGGTATAGGAAGAGTTAATATCCAGACCGCGCACCGGATATGCTACCATAAGCACACGGGGATTGGATGAGATCTCACGTCCTACTAATACCTTCTGTACATTTCCGCCGGAAAGCCGTCCAACAGGTGTGGAAACACCGGGCGTTACGATCTCCAGCTCTTTGATCAGCTGCTCCGCCATAGCTTTTGGCGTTCTTCTGTCTGTAAAGAATGGGATGCCCTTTTTATAGCCCCGGAGCATCATATTGTCAGTCATGCCCATGGCTGCCACCAGGCCCATTCCCAGACGGTCCTCAGGAACAAAGGAAAGCTTGATGCCCAGTTTGCGGATGGCCGCCGGGCTCATGCCGGATAAGGTCTCTTCTCCGCCTTCCGGAGGATAATACCGGATGGTTCCGCCTTCCATTGGCTGCAGTCCTGCAATGGTCTCTAACAGCTCTTTCTGGCCGCTTCCTGCAATACCTGCAATTCCCAGGATCTCGCCGCTGTAAGCTGTAAATCCTGCATCATCCAGTGTTTTTACACCTTCTTTATCTACGCAGGTCACATGTTCCATTACCAGACGTTTCTGTGGATTTACCGGTTCCGGACGCTCAATATTTAAGGCAACCTTCTTGCCTACCATCATCTCTGTAAGGGACGCTTCTGTGGCATCTTTTGTCTGGACTGTACCAATATAGGCACCTTTTCGCAGAACAGATACCCGGTCAGAAAGGGATAATACTTCATGAAGCTTATGGGTGATAATGATAATGGAATGACCGGCTTCACGCATATTGCGGAGAACAGTAAACAGCTTTTCTGTCTCCTGTGGGGTCAGAACAGCTGTAGGCTCATCCAGGATCAGGATATCCACCCCTCTGTACAACAATTTCACGATCTCTACGGTCTGTTTCTGTGAAACGGACATAGTGTAGATCTTCTGGTTGGGGTCCAGATCAAAGCCATAACGGCTGGTCAGTTCATTGATCTTTGCCGCAACGCTTTTCATATCCAGAACTTCTTTTCCAGGAAGTCCCAAGATAATGTTTTCTGCTGCAGTCAGTACATCTACCAGTTTAAAATGCTGGTGGATCATACCGATGCCTAAGGCAAAGGAGTCTTTTGGAGAACGGATGGTCACCTCTTTTCCATTTACCAGGATCTGTCCTTCATCCGGATAGTAGATACCGGATATCATATTCATAAGAGTGGTCTTTCCACTTCCGTTTTCTCCCAGAATGGATAATATCTCTCCCTTCTTTACGGACAGACATACTTTGTCGTTGGCTGTTACTTTGCCAAACCGTTTTGTGATGTTTTTCAGCTCAATGGCATATGTTTCGCTCACCAGGCAAGACCTCCTTTTTCAGTGCTGTGTTTATATTTTTGTGTGGGTCTGTGCTGCTATTTCGCGGGTACATACTCAAGAAGCGGAGCCAGACAAAGGGTGACTCCGCTTCCAAAACGTTACTCTAAAAGAGCAGCTTTATGATTTGACTTATTAGTTGTCAATGGTTGTGATACCGTCGATGAGGATATCAAATGCTGGTGCAGAAGCAAATTCGGACTCATGGAAGTATCCGTCAGAAATGTATTCAATGTCGCTTCCGTCTTTCTTGTAGGTATCTAATGTCTCACCATTTACAGTCCATGTAGAAGTATCAAATACATGAAGTTCGCCGCTTGCTAACTTAGCTTCTACTTCTTCTACCTTTTCCTTTGTTCCAGGAGCAACTGCCTTGTCATTTAACTCAGTTATAAGAACTGCGCCATCAGAGAAGCCCTTGTACCAGTCAACAGGGATCTCAGTTCCGTCCAGTACAGACTGTACAGCGTAGGTCATGTAAATGCCCCAGTTGTTGCTTGCAGAAGTAAGTGCCTGGTCAGGAGCAGTTGCGATCATGGAAATGTTGTAACCTACACAAGGAACTCCCGCTGCCTCGCAGGCTGTTGGAGCACCGGTTGTATCTGCATGCTGGCTGATCAGTACGCAGCCGTCAGAAATCAGAGCGTCTGCTGCTTCTTTCTCCAGATCGAAGCTTGCCCAGCTGTTAGTGTATTTAACTTCCATGGTAGCGGATGGGCATACAGAACGTACACCTAAGAAGAAGGAGGTGTAACCACTGATAACCTCAGCATATGGATAAGCGCCTACATAACCGATCTTGCAGGCATCTTCTTTTACAGTGCCATCTTCGATCATCTGATTTAACTTAAGGCCTGCAACTACACCAGATACGTAGCGTGCCTCAAAAATAGATGTGAAGAAGTTGTGCATATTGGAAAGTCCGCTGCCTGCTGCCTGGAAACCGGTTGCGTGACAGAACTGAACTTCCGGATATTCTTTTGCTGCTTCTATTACATAAGACTCATGACCAAAGCTGTTTGCAAATACGATCTGGCATCCCTGGTCAGCTAAGTCCATTGCTGCGTCTTTTGCTGTTTCATCTTCCGGGATGTTCCATTTTACGATCAGCTGATCGTCATTTAATCCTAATGCTTCCTGCATTTCTTTTGCGCCCTTGTAATGAGCGGCTGTGTAACCTTCGTTTTCATCACCGATGAAAATAAAGCCAACTTTTAAATCTTCTTTTGCTACGCCTTCACCGGTAGCTGCTTCTGAGCCTTCTGCTGCAGCGGTGGTCTCTTCTGCTTTGGAGTCAGCTGCCGGAGCTGCTGTTGTTTCCTGTGTAGAACCGCCTCCACATGCTGTTAATGAGAGCGCCATAACGCCTGCTAATGCTGCACTGATGATCTTCTTTCCCTTCATAATACATCTCCTCCATTTGATGATATATGATCACTAAAGTCTCAAATACAGACTTTATTATAGCATGCTCTCTTAAGTTGTCAATAATCTTTATGTTTTTCTGACACTTTTTTTACAATTTTACAATTTTAATTATAAAGTCACACTTATTAATATTTATAAGTGACCATTTATTAATTAACTCCACAGGACCGTTCTTTAAAGACCTCACACATAATACCTGCTCCAATACGAAATCCATCACAGAAGGACTGGCGTTTTTCAAGATATGTTAATTCCAGGTAGGTGTCTAATATGTTCTGAAATTCTTTCCGGTTTTCTTTGTCCAGCTTTTCTGTAAAATTTTCTATTTCTTTCAGGGATCTTCTGCAAAGTGTCTCGTATTCTTCGTTTCCTTCTATTTTTAATTCTGCGGGAACAAGTTCCCCTGCATACAGCTGTTCTAATATGTTTTTCATGCCCCTGCCTCCTTTTGTTTTTAGAATAGCACAGCCCTGTCGCAAATGCAATCGAACAAAATCTTACGATTGCAAATGTGACGAAGCTATATCATGATGTATTATTATATTGGGATTTAGTTCAATAGGGTCCAAAATAGCTCTTCCATGTATAAACGCATTCACGGCAATTTTCTGGACCTTTTGTTCCGCCGCCAATTAGACAGGGCTCCGGCCAACTCACACGCTTCGCGTGTTCAGGCAACGCCTCCGCCCTGTCCGCTATGCTCACAAAAGGTCCAAAATTGCCTACCGAATGCTTATTATACATGGCGGGGCTCTTTCTACTGTATTGGCATATCGCAAAAAAAATACAGTATTTAAGCGTAATGTCCCCCTGCTACTTATTGTTTTATGCGATAGAAGCAGGGAAATCCAGTGTTTTCCTTAATTTGGGATAATACCCGTTACAGTTCAGCCTTGCGAAGATTTAGGGTCAAAAGTACGTTGAAAACTTGTTTTCATAAGTGCTTTTGGCGCTAAATCTTCATAAGGCAGACGCCCAAAGCTTCTTGTCCGCTGCAAGCGGGCAAGAAGATGCAAGGCTGAACTGTAACTAATATCCACCGTTTTTAATTTGTAAATAGGTGATAGCGTAGAAAGCCACCGGCGCGCATTACAGA
>ERZ773204.2183-NODE-2183-length-13915-cov-7.982900_pt1 | contig 13915 bp, 15 predicted proteins | sample MGYA00581007_ERZ773204 | MGnify/ENA primary metagenome ERZ773204 (study PRJEB29015, sample SAMEA2737757) | human gut metagenome | biome: human gut; feature: human-associated habitat; material: faeces | place: China | collected 2012 ... | reverse complement strand
CAAGGCCGGCACCGCCATTGGTCTGATGGACCTGCTGGGCATCAAGGACAACCGCACCGCCAGCGTGGCTCTGATCCAGAACGCACGCAGCCGCAAGTCCGCTTCCGGCCGCAAGGACATCATCAAGGTGGAGGGCGATGCTTCCTGGCTGAACCTGGATGTGCTGGCCTACCTTGACCCGGACATCAGCGTGACCGTGATCGAGAACGGCAAGCCTGTGCGCAAGGAACGGCCGAAGCCTCCCAAGCGTCTGGTGAACATCGTGCGCTGCCGCAACCCCCGCTGCATCTCCTCCATTGAGGAAGAGTGCGACCAGGTCTTTGAGCTGAGCTCCAACGGCAAGTACCGCTGTCTCTACTGCGAGCAGGAGCTGCAGGTCAAGCCGGAATAAATCGAACCAAAAAAGAGACCGTCGCACGTGATTTTCCACGATGCGGTGGTCTTTTTTACTTTATGATCGTTTTATCGGCTGTCACTTCAGCAGTGTGCTGTGGTCTGCGCCGTTCACCCGCAGAGCCGACGATATGCCGTCGTTGTTCCAGACCACCGTGGTGTCCTGAGTGCACACGCCCAGCAGCTCCACGGCAGAGACCGACGCCGTGCGCTCCTGCGTGCAGAAGAGCATGGTCTGCATCCCGTGGCTGCGCAGCCAGCACAGTGCATCATAGGTCATTTGCAGGGACGCAAACGCGGCATCCACCTTCACGGTCACCGTGCCGCCCTGCCAGGTCAGCGTGTACGCCACTGCCTTGCCCGCCGCATCCGTGACGGTCAGGCCCGTGAGCGCATCCAGACGGCCGTTGCTGGCAGACTCTGCCGCGGGTGTTTTCTCTGCTGTTTTGTCGCCCGGCAGAGAGATATCCTTGCCGTCGGTATTCCTCCGGTCAATGGAAGAGCCCGGCAGCAGGTCGTCAAAAGCCTTCTCTTTGCCGTTTGCACCAATGGCAACGCCATCCTTGCCTGCAACGGCAGAGATGGTGACCTTACCCTCAATGGTGATGTCGGCATCCGCTTCCATAGTGTCCTCGTCTGGGGATATGAGTGCGCCGCTGCCGATGGCTGCGCCGCCCTTGCTGGCATCTTCACCGTCCTGACCCGGCTCCGGGGCACCGCCCACAGCGGACACGTCCGGGGAGCCGTCGCCGTTGCTGCGGATGGTGACACGGTTCCGGGTGTCCTCGTCTCCTGCCAGATCCGCGCCGCCGCCGACCCCGGCACCGCCGCCCACACCGCCAGCTGCGCTGACCGTCGTGCCGCCTTCAATGGTCACATCTCCTGCTGATGCATAGCCGCCGCCAATGCCTGCGCCGTTTGCGCCGCCCTCGGCGTTGACCGTGGCGTTACCGGAGATATTCACCGTCACATTGCCAACCAGACCGCTGCCGATGCCCGCAGCACCCTCGCCGCCGGTGGCATTGTCCACCTTGGCGTTGTCGGTGATGGTCACCGTACCAGTGCCACGGAAACCACCGCCGCCAATGCCTGCACCGTCCTGCTTTCCAGTGGCGGTGATGGTGCCGCCGGTGATCTCGAGGGCACCGGAATTTTTGATATTTGCTCCGCCGATCCCTGCGCCGCCGAAGCCGCCGGTGGCGTCCAGACTGCCGTTCTTGTCCTCATCCTGAATGGTCAGCTTGCCGCTGACCACGTTCCCGTCGGAGTTCTTTTCCTCGTTCCGCTCCAGGCCCGCGTGCCAGCCGCTGCTTTTCAGCGTGTTGCTGCCGTCCAGCTCAATGGCGGTGTTGCCGGTGCCAGAGACGCTCACGGGTGCTGCGTCACCTTTTGGGTCCGTGATGGTAACATCCGAGAGGGTAACTTTCAGGTCGTTATCCGTGTTGTTGATGATGTCCACCGTGTTGCCGGTGACTTCATTGCTGCCCGTCACCTTCACGTCGTCGTCCTTGTCGTTCACGGTTTCGTTCTGGGTCACCTTGGCGGTGCCGTCGCCGTTGGCTACAATGGTGATGCTACCTTTTCTGATGTCGTAAACATCGGCAAAGGCCGGAACAGCCGTTCCCGTCATCAGTGCCGCCGCCACGGCCAGCGCCGCCAGTCTCCGGGTCAGCGGCTTCCCCCCCCCCCCGAACGCAGGGCGCGTGGTTCAGGACACGCATGGCAAGATTGCGATACGAGATCATAGAACATTGCCTCCTTCATAATTGGGCAAGCACCGTGCAGCCTTTTGCACGCTTTGCCAATTTGATGCAAAAATGCTTTGCTTGTTCCAATATAGCACTTTTTTCGTCAAGATTCTACAGTTTCCATAGGATTTCATGTGAAATTTTGTTACACAAAAAAGCTGCCGCGCAAAATTTGCACAACAGCCTTTCCATTTTGCAGCAGCTGTTCTTCCGCTGCAACGATCTTCAGAAAATTCCGATGAAGCTTCTCGCGGCATAAATCACAGACCCAGCCGATGCTCCGTTCCCACACAGGGCACGGGCCGGGCGAACCTTTATGTACAGCAAAGCCCCAAAGACCGCCGCCAAAAGCTCCATCGGATACGCTGCCCGGCACACGCCACCGGGACAGCCCGCAAAAGCAAAGGTTTCACAGCTGCACACGCACCGCAGCCTGACGCCACAATGCTGCAGAACCCGGAAAAGCTCCCGGCCGCAACCTCTGCCTGCACTGCCTTGCGTTCCTTTACTGGGTCCAGTATAGCAGAGTTACGCTATTGTTGCAGAGAAAATGTCATATTCTGCATCGGTAACTGTCACAACTTGCGGGTAGGCACCGCACAGGTAAAGCGGAACCAGCGGTCCCGGCAGCTGAGCGTGTACTCGCAGCGGCAGCGGTCCAGCACCTCCCGCACGTTGACAAGGCCCATGCCATGGCCCGGCTCTGCCTTGGTGGAACGCGGCAGCTCTCCATCCACCAGCTCCAGGTCCTTCTGCACCCGGTTGCGCACCGAGACGAGGTATTCTTCCTCGTTCCTGCGCGCCCGCAGGTACACCTCCGGCGGTTTGGCCTGCGCCGCCGCCCGGATGGCATTGTCCAGCAGGTTGGAGATGACGATGACCAGGTCCGTGCCGCAAAAGGGCAGGTCCTTGAGGTCACACAGGTCGAAGTACAGCTCCACTCCCTGCTGCGTAGCTTCCTCATACTTGCGGCTGAGCAGGGAGTCCAGCAGTGGGTTGTGGGTGTCCAGAATGGTGGTTCCGGCGGCCACCACCTTGCTCACGCTGGAAAGGTATTCCTGTGCGCCGGTCAGGTCGCCCTGCCGGAGCAGCGCATCCAGTGCGGCAATGTGGTTGGTGAACTCATGGGTCAGGCGGCGCTGTGCCGTGTAGGACTCCATGAGGGCTTCTGCGCGCTGCTGTTCCAGCGCGGCCTGAAAGTGCGACGCCTGCCCCTGCACCACCTGATCGTTGAACATCTGCACGATGGCCAGGTGCACCAGCACCGCAATGGTCAGGCCCACCGTCAGCATCAGGTCCAGCAGAGTGGGCACGCGGCGGTTGGAGGAGATCATGATGAAGATGTTCAGCAGCACCACGACGCCCGGGAAAAAGCTCATCAGCAATGCCTGCAGCGGGTCCAGCGCACTGCAGTGGTTCCACCGGCACAGAAAGCGTGCTGCCAGAATGCCCACCAGCAAAATTGAGATCACCAGTGCCGCCAGACAGGTCCTGTAGTGCCAGACTTCACCGGGGCAGATGCCGTGGAGCCGTGCAAAGACAAAGCTGACCGTATTTTCGGTAAGCAGGCACAGAATGCCGTTGATGATGCAGGCAGACATCCGGTCCACTGCCGTGCCGCCGAACAGCAGCGCGATGACCAGCAGGTAGATGATATTGCTGACCACTGATTTGATATTGAAAAAGCCAAAACCGCACAGCACCGAGAGCGCCAGCACAGCCAGCGCCAGCAGCGCGGCCCACACACAGGGGTGACGGAACCGCCTGCCCCGGCCCAGATAGGCGTAATCCACCAGAATGAACGCCACCCACTGCGCAATGCACACCAGATGCCCCAACAGCGTCCAGATAAGGCTGTCACTCATCACCGAACTGCCCCTTCCATTCCAGATAGGCCGCGCGGACCGCCGCATACTTGCTGCGGCTGACGCTGAGCTCCACGCCGTTTTTCATCAGCACCCGGTAATTCCGGATGGCGCACACATGCTGCAGGTTGACCACATCGCTGCGGCCCACCTGCAAAAAACCATTCTGGGCCAGAATGGGCGGCAGCTCCTTCAGCTTGCCGTAAAAGGTGCAGAAATGTTCCCGCGCAATGTCCCCATACACATTGATGACCCGGCCCTCGCTCTCCAGATAATAGATCTGGTCCAGCGGGATGCGAATGTTCTCGCGGTTGTGGTGCACGGTGAGGGTCTTGGTACCGGCCTGCATCATGGACGCATAGATGTCCTCCAGACAGCTGGGCAGCTGCTTGGCGACGTCCCGTTTGAGGATGTAGCGGTAGGCGTTGACCTTGTAGCCATCCAGCGCAAAGGCCAGATAGGCCGATACATAGACCAGGCAGATGTCCGGATTGCGGTGCCGGAGCTGGCCGCCCAGTGCAATGCCGTTGACCTGCGGCATGTCCACATCCAGGAATGCGATGCGGTACAGCTCCAGGTCCGGGATCGCCAGCACCTGCTCCGGGTCGGAACAGACCGTAGCCTGCACCGGGATCTCGTGCGCTTCAAAGTAAGTCACCGCATACTCCGCCACCTTCGCGCTGAAGGCGGCATCGTCGTCGCAGACAAGAATGTGCATCCGGAACTCCTTTCTGTCAGAAAAGGCTCCTCTTATCTGGTTAAGAGGAGCCGCAGTTTTATGCGAAGAATTTGTCGTAGATGCCAAAGGCAAAGATGAACAGCACGATGACCGGCAGAACGTAGGTCAGGTAGCCGCGCATCCAGTCGTGCATCTTGAGGCCCTTGCCGATGTTGACTTCCTTTTTGTAGTTGTCCCAGCCCCAGCCGTACTTGGTGACGCAGAACAGCAGGTACACCAGACTGCCCAGCGGCAGGAACAGGTTGCTGACCAGGAAGTCCTCAAAGTCCAACACGGCACCGCCGAACACGGCAAAGCCGTCCCAGGCCCAGAGGTTATAGCCCAGCACACAGGGCATGGACAGCGCAATGATGAGCACCAGATTCACCAGACTGGACTTCCTGCGGCTGCAGCCGGTGAGCTCCATGCCGCAGCAGATGATGTTCTCGAACACGGCCAGCACCGTGGACAGGGCCGCAAAAGCCATGAACAGGAAGAACAGGGTGCCCCACAGACGCCCCAGCGCCATGTTGGCAAAGATGTTGGGCAGAGTGATGAAGATCAGGCTGGGGCCGCTGGTCTGGTCCACACCATAGGTGAAGCAGGCCGGGAAGATGATCAGACCGGCGGTGATGGCCACAAAGGTGTCCAGCACCACGATGCGGACCGACTCGCCCAGCAGGGAGTGCTCCTTGCCGATGTAACTGCCGAAGATGGCCATGGCACCGATGCCAAGGCTCAGGGTGAAGAAAGCCTGGTTCATGGCCGACACCAGCGTGTTGACCACGCCCACCTCCTGCATACGGGAAAAATCGGGCACCAGATAGAACTTGAGGCCCTCTTTTGCGCCGGGCATGAACAGGCTGTTGACCGCCAGCACCACCATGATGGCCAGCAGAGCGATCATCATGACCTTGGTCACCCGCTCCAGACCGTTCTGCAGGCCCTTGGCGCACACCAGAATGCCCAGCACCACCACGAACACCATCCAGAAGGTCATCACGCCGGGGCTGGCCAGCATCTCGGTGAACTTACCGGCTACCTGCTCGGCGTTCAGGCCGGACAGCTGACCGATGGCGGTCATGTAGAAATAGTGCAGCATCCAGCCGGCCACCGTGGTGTAGAACATCATCAGCAGATAGCAACCGATCAGGGTGAGATAGCCGTGGATGTGCCACTTCTGGCCCGGCTTTTCCAGTGCCTGATAGGCCCGCACCGGGCTCTTGCGGGAGGCGCGACCCACCGCAAACTCCATGGTCATGATGGGCAGGCCCAGGATGACCAGGAACACCAGATAAAACAGCACGAATGCGCCGCCGCCGCCCTGACCGGCAATATAGGGGAACTTCCACACGTTGCCGATACCGATGGCACAGCCCGCGGAAAGCAGGATGAAGCCCAGGCGGGACTTCAGGGTTTCTCTTTCCATGATTCCATAAACTCCTTGTTTCCAATCTGCTCTGCAGGCCGGGCCCACCGGGCCGGGCAAAGCGTTGCTTTTGTATTATAGCACAATTTCCGTCGAAGAACAGGGTTGCTTCAGGAGGATGAACTTTTGTTGTCGAAAGCATCTCCTGTTTCCGGCAGGCACACAGTTCCCCTCCCGCAAAATCCCGGTTTCATCTTTTGACGGTGATGCGTGTATTTTTATTGTCGTATCTTCTTGAATCAATTTTGCTCATTTTTCAGATGAAGACGTGACGATTCTTCACTTGTAGGCGCTGCAGTACGTTCAACCGCAAAAAGGGACCTCCGCGCAAAATCATGCACAGGGGTCCCTTCTCCTACAAACGTGCTTACTTCCGCTTTTTCGGGGCACTCTTGCCCACCGGACCACGGGGACGGCGTTCTGCTGCCTTGGACTGCAGTGCTGCGCTGCGGGTCTGGGCGCGGCCCTTGGCGGCGGCCGAACGCAGGCCGTTGATCTCTGCCTTGGTCAGCTCCCGGTAGGTGCCCGGCTTGAGCATGCCCAGCTTGACCACACCTTCGGCGTTGCGCTTCAGGCGCACCACTTCCAGACCGACGGCCTCGCACATGCGGCGGATCTCGCGGTTCTTGCCCTCTTTCAGGGTCATTTCCATCACGGTGCGGCCCGGCTCATCGGTGACCACATTGATGGCACAGGGCAGGGTTTTGGTGCCGTCGTCCAGCACCACGCCGCTGCTCATCTTGATGATCTGCGCTTCGTCGGCACGGGGCTGCACGGTCACGCGGTACAGCTTGGAGATGCCGCCCGACGGATGGGTAACTGCCTGTGCAAAGGCACCGTCGTTGGTCATAAGCAGCAGACCCTCGCTGTCCTTGTCCAGGCGGCCCACCGGGTACAGGCGGGCTGGGATATCGCTCACCAGCTCCATGACCGTCTTGCGGCCCAGCTCATCGCTGGCGGTGGTGACATAGCCGCGGGGCTTGTACAGGGCCAGATAATACAGCTGCTGATCCTTCTGGATGTAGATGCGCTGATCGTCCACATGCAGCACATCACGGTGGGGGTCCATCTTGTCGCCCACCTTCACGGGGTGGCCATTGACCTTGACGCGGCCCTCGGCAATGATCTGCTCGGCCGCACGGCGGGAGCACAGGCCCTGCTCGGCCATGATCTTCTGAATACGTTCTTCTGCCATAATAAAACTCCTTGTGCGCCTCCCGGCGCTCAAAAGCGCACGCCGGAGCATGCGCTGAAAAAACTGCAAGTTGGAATCTTGCAGTTACGGCGGTGTATCACTGCTCACTTTTAGGAGCAGCAGGCTCGTCCTTTTTAATGAGTGCGCTGACTTTTTCCACCAGCTCGGGGATCATGGTCAGGGCGCGGTCCACGGTGTTGCTGCCGTCAGAGAGCTGGATGGTGCGGACGCAGCCGTCCTTGACCACCAGGAATGCCACGGGCTGGATGTTGACACCCGCGCCGGAGCCGCCGCCGAACAGATCCTTGTTGGCGGCGTTCTTACCGTCGAAATCGGTGCCGGCAGAGGCAAAGCCGAAGCTCACCTTGGACACCGGCAGGATGGTGGTGCCGTCATCGGTGGTGATGGGCTTGCCGACGATGGTGTTGGAATCCACCATCTGACGGATCTTGTCCATCGTAACGTTCATCAGGTTCTGAATGGGATGCTCAGCCATAAAATTCGGCCTCCTTACTTCTATATCAGGGAGCGGAACGCCGCTCCCACGGAACCACTTCCCTGCCCTGTACGGGCCGGGACGCGGACGCACCATACAAAAATATTATACCCGAGCTAGAGAAAAACGTCCAGTACCTTTTCGCGCCAGAACGCATACAGAACGCGCAGAAGCGTGAAAACGATAGCGTAGGCCCGGGCCGTGACCCGGAAGGAGACGTGATCCTTTACGGCGGGCTCGGCGCTGCCGAAATCCGGCAGGAGCCGGAGCTGCTCAAAGTCCAGATAGAGGAACCGGTCCAGGAAACCCAGCGTCGGGTAGAGCCAGGCGTTCAGCCTGCCATAGCTGCGGGCAGCCTCGGCAGGGTCTTCGCCCCGGACACCGAGGACAACATCGATCCGGGTGAAGCGCAGGGAGCCGATGATGGCCCGGGTAAGCTTTCCCGCCCCTTTTAAGATGGTGCAGACGATCTGCAGGGTCAGCTTCGCCTTCTGGCGGGGCGGGGCTTCCTTTTTGGGCTTCTGTGCGCCGGACGCTTTCTTCTTTTTTTCTTTTTTCTTTTTCTCAGGCTTTTCCGGCGCGGGATACCGGAACACCGGGAAGGTGATGCCCAGTGCACCGGCCTTTACCTGAAAGATGCCCTCCGCCCACTGTACATCGGCGCAGAAGGGGCAGAACATGAGCAGCAGACCCAACACCAGCACCACCAGCAGCAGGATGCCCACTCCTTTTAAGAGGAACAGCAGCACCGTACCGATACCAGCGAGAACACTCCACAGGACGCTCATTGGGCTGCCTCACTTTCCGCGCCCCGCACCGGGGGCAGATCTTCCAGACTGGACAGGCCGAAGCACCGCAGGAACACGTCCGTGGTGCGGAAAGCCACCGGCCTGCCGGGCAGGTCGAGACGGCCTGCTTCTTCAATGAGCCCCTTTTCCAGCAGGCCCGACACGCTGGAGGAGGAATCCACGCCGCGCACCTGTTCAATGAAGGCGCGGGAGACGGGCTGGTTGTAGGCGATAACAGTCAGGGTCTCCATGGCCGCCGGGCCCAGCGGGATGGAGCGGCGGGTGTCCAGCACACGGCGGACGCACTCCGCAAATTCCGTTTTGGTAGCCAGCTGCCAGTGGGTGTTCAGGTGGAGCAGGCACAGGCCGCTGTCCTCTCGCTGGCAGCGCTCGTGCAGCGCTTCCAGCGCAGATTCCACGCTGGCGGTGGGCAGCTGCAGCGCCTGAGCCAGCTTATCGGCCCCGATGGGCTCCGCGTAGGCAAAGAGCATTGCCTCCACGGCGGCACGAATTTGTTTCTGATTCATTGCTCCTCCTTTGTGCGGTCAATGCGGCCCCGGTGCATCTTCAGCTCGCCCTCCGGGCCAAGCGTCACACGGCCGCCGCGCACCAGCTCCAGCAGCGCCAGAAAGGTGGCCACGTTGGCCCCCCGGGTCTGGCGGCGGGAAAACAGCTGGTTCATCTTTTTTGCACCGCCTGCAATGAGCTGGCGCAGGATGTAGACCACCCGGTTGCTCACCGAGACCTGCGGAGCCGACACCAGCGGCTCGAACTGCTGCTGGGTGGGCATTTTGCGGACGGTGGTGCGCCCCATCAGGGCCTGCCAGCAGTCTGCCAGTACCTGCGGCGCGTGGAAGAGATCATAGGTGTTGTCCCATTCCAGCCGGGCCGGGGTGCGCACGAACACGGTATATTCCTCTCCCCGCTCCCGCAGACGGGCGGCCATCCGGCGGCACTGGTCATATTCAATGAGCTGGCCGGTGAGCTCCTGCTTCATCCGCTCGCCCTCTTCGCTGCGGGGCAGCAGCAGATAGCTCTTCATCTCCACCAGGTGGGCGGCCATCTCGATAAAGGCGCTGGAAATTTCAGGGTCGGTGCTCTCGGCCGATTCCACCGCGCGGGTGTACTGGTCGATGAGCTCCAGAATGGGGATGTTGTGCAGGTCCATCTTGTGTTTCTGCACCAGCGTGAGCAGCAGCTCCAGCGGGCCCTCAAAGTCCTCCAGACGGAAGGTCAGTTCTTCTGCCACTCAGATCACCGTCCCGATGGTTGCATAATACGCAGAATAGGCGATCTGGTCGATGTAGCCGGTGCCGAGATCCAGCAGATCCCAGACCACATCGTTGAAGGTGCCCAGCACGCCATCCAGCACACCGGCCCAGACAGCTGCCAGCAGGATGACGAAGATGACGCGCTCGTACCGCATGATCTGGAAGTAGATGCGCTGGGGCAGCGCCACCAGCAGGATGCGGCTGCCGTCCAGCGGCGGGATGGGAATGAGGTTGAACACCGCAAGGCCCACATCCATCATCACTAAGTATTGGAGAAAGCGGGCTGCGAAAATCGTGATCATGGTGGTAGGGGCCCAATAATACAGGATCTTCCACGCCACCATGCCGAGGTAGGCCAGCAGCAGGTTGGCCGCCGGGCCTGCCAGCGCGGTGAGGGCCATGCCCCACTTGGGGTTTTTGAAATTGCGGGGGTCGGTGGAAACAGGCTTTGCCCAGCCCACCCCCGCAAAGATCATGCAGAGGGTGCCCACGAGGTCAAAGTGGCGGAACGGGTTCAGGCTGATGCGGCCCTCCCGCTTTGCGGTGGGGTCGCCCAGCAGCCAGGCGGCCAGCGCGTGCCCCGCCTCATGGAACGGGATGGCGATCAGGGTCACCAGTGCCCGGATGAGATAATACATTCCTTGTGCGGTCATTCGTTTCTCCCTCAGTTAGATTTTACTCTATTGTACTATTTTTTCGCTTTTGGGGCAAGGGTTTGGCCCTGCAAGAAAAAAGTTGCGGAAAAATCAAATTTGCTCTTGCTTTTTCTCCGCATCTCTGGTAAAATAGTCAAGCTGATTATTTTGAATTCCATACTTCACTGTAGGAGGTGCAAGTACCATGGCTAAGTGTGAATGCTGCGGCAAGGGTGTTACCTTCGGTATCAAGGTCTCCCACTCTCATCGCCGTTCCAACCGTACCTGGAAGCCGAATGTCCGTCGTGTCAAGGCGGTCGTGGAAGGCTCTCCCAAGTATATCTACGCATGCTCTCGCTGCCTGCGCGCTGGCAAGGTTACCCGCGCTGTCTAAGTAGCTGCATCTGCCGGTCACTTTGTCGAGTGGCCGGCTTTTTTGTTATCTTCTGGAGGAATCGACGATGGCTCTGCCAAATGACCCGATCATGCTGCTGAGCATGATCAACCTGAAGCTGCGGGACTTCTACCCCACTCTGGACGCGCTGTGCGAGGATCTGGATGAGGACAAGGCCGCGCTGTGTGCCAGGCTTTCCGCTGTGGGGTACGCCTATGACCCCCAGCGCAATCAATTTGTGTGACAACAGGAGGATGCTGCCATGATCCAAGGGACGTATTATAAGGAATGGAGCCGGATGCTGGGCCGCGACATGGAGTTCAAGGTCTACGGCCATGCCGGTACGCCGGTGCTGGCTCTGCCCGCGCGGGGCGGCCGCTTTTACGACTGGGAAAACAACGGGATGCCCGATGCCATTGCCCCGCTGCTGAATGAGGGCAAGGTGCAGCTGTTCTGCGCCGACAGCATCGATGCCGAGAGCCTGCTGGCCGGGAACACGGCTCCCCGCCGCCGGGCAGAGATGCAGGAAAAGTATTTCAATTACCTGACAAGCGAGCTGGCTCCCCGCATCCTGACCCTGAACGGTGCCAAAAAGGACACCCTGCTCTGGGCGGTGGGCGTGGACACCGGCGCGTATCAGGCAGTGAACTGCCGCCTGCGCCGCCCCGAGGTGTTTGCGGGTGCCATCGGCCTTTCCGGCCTGTACGATGTGCGCCGTTTCCTGGGCAATGCAGCAGATGACCTGGTCCTGGGCAATGCAGCAGATGACCTGGTCCTGCGCAATGCTCCTCTGGCCTATCTGGCAGAGGACGGCCTTGTGGACAAGAAGCTGCTGGCAAAGGCGGAGGAGAATGCCCTTCTCCTCTGTGCCGGTCAGGGCAGCTACGAGGGCGACGCGCTGGTGGACACCCAGGCCATGGCCGATGCACTGACCGACTGCGGCCTGCCCGTGCATCTGGAAGTGTGGGGCAGCGATGTCTCCCACGACTGGTACTGGTGGGGCAAGGAGCTGAATCTCTTTGCCGCCCGTGTGTTCGGCTGATGGAGGTGCAGGATGCCTGAATTCATTCTTGGTGCGCGCGGCCACGATTTTGGCCGCCATGACCCCGAGACTCTCTTTTCCTCCATCGGGCAGGCAGGCTTTGCCTGCACCCAGCTGGCCTTTACCAAGGCGGTGGAGGGCGTAAAGAGCTATGCCGATGTGACCCCTGCGCTGGTGGAGCGTGCAAGGACGGCTGCGGCAGCGTCCGGCGTGAGCATTGCCGTGGACGGCACCTATGTGGAGCTGAGTTATGCCGACGAGGACAAGCGCCGTGCCGAGGTGGCAAAGGTGCTGAGCCAGATCCCCGTTGCCAGGGCGCTGGGTGCAGGCTGCATGGGCAGCGAGACCACCAACATGGCCAAGCAGCCCGGTGTGACCCGGAGAGAGGCGCAGGAAGCGCTCCTGCGCAGTCTGGGCGAGATCCTGCCCGCCTGCGAGGAGCAGGGAGTGCTCTTTGCCGTGGAGTGCGTCTACTACCACGCCATGAATACCCCCGAGGCGGTACGGATGGTGCTGGACACCATGGCAAGCCCCAACCTGCGCGTCATCTGCGATTTTGCCAACTATGTGGGCCCGGAGGCTGCGTCTGTGGATGCACAGCGCCGCATCTGGGATAAGGTGGGCAGCTGGTACGGCGACAAGATCACGGCGGTCCACTTCAAGGGCCAGAACTTCCAGCCGGATGGAACGCTCTATTCCACCAGTCTGGAGGATTCCTGTGTGGACTACGCCGGCGGCTTTGAGATGCTGCGTCAGATGCCGCAGGCTTCCCTGCCCGTGCTGCGGGAGGAAGCTGTGCCTGCCCGCGCCGCAAGCGACCTTGCCTTTATGGGCAGATTCGCCTACTGATCGTTTTGGATGCTTCAAAGGCTCTGTTCCCCGTTTGGGGCGCAGAGCCTTTTGTTTTATCTTCCGTGTTCATAAAAAATTCACAACAATACCCCCCAGCCCTACTTGCAGAAACAAGACCGCCGTGCTATAATGCAGCTATGGAACAGGATACCCCCAAGGGGTAACGGAAGGAGAATAGACATGAGCGATGTGAACAAGATCCCGGAGGGCAGCTGTCCCCACTGCTCCCCCGCCCCGGCAGAAGCACCCTGCTGTGCCCCGGCTGAGGGAAGCACCGGCTGCGGCTGCCGCCACAAGCAGCGCACCGAGGAGGAGTACAAGCACCTCATCACCCGGCTGAACCGCATCGAGGGCCAGATCCGGGGCATCCGGAGCATGGTGGAAAAGGACGTGTACTGCACGGATATCCTGGTGCAGGCCGCCGCCGCCAGAAGTGCCCTGAACGGCTTTACCCGGGAGCTGATCGACCAGCACCTGAGCACCTGCGTGGCTGAGGACCTGAAAAACGGCGGTGAGGAGAAGCTGCAGGAGTTTTTGTGGATCCTGAACAAGCTCGTTTGATGTCTTTCACGCAGCGTTTTTTATCGGAGGGAAACAATGGAACAGTATACTGTTACGGGCATGAGCTGCGCGGCCTGCTCTGCCCGGGTGGAAAAGGCCGTAAAAGCTGTGCCCGGCGTGACCAGTTGCTCGGTGAGCCTGCTGACCAACTCCATGGGAGTGGAGGGCACCGCCAGCGCATCAGCCATCGTCAAGGCAGTGCAGGAGGCGGGCTACGGCGCAAGCCCCAAGGCTGCTGCCGCCGAGACCCCCAGCGCCGAGCTGGATGCCCTGGCCGACCACGAAACACCCAGACTGAAGAAACGGCTCATCGCATCACTGGTCTTTCTGGCGGTGCTGATGTATTTTTCGATGGGCCACATGATGTGGGGCTGGCCGCTCCCCCACTGGTTCGACGGCAACCACGTTGCCATGGGTCTGGTCCAGCTGCTGCTGGCGGGCATCGTGATGGTCATCAACCAGAAGTTCTTCATCAGCGGCTTCAAGGGCCTGCTCCACCGTGCCCCCAACATGGACACACTGGTGGCA
>ERZ773204.2157-NODE-2157-length-14024-cov-5.903930_pt1 | contig 14024 bp, 15 predicted proteins | sample MGYA00581007_ERZ773204 | MGnify/ENA primary metagenome ERZ773204 (study PRJEB29015, sample SAMEA2737757) | human gut metagenome | biome: human gut; feature: human-associated habitat; material: faeces | place: China | collected 2012 ... | reverse complement strand
GGACAATCCGGCTGTGGAAAAACAACATTTTTAAAGACACTAAACCGAATGATAGAAGAGGAGGGCGGCTTTTATAAAGGAAAGATCATTCTTGACGGCGAAGACATTAAAGGACTTTCAACGGAAGTATTAAGAACCAGAATCGGAATGGTATTTCAACAGCCGATCGCATTTCCGTACAGTATAGAGAAGAATCTGTCATACGTCCTGAAATATCATGGAATTAGAGAAGCCGGAGAAATAGAGCGGATCACCAGAGAGTGTCTGCAGAAAGCAAGACTATATGATGAAATAAAAGACCAACTGAAGAAGTCTGCAAAAAAATTATCCGGTGGACAGAAACAGCGTCTTGCCATAGCAAGAAGTTTGTGTGTGAATCCGGAAATTCTGCTGTTGGATGAGCCGTGTTCTGCGCTTGATATGAAGAATACCATTGCGATAGAAGAGACACTTCTGGAATTAAAGGGAAAATATACATTTGTGATCGTAACACATAATCTGGCACAGGCAAAAAGAATTGCAGATCAGATTATCTTTATGGATCAGGGAAGAGTACTGGAAGTGACAGACACAAAGACATTCTTTGAACATCCGTCATCCGAACCTGCAAGAGAGCAGATACAGTATATGTAAGAGTAAAGGAGAACGTATGAGAATAGAAATTCCCGGATATAAAACGATGGATCTGAAATACCTGATTCTGGATTATAACGGAACTATTGCGAAAGATGGCATAATACCCGAAAGTGTAAAGGAACGGCTGAAAAAGCTGAGTGGAATATATGAGATTTATGTTCTGACAGCAGATACACATGGAACTGCGAGAAAGATATGTGAAGGACTACCGTTAAAGATACAGACATTTCCTGGTAATGCGGCAGCAGAAGAAAAAAGAAAAATCATAGAGCAACTGGGTGGGAAACGGTGTATTGCAGTAGGAAACGGACGGAATGACCTGCCTATGTGCAGGATAGCAGAACTCAGTGTTGGAATTATAGAGGCGGAAGGTGCGTATGGAAGACTGATTGCAAACGTTGATATCTGTACCAGATCGATAGAGGAAGCACTGGATGTGCTTGCAATGCCGAAAAGGATGGTGGCGACATTAAGGGGATAAGTTTATATCCCCTTTTTTTTGACGTTTTTATAGCAATCATGCTAAAATAGAGAAATCTACCATGTGTATGGAATATTTTGAGCCGGCAGGGACAGTAAAAAGACCAAAAACCCCGTCCCCAATGGCTGGAGAGGGAAAATTATGAATAAAAGAGAATCATTTAGCAGCAGATGGGGATTTATCTGTGCCTGTATCGGTTCAGCGGTCGGTATGGGAAATCTCTGGATGTTTCCCACCCGCGTCTCCCTGTACGGCGGCGGCTCGTTCCTGATCCCGTACTTTATCTTCGTCGCCCTGATCGGCTCCACGGGTGTCATCGGGGAAATGTGCCTGGGACGCGGCACCCGCTCCGGTCCAATCGACGCGTTCGGCGCTGCCTGCGAGACACGCGGCAGGCGCAAACTAGGTGACGCGCTCGGTTTCATCCCGGCAGCCGGTTCCCTCGCGATGGCGATCGGCTATACCGTCGTCATGGGCTGGATCCTAAAATATGCCATCGGAGCCTTTACCGGTGCCACGCTTGCCCCGGCTGACACAGACGGTTTTGCCTCTGCTTTCGTCTCGATGGCGTCCGCATTTGGAAACAATGGCTGGCAGCTTGCCGCCCTCTTCTTCTGCATTCTGATTCTGATGTTCGGCGTCGGAAGCGGAATCGAGAACGCCAACAAGCTGATGATGCCGGTATTCTTCATCCTGTTTGTCTTTTTAGGCATCTACGTAGCATTCCAGCCGGGTGCGATGCAGGGCTACCGCTACATTTTCCGCATCGATCCTGAGATCCTCGCAGACCCAAAAACATGGATTTTCGCACTGGGGCAGGCATTTTTCTCCCTGTCCGTCGCCGGAAATGGAACCTTAATCTACGGTTCCTACCTCTCCGATGAGGAAAACATCCCGGCATCTGCCGCGCGGGTTGCCCTGTTTGATACGATCGCCGCGATTCTCGCCGCCCTCGTCATCATCCCGGCAATGGCAACCACCGGTGCAAAACTTGATCAGGGTGGTCCGGGACTTCTCTTCATCTACCTCCCGAACCTCATCCGCTCAATGCCGGGCGGTACGTTGATCGCGATCATTTTCTTCGTAGCCGTTCTCTTCGCTGGGATGACCTCCCTGCTCAACCTCTACGAAGCACCGATCGCCACCGTTCAGGAAAAACTCCACCTCGGCCGCGTCCCTGCCTGCGCGGTTATCGGTATCATCGGAGCTGCCGTCTCCCTGTTAATCCAGGGCATCGTCTCCGACTGGATGGACGTTCTCTCCATCTACATCTGCCCCCTCGGTGCCGGACTCGCCGGAATCATGTTCTTCTGGGTATTCGGAAAAGACTATGCAGAAACGCAGGTCAACAAAGGCCGCGAAAAGAAATTTTCAAAATGGTTTGTACCGGTGTGCCGCTATATTTATATTCCGGTATGTGCGCTGGTATTAATATTAGGCATCGCATTGGGCGGTATTGGATGATATGAAAAAGAATGTGCCTTGGCACATTCTCGCGGAGCGTTTTTTATTTCTTAGGACGCAATTTCCTATGAAATAAAAAAATGATTGACAAATCTCATTTCCGCGCTATAATAAGAATAATCATTTAAAACCCACAAAACAAGTAGGAAATATATTTTTATAATCGTTTATGAATTTTAAGGAAAGGAGGAAACCATCATGAGAACATCTTATTCAGTTATGTCTGCTATGTGTTGTTGTATGGAGTGTATGTGCTGCTGTTGCTGTGACACTCTTACTTTTGTTGTGCAGACAGATAACTGGATGATATCTTCATGAGGTTTTTCTCATCTTTCTTTCACTGGAAAGTGATAGATACAATCCAATTTAGGAGGTCTGGACAACCAGACCTCCTTTTTTGTACCTATTTATATTTTAGTATGCAAAATCAAACAATTATATTGCATTCAAATATATCATTCGTATAAAAAACGCGACACATACAGAAGTCATTTTTCAGGAATTATCCCTTAAAAATGTGCTTCCCCAGATAAACAAAGTTAAAGGAGACCAGAAATGATTCGATTTGAACATTTAAGTAAAACATTCCAGACGAAAGACGGTGCATTTGAAGCACTGAAGGATGTGTCCTTCGAAATCGAAAAGGGCGATATCTACGGCGTCATCGGTTACAGCGGTGCCGGAAAATCCACCCTGATCCGAATGGTAAACGCCCTGGAAAGACCGACTTCCGGAAAGATTTTCGTCGAAGATAAGGACATTGGAAGCCTGAGTGCAAAAGAGCTTCGCAGCCTCCGAAAGGGAATCGGAATGATTTTCCAGCAGTTCAACCTCCTGGAATCCAAGACAATTTACGACAACGTCGCGATTGCCCTGAAACTAAACGGTACCCCGAAAAAAGACATCGAAGCGCGTGTGAATGAGCTGCTGGAGTTCGTCGAACTTTCCGATAAGAAGTCCTACTATCCGGGACAGCTCTCCGGCGGACAGAAACAGCGCGTCGGTATCGCAAGGGCGCTTGCAAATAATCCGTCGATTCTTCTCTGCGATGAGGCGACCAGCGCCCTCGACCCGAAAACGACCGATTCCATTCTCGATTTGCTAAAGAAGATTAATGAAACTCTTCATATTACAATTGTGATTATCACACATGAGATGAATGTCATCCAGAAAATCTGTAATAAAGTCGCCGTCATGGATTTCGGTAAAGTCGTAGAAACGGGCTCTGTCATCCAGGTTTTCTCAGACCCGCAGTCCGATATCGCCAAACGGTTTGTCGGCAATCTCATCCGCGACGTTATTCCGGAACCGCTCGTCGAGAGCATCCGACGTGAAACGCGGAACAGCCGTCTGCTCCGCATCAAGCTGGAAAATACAGACAGCACCGAGCCGCTTCTCTGGGATATCAACCGGCGGTTTGAGGTGGAAACCAACATTCTCTACTCCACCATCAACGTCATTCAGGGCATCGTCGTCGGCATCATGCTCGTCCTCTTCATCGGAAGCGACGAGGAAATCAAAAAAGCCGAGCGCTACATTCTCGAATCAAACGAAGAATATAAGGAGGTTATATTACCATGATTCAGCAGTATTTAGGCATTTCGCCGGACAAACTCATCAAGGCCGGTTGGGAAACCCTGTATATGGTCGGTTTTTCCCTGATTATCGGTTCCATCGTCGGATTTTTCATCGCCATTGTCTTATGGCTGACCCGCAAAGGCGGGCTCAAGGAAAATCCATTGCTTTACACGATTTTAAACGGTTTCATCAACATCATCCGAAGCACACCGTTTATCATCCTTCTGGTATGTGTAATGCCCTTTACGAAAATCATCGTCGGCACCCGGATCGGTACCAAGGCGGCTATCGTGCCGTTAGTTATCTATACCGCCCCATTTTTAGCAAGACTTCTTGAGACATCGCTTCTGGAAGTCGGCGGTGGCATCATCGAGGCAGCCCAGTCGATGGGAGCGACCACGTTCCAGATTATCGTTCATTTTGTGCTTCCGGAAGCATTTGCTTCGGTTATCCTGGCTCTGACAACCGGCACCATCGCCCTCATCGGAGCAACTGCGATGGCTGGCTACATCGGAGGCGGCGGCATCGGAAACATCGCCCTGACCTACGGCTATCAGACCTTTAACTTCCCGCTGATGTTTGCGACCGTTTTCATCCTGATTGCATTTGTCTGGATCATCCAGAGTCTGGGAAATCGGCTGTCACAGAAGAGACGGACACATCAGTAAACCAAATCATATCATAAAAGCTATTAAATTATTTTATATACAAAATAATAAAACGAAAAAAGGAGAACCCCATTATGAAAAACGTAAAAGCCTATGTAAGAACCACCCTGACCGCCGGTCTGATCCTCGCAGCTGCTGTTCTGGGAGGCTGCTCAAAGAGTGATGCTGGAAGCTCCGCTGCTGATACTGCCGCTGCTTCTTCCGGCACCGAATCTGCTGCTTCCGCCGATGCTTCCAATTCTAATAAGAAGGAGCTCAAATACGGAAAAGCTGCCGGTCCGTACACTGTCTTATTTGAGGATGCCATCAAACCAATTCTGGAAAAAGAGGGCTATACACTCACCGAGGTTGATTTCTCTGACCTTCTCCAGAATGACCTTGCTTTAAATGACGGCGAAATCGATTTCAATGTAGAGCAGCATACCGCTTATGCCGAAAATTTCAACGAAGCCCAGAAAGGTAACCTGGTCCCTATTTCCCCGATTCCTACCGTTCCGGCTGCCATCTTTTCTGCCACCGAAACCTCTCTGGACGCCATTCAAGACGGTGCCAAAGTAGCCGTTCCGGACGATGCCGCCAACACAGCCCGCGCTTATGTACTCTTACAGAAAGCCGGATGGATCACCTTAAACCCGGATGTGGATCTCTCCACTGTCACCCAGGCGGATATCACGAAAAACCCTTACAACATCGAATTTACCGAAATGAACTCCACCAATATTCCAGCTGTTTTAGACGATTTTGATTATGCGGTTATCACCGGAAGTATTGTATACAATGCAGGAATTGATCCATCCACTGCCCTTCTTCAGGAAGATATTCTGCCCCATCTGCTTCTTCAGGTCGTTGTAAAAGAGGAAAATAAAGATGCTCAGTGGGCAAAAGATATCGTTGCTGCTTACCACTCCGATGAATTCAAAGAATATTTAGACAAGAATAACAATGGTTTATGGTTTGTTCCGGAGGAACTGTTTAACTAATAGGAAACAGCATCAGAAGGCACCAGCAGGAAACAGGAGGATTTCACATGGCTCTCATTTTAGATAAAACCGAACAAAAAATTGTCGATATCATCGACGCACACCGCAACGAGATCATCGAATTCGCCAAAGATATCTACACCCATGCAGAGCTGGGTTATAAAGAATACAGAACTGCAGAAAAATTTGCTTCTTTCATGAAAAATCTGGGTCTTGAGACAAAGGAAGGACTGGCTGTCACCGGTGTCAAAGCCTACTTAAATGAAGAAGAAAAAACGAATGTAAGTCTGGCTCTCATCGGGGAACTGGATGCGCTCCGCATCCCGGAACATAAATATGCCAATCCGGAGACTCAGGGAGCTCACTGCTGCGGACATCATGCCCAGCTGGCCGGTGTCATCGGTGCAGCCCTAGCTCTGACCAATGAAGATGTAAAAAAAGAGCTGGACGGACAGGTTGTATTCTTCGCCGTACCGGCAGAGGAATATGGTGAGATTGAATTCAAGAACTCCCTGACCGCCCAAGGAAAAATCAAATACGGCGGTGGAAAATGTGAACTCATCCGCATCGGTGCTTTTGATGACATCGACCTGGATATCGTCCACCACACCGGTGATAAAGATATCAGTGTCGGTTCCCACTCCAACAATGGTTTCGTCTCCAAGGTCATTCGTTATAAGGGACTGGCTGCCCACGCAGCCGGTGCCCCGCATCTGGGAGTCAATGCATTAAATGCAGCTTCCCTCGGACTTTCTGCCCTGGCTTACCAGCGCGAAACCTTCCGGGATGATGACCATGTCCGGATTCATCCCATTATCACAAAAGGCGGAAATCTCGTCAATGTAGTACCGGATGAGGTGGTAATCGAAACTCTGGTACGTGCCGCCAACAAGGATGCCATCGCCGATGCTGCTGCCAAAACGGACCGTGCCTTCAAAGCCGGTGCCATCGCCGTCGGTGCCGCCTGCGAAATCACCACCATGCCCGGATACCTTCCGGCTCTGAGTGAAAAAGCCGATGAATCCATCCTGGCAGCCGCTGAGATTGCCGCACAAACCAGTGAAAAAGATTACCAGATCGTCCAGGAAGATACCCTCGCCTACAGCGGCGGTTCCACCGATGTGGGGGATGTACAGCATCTGCAGCCGGTCCTTACCTTCAACACCGGCGGTAAAGTAAGCGGCCTCCACTCCGTTGATTTCGATATCGTGGATGAAGAGCTTGCCTATGTGGTCACTGCAAAAATCTTCGCCCTCTCCGCTTACCGCCTGCTTCGGGACGAGGCTGTGAAAGCAAAAGAGATTGTAGCGAATTATCAGCCCATCTTTACCAAAGAGGAGTATATCAAATATATGGATTCCTTTATTAAGACGGAGACGTATCAGTAAGATAACAGAAAAGAAGGACGGGAGGTACTTTTTACAGCACCTTCCGTCCATTTACAGTCAACTTAAAGGTCGTTCCCAGTATCTCCGCCGATTTCCGGCAAAGCATCATTCTTCCCAGGAAAATCTCGAAATAATCATACATGGAACATATCTTTTCATCTACCTGAAGATTCAGGGCAATAACTGAACGATCCTTTTCAATCTTAAGTTTGGACTCTGTTATCGCATAATTCACACGGTCGTGGATATCAAAAGCGGCTCTCTCTTTTTCACGAACACGGCTTCTTCGCACATCCGTCTTATCAGCGATAATCAGAGTTGCGGATATTACATCCTCCGCACTTCCGGCGTGCGGCAGTCTCACCGTAGACACCGGCTCCGTGGGAACAGAAGACCGAGCCGCTTGGGTTTGCCAAATCCGCATCCGGATCATAACCGGCTGCTTCGATGACCTCTTCCTCATTATGGCAGGGTCCATATCCATCTAGGGATGAAACCGGTGCACAGCCGGTAAGTATCGCCTGTCCATCCTCCAGAACCGGTTCTTCAAAAACCGCAAACCGGCGTTCCAGATCCGTCATTGCACGTCCTACCATCTTGTCCGGTATCGTCAGATGAAATGCATAAAATGGCTCCAAAAGCATCGAATGTGCCTGCATCAGGCCATGACGGATAGCCCGGTAAACCGACTGACGTAAATCACCGCCATTCAAGGTATTCACAGGCAATTTTACTACCTGTTATGATACCATGAATGGCGGGGATTATAAAATTTTATCATCGGTTGATGAAATTCAGTACCACCACAAGCAGCAATATATGAACTGGATAAAATGCATAACAAAGATACTGGAATGGTTTACTGTGGTAGCCTTGTCTGCCGCGGTACAGCCAGATGGGGATCAATGCCAAAAGCGCAAGCCCCTGCTGGCACAGTTCAAATTCCATGCCAAAGAGCTGAACCGGATACATCAGACCGCCCAGCAGTTCCACATTCAGCCAGTATAGGGCAGCCAGCTGTCCCAAGAAGCACCACCATTTCCGCCCATGTAGGAAATAGAACACAAATACCGTCAGAACACCAACCCCGTAGTAATCCACCATGCAAAGAGTTCCCAGTACCAGACCTGCCGGCACAACCAAAACGCACACCAGCAGATACATCCAGGTTTTTCCTTTTTTCCGTACCTGTTCCATAAGCCAGACACCTAAAAGGCCCAACAGGAATGTCCAGAGGACATTCTGGTGAACCGGATAAAACCAGGTACCGCCGTACATCAAATCAAAGGGAATTTCTGAAAGCACTGCAAACAGCAGCATCCGAAGGATGTACTTTTTAAAGCTTCTGGTGTGGAAGTACCCCTCCACCGCCATAAAAGCGAAGATAGGAAATGCCACTCTTCCGGCACAGGTAAGCCACTCCCTAGCAGGAAGAAGCGTCGCCCAAAGGTGATCCATCAGCATAAGTGTCATGGCGATAATGTGCAGGACAGCTGCAGTAAGTTCAAAGTTTTTTGAAGCAGATGAATCCATTCAGTTCTTGTTCCTTTCCTATTGCATTTCTATCGTATAATTATAGCTGTATGTGTGAACATAAAGCATATTGTCCTGAGGCACCAGAAGATCCGGCTGTTTTTTCAGCTCCAGGCTTGCAATAACCTCGCCGGTGTGAAGGTTGAGCTGATAAAGATAATCCTTTTCCGAGGTAAAACCATACCCGCAGATAATAACGTCCTTTTTTACAATAAAATTCATGGTGTTACAGGTCTGATCCCCACTTCGCCAAAGAAGCTTGTTATTTTCCAGATCATAGGCAAACATAAAGCAGCTATCCGGCTGTGCGTAACCATTTGTCACACTGATGCCATAAAAGATATCATCCAGGAGGCAGGCATTATTGCCATTGATATACCATTTATCCGTTGGATACTCCAGCACATACAGACAATTTCCGGAAATATTTTCATAAATATACAGCGCATCCCCGGACCAGATATACTGATATTCGTCATCATAGAAATTATTCCATTCCTTTCCGACCATAGGAAGGGATAACTGTTTGCTTTCATACCATTCGTTCGCAAAATCGATTCCATTTTCCTCTTCCGACACAATTTTTAACGTTAACGGTGAAACTGCATCTCCCTTCGGATGAATCTCCCCAACTCCGGATAAGTCAATGGTGATATACTTAGTTTCAGGAGCCGCATTTTCCCCTTCCCCTGCATCCTCATTTTGAATCAATACGGACTCCTCACCGGTCTCCCGGACACTTTCTGCAACACTTGACTCATTTTGCATCGTATAATCCATGTCCTTCTTGCCACAGCCAGCCAGGGTAAGCAAACAAGTCCACACAATCATAAAAGTTAGAAGTTTTTTCATATATATCCATTCCTCTATGCTCAAAAAGATGTTATCACTTTGGATGAACTTTCTTCTGAGCCATTTCTATTTGAACACGTTGAGAAGTTACCTTAACTTATCTCTATATCAAAACATGCCCGGCAGTTTCGCCGCCAGGAATAATCCAGCACCAAATGAGATCAGATTGGCCACAAAGGAATACAGGATATAATATGCATCCTCCTTTTTCTTTTCTGATAGCCTCTTAAGAATTGTGCAATACAACACTGCCTCCAGAGCAAATACAATCAGCTCAAAAAGTACATAGAAAAATGTAAATGCAAGAGGACCGGAATTATAATTAATCACATTGAGCAGCACATTTAAGATAATTTGCGTAATAATGTTGACAACAGCCAGAATCAACAGCTGTTTTTTCTGTCTGAAACCAAACAGCAGCGCCACCAGCATTTCGATTAAAATAGTAAGGACGATCCTTGCCCCAAGAGCCAGCATCTCCTGCCGGTAATTATACGAACGGTAGGCCTCAATCCGCTCATTGGTACTCAAATCATCATTGTATTCCACCGAACCGATATCCACACCATCCATATCCACTGTATAATACGTATCAAATGCATAACGAGCATAAATTCCACTGGATACAAAGGTTTCCGTTTCCGGATAATACAGAAGAATCTTAAAATCACCCGGCGGATAATAGGTCCATGCAAGCTCTTTGCTTTCACTTACCTTCCAGCTCCGCTGCAGAAAATAGTATCCATCCGGATCCTTGTAATTCACAAAGATCTCCCAGATACCAGGATCCATGTACTCTTTTGGGGCACTCTCCATTCTTCCATCCCAGGCACTTGCCGGACCAGTAGATTTCTCCTTCGACAGCAAAGTTCCATAACAGAGCTCATCCCCCATATGCTCAAACTGAATCCGAACAGAGGCCTTTGGTCCCATATCGGCATTGACTGTCATCGGAAATGCTGAAACTGCCATTATCATACACAAAAGCATTATAAAAACAAGACTGTATTTTCTATTTTTCATACCAAAAGCCTCCCTTCAGATATTTTTATTCTGGTGAAAAATCTCATCGGCATTCTTGCTGCAAAATACTACATCCGATGGGAATTATCTTCCATCTTGTAAACAAACAGGCGGTTCATCCCCTCCGCCATGGGTATTCAAATTCCAGACGATTCCCAATTCATCACATATTCTTTTTCTCCTGTGAATTCGTCCATCTCTTCACTCTGAATAGTAAATCCTTCTCGTTGATAAAAAGACATTGCCCTGACATTCTTCTGGTATACCTTTAACTGTAATCTGTCTTTTTTATCCTTGATGTAATCCAACAATATTTTACCTATGCCACGTGACTGCATTTCATCAGAAACAAAAATACCTTCTATATATTCATCATTTATTCCTATAAAGCCTTGAATCATTTTATCATCTTCATACACATAAACTTCCGCCTGTGGCAGCATTTCCTTCACGAATTCATAATTACTTATCCAGTATTGTTCAGGAATAAAAAAATGTGCTTTCAGATTAGTTTTCAACCATATATCAGCGGCTCTATTTATATCTGCCTTCTGCAACTTTCTAATCATAACGATTATTCTCCATCCACAAACTGGAATTGTTATCTATCTTTCTTTTGATACCGAACGCAATTAACAACAATACAAATTACCCACACAACAGCACTTGCAATATCAAGTACCGGGATAAGTGGACTGATTCTTTCTATTCCATAATTGAAATCAATCAAAATACGGATTATTGAAATGATTAAAGCTATTATAAACGCAATAATTGCGCACAATCTAACTTTCCTGCTCATAGGCACCTCCACAACTTCCGATTTGTTACTCACATAATATCATGTTTTTTCTTCAATTACATCTACATAATTTTAATAAACCGCCATTCGTTTTGCTTCTGTAACCAGCGTCCGGTTAATCTTCTCCTGCATTGTTTCCCTTGCATCTTCGTTGAAATGATAACGGATGACAGAGACTGTCCAACTCATCGATACGCTCTTGGGGAATACAAGGCTGTTCGGATATATCCTCAATGTATTAGATATCATCCGCAAAATGGGATTCCAGTATTACTTCCCGCATCGTACATCCCATCCCGGCGCATTGCATTTGACGATTAAACTGCCGGACGAATAATCCTGCCCTCCGCCCTTAGCATTCTTCTGCAAGCTTAGAGGAACCCTCCCGGAATTCCTCAAGGCCCGGGACCGGAGGGGTACCGGCGCGTCCCCGCAACAATGAATCAACCCACAGAATCTGCCCTCACATATTCTTCCATATACATAGCTGCAAAAAGCCCTGCCGCGCCAGCAATCCACATGCCAGTGCAACAGGGCTTTTAAAATAGAATTCAAGTTACATCTTAAGTCAACATCTAAGTTGAAATTTACGAGGCAAGAGCCATCATTCCAACTCAAACGCCCCAGTATATAACTGATAATACACACCCTTCTGCGCGATCAACGTCTCATGATCCCCGCGCTCAATGATATGCCCGTGATCTAAAACCATGATCGCCTTACTGTTGCGTACCGTAGAAAGTCTGTGGGCGATGACAAAGACGGTACGTCCCATCATCAGGTTATCCATGCCCTCCTGAACCAGCGCCTCCGTTCTCGTATCGATCGAACTCGTCGCCTCGTCAAGGATCATCACAGGAGGATCAGCGACAGCTGCTCTCGCGATGGAAATGAGCTGTCTCTGCCCCTGCGAAAGGCTGGCGCCGTTGCCGGTCAGCATCGTATTATAACCTTCCGGAAGTCTCTGGATAAAATCATCCGCATTCGCAAGCCTTGCAGCCGCCATACATTCTTCATCCGTAGCGTCCAGACGTCCGTAACGGATATTGTCCATGACGGTTCCGGTAAACAGGTTGACATCCTGCAGAACAACGCCGAGAGACCGCCTGAGATCCGGTTTCCGAATCTTCGTGATATTGATCCCATCGTACCGGATCTTGCCGTCCGGAATATCATAAAATCGGTTGATCAGGTTGGTGATGGTCGTCTTACCGGCACCTGTGGCACCGACGAAGGCGATCTTCTGACCGGGCTTCGCATAGAGTGTGATGTCATGAAGCACAAGCTTCTCCGGCGTGTATCCGAAATCCACATCCTCTAAACGGATATCGCCCTTTAAAGGCGTGTATGTAACTGTTCCCTCCGCTTTGTGCGGATGCTTCCATGCCCAGATCCCGTTCTTGTCGTTTGTCTCTTTTAAGACGCCGTCAGCGCCCCATTCCGCGCGTACAAGAGTCACATAACCCTCATCTTCCTCCGGCTTCTCATCGATCAGTGCGAACACACGGGAAGCGCCCGCAAGACCCATGGCGATCATGGCAACCTGCATGGAGGCCTGACCGATGGTCTGGGAGAGCTGTCTTGCCATACCGAGGAAGGAGACGATCACACCGATGGTGACAACACCGGAACCGCTGAGACTTAAGTTCGGGGCTTTGAGATATACGAGGAGTCCGCCGACAATGGCGAGGACCACATACATCAGGTTGCCCACGTTATTTAAGATCGGCATCAGGGAGTTGCCATAACGGTTTGCCTGCTCACCGTCGGAGAAAAGCTGCTCGTTCAACTTGTCAAAATCCTTCTTACACTCGTCCTCATGGCAGAAGACCTTGACGACCTTCTGTCCCTGGATCATCTCCTCGATGAAACCTTCCTCCTTCGCGAGGGATCTCTGCTGCGCCATCATGTAGCGGGAGCTTGCGCCGCCGAATTTCTTCGTGACGGTCAGCATGAGAGCGGAGAAGAGGCACACAACGAGAGTCATCCACACACTGTAATAGATCATCATGAGAAGCATGACCGTGATCGTGAGAGAAGACTGGAAGACCATCGGAAGCGACTGGCCGATCAGCTGGCGGATCGCGTCCGTATCGTTTGTGTAGGTACTCATGATATCGCCGTGGGCGTGGGTGTCAAAATATTTGATCGGCAGGGACTGCATCTTATCGAACATGTCCACACGCAGGTGCTTTAACGTCCCCTGTGTCACGGTCGCCATGAGGTGGGTGTAGGTGAAGGCTGCCGCGACACCAAACACATACAGGGTGACCATCGAGAGGATCGTCTGCATGAACGGCTGCCGGATGCTCTCAAATCCGTTCTCCAGTCCCGGAAGAATGCAGGTATCGATGAGCCGCTGTAAAAATACGGTCTGGACCACGGAGGCAGCTGCGGCGATGATGATGCAGATGATCACAGTGATCATGTACACCCGGTAGTTCTTGTAAATGTAGCGGAGCAGGCGGCCGAAGGTGCCATTTTTCTTATTCTGTTTTTCCATGATCATGCCTCCTTGCTCTTTGTCTGGGAATCATTGACTTCTCTGTAAATGCCGTTTAAGGCGAGAAGTTCTTCGTGGGTTCCGGATTCCACGATCCGCCCGCCATCCATGACGAG
>ERZ773204.2146-NODE-2146-length-14063-cov-3.343090_pt1 | contig 14063 bp, 15 predicted proteins | sample MGYA00581007_ERZ773204 | MGnify/ENA primary metagenome ERZ773204 (study PRJEB29015, sample SAMEA2737757) | human gut metagenome | biome: human gut; feature: human-associated habitat; material: faeces | place: China | collected 2012 ... | reverse complement strand
GTAGATATTACCAAAGATTTATTTACGGGTGTTGGTGTTGGAAATAAGCGTAAGATTCTTTTTGCGGGTAGTGATATGCTTGCGGCATTCTCTAAGATTAAGTCAGATAAGTTCCGATTGAAAGAGAGTGTTGAGAACTGGAGTTTGAAATTTAAAAGTTTTGATACAGATTTTGGTGAGGTCCTAGTTATTCATCATGAATTGTTTGATCAAAATGGAATGAGTGACTGCGGTCTAGTTCTTGATCCGCAATTCTTGACTAAACGAACTTTTGTAAGTTGGAGTAGAAATATTCTGGATTTGAAATCTGCAGGAGTAAGAAATACAGATGCGATTGTATTACAGGAGATTAGCTGCGTTTATCTAAGATATGCTAAGGCTCATGCTCGATTGAAACTGGCTAAATCTGCGTAACTATCAATTATTATATAACAGGGAGCGGAGTTATCCCGCTCCTTTTTAATACATACGAATATGATAAAAGTATATAGATGTGTTTCTGAAATTTCTTTTAATCTGAAAATTGACGGGCATAAAAGAAGAATCAATTTTGAACCGATGACTGGTGGGAGAAGTCAGTTTCGAACAAATGAACATAAGGTGCAAGAGGGGATTGAAAAATTAGATCAGTTTGGAAGTATTATCCATGTGGCTGATATTATTGAAGAGAATGGGGATGATGAAGATAAAGATAGCCCCAAGGTGGATGGTCCTCTGAATATTATTGAAAAAGGGCATGGAAAAGAAATGGACGAAAAACTTTCCGATGGTAAGGAAGGAGAGAAAATGCTGAATGAAGATGGATTTGATGGCGAGAAAGACATTCAGAAGGATATAACTTCTTTTGCTGAAGCTAAAGAATATCTGATAACCAAGGGGTGCGAAAAGACAATTCGGAGTAAGGAAAATATATTGATCTATGCACAGGAACTTGGTGTGGAGTTCCCTAATCTGAAATAAGATGAATTACAGCGTTCAAAATATTATTAGAGATGTGCGTAAGACCTTAGATGAGAATGAGGTTAACACCTTTTTTATCGATGATGTCTATACTATTTCCATGGACGCTATTATTGAGCAAAAAATATTGGATGCGGTAAGAAGTGTAACAGAAGCTGCTCCTACGAGGTTGTTGGACGGCGGGGTGGACTTTGCTTCTATCCTTAATTGGGAGAGTGGGACCAAAGGGAAAGGAATGGGGTATACATCTCTCCCTGATGATTATATGCGATTGGTTATTTTTCAGATGAGTGACTGGAGAAGACCAGTTATAATCCCAATTGAGGATACAGATCCATTGTATTTTCTACAAAAATCAAAGTTTTCAGGAATTAGAGGAGGTATAGATAAACCTATTTGCGCAATAACGACTTATCCTATAGGTAAAGTGATGGAATTTTATTCATGTGTAGGTGGTGAGTCTGTTACTGTAAAAATGGCAAAATATATACCTTTTCCTTCTATAAAAGATGAGGCTATAGATATTTGCGCCAATATATATACCCCTATTATTTATTATACAGCGGGTCTTGTATGTATGACATATAAAGAAAAAGAGCAAGGAGAATTGTTGTTTTCAATCGCTAAAGACTTCTTGAAATGAAAGATATGCATAATCTTGGGATATTTGATTCCTTAGTAGAAGTATGGGATTCATACCCTTATGGAGGATGTCCCGGAGATTATGTTATGATTGGGGAAGGGGTAATATATTGGAATGATGAGCGTAGAATTTGGGGAGATTTTGGAAGTGATATTTCATCGGACAAAGATCAAATAGTAGAGGGGAACCTGACCGTTGATAAGAATCTGACTATCGGTGGAAATATTAAGGCAAATAATGCTGATTTCAATAAACTTGTAGCAGATACGCTTGATATAAAGAACCCTCCTTATGCTTTGAAAAATCATAATCATGATGATGTTTATGCTACAAAAGAACATAAACACCTGCTAGAAGATGTTATAGATAGTGGTGAGGGAGTAGTTGTTCCTGGTAAGATAGAAAATGCTAAACATGCAGATGTAGCACATGACTTAGATAAAAAAAGTCCAGTAAACGAACGTTTTATAAGTAAAAATGGTGATGACACAGCCACCGGATTAATTACTTTTTTGAAAGGTCTTGTTTCTGAAGGACTTATAAAAGCCCAAGAAGGCATTGAATTAGGCGACTTTCTTTCTGGTATTTTAGGCAGTGGCGGATGCTTCAAGGTAAATCCTCAAAACGGCAAAACATATATTGAGGCGGATGAAATTTATATCCGCTTAAAAGCTGTTTTTGATACTCTCGAAATTCGTCATTCCACTCATGTTGGCGGGCAACAGATATTGTCTCCTGCCGGAATGACGTGTATTCGTGTCGAAGAGTACGATACTTATTACCGTTGCTTTATGAAAGCTGATGACGGAAGTAAAGCTGTACAAAATCTTTTTGCAGAAAATGATCAGGCCCAATGCCGTGATATAAATGTTAAGGAAGGCATCTATGATAATGTCAGTAATCAATATTATTGGCGTTTAGTCGTTGGCGTTGGAGATGATTATATAGACTTGAGTAAGGATGATTGCGATACAGGGAGTACTGTTCCGGCTGCTGGTGACAATATCTGCCAACTTGGGAACCGTCTATATAAAGAGAGGCAAAATGCTATTGTTATCTCTTCCTATGGTTCTGATTCTCCCTCATTTAAACAATATGCCGGAATCGATTCCTATTCTCTTGAAGGTAGGGAAGTAACAGTGTTGTCCCCATCCGGAAATGAGCTTTCCGGTAAATTACATATTCAGCCCGGTTCTACCGGTTGGCAGAGTCTTGACGGGTTACCGGAAGGAATTAAAGAGGCGGCAGATAGTGCGATTGGCGGCATTGAATTTGGAAAGAATAATCTGTTACGTAATTCCGGTTTTACAGGTGACTACCAAACGGCTAACTTGAATTCGGACACTTCTCTTGACGTAACATCGGAGTTGTATTCTCCATCTCTGAAATATTGGGATGTTGTTAATGCTGTTGCGCAGGAATCCGAAATCTCCATGTCGGGGAAAGAGGTTGTCATAAAGTCCGGCAGTATGACGCAAGCCTTATTCTATAGAATTATTCCAGGGGAATCATATATCTTTTCTTTTTATGGTAAAGGAACAAGTGTAACATTTTCGTGTGGCGGCTATGCGGAAACAATCCCTCTGACAGATGAGTACGAACGTTATATCTGCCGTTTTAAGACACTTTCTGCGGGAAGTATTCTATCTATCCACTCTGCAACAGGTAGTTTCTGCGAGCTACAGCTGGAAAGGGGGACTGTTCCATCATCATGGGGGGCATCCATGATGGATAACACTTCTGAACTGGCCCATTATCAGGAACTGGAATATCTGACATCGGCAATCAAGGAGGGTTCTGTAGATGTGCTTGGCGGGCTTATTTTAGCTAACATGCTCCAGTTAGGTAATTATAAAGACGGTAAGATGCAGAAAGTGACGGCTGGCATCAGTGGTATATATAATAACGATGATGATGTATTTGCATTTGGAGGTGGTACACTTGAACAAGCGATTTCTACAGTTGCTAAGTATAAAGACAATCCATCTTATCAACCTACGGATGAGGAGTTGAACAGTATTGCAAAGATTGTTTTTACCCATGGCGGGCGCACAATTCTGAACGATGTTGTTTTACGCGGATACATTTATGCTTTGGGCGGTGTCTTTTCAGGAAAGGTTTCTATTGCGGATGGGAAGATTCTTTTGAATGAAGACGGAACAGGGCATTTGGCTGACGGATCTATCTATTGGGATAAGTATGGATATTTATATCAAAAAAGTAGGCCAAGGATTGTTTGGAGGGAGATACAGCAAGAGATGGAAGCTGAAGGAATGGATATGAATGAAAAAGCTCCCTACAATATTGATCTGCGAAAAGGGACTTATATTAATACATTATGCTATCACAGCGATGTAAGGTATATTAATTTGCCTAGCCCTGCAGATTCGCCCGGTGCAATTTTAGATATTAAGTCTTCTGTTGGGAGTCGTAGTAGTGGGGCTTTCTTAATTCGATGTTCTTCCGCTAAAATGCAACGTTATGAAAATAAATCGATGGTAATTTACGATGCGGTCTATATGCCCTTAAATACACAAGGAGTTATTGAGGCTATGGCGGGACCTGATAATAGTTATTGGTTAATCGATGAAAATTTTATTAAGGGAGATTGATATTGATGGAACTGAATGAAATAAAAAAGACGGCTAGTTGGGGGAAAGTTGCTACCTCTATCAATGAAAATTTTCAGAAGACTTCAATGGAAATCGAATTCTTAAAATCTTCTTTGAAGTATTTCAAAGGATATTTCACCTCTGAAAGTAGCCTGAAAGCAAAAATTCCCCTTCCACGTGTCGGGGATTATGCCTATGTTGGCAATTCCTATCCGGGAATAGTGTATGCATGTGATGTATCCGGAATATGGTACAGTACAGGAAAATCCCCGGCTGATACCCCCGGGGTCGACTTGAATGATTATGCGAAAAAGGAAGAAACGGATACTATTAAGGCTCAAACCCTGAATAACGCTTCTGATATAGGGCGCTTGACTAACAGTGTCAACACGGTGCAGGAATCCGGTTTCCACTTTCCTGATTCATCGGGTAAAGATGTAATGAACTATACCGATAAAGGTTTTGATGTTGCTAAGGTTTCAGCACACCTTTTGTCACTCATTCTTTCAACGGGAGTAATATCGGAAGAGATGCTGTCTGACGAAGTAAAAGAGTTAATAAATACACTGAATCTGGGCGAAGCGCCCGGTACAGCCTATGAGGGTGACAAAGGAAAGGCTAACGCTGATGCGATAAAAATACTTGATGCTTCGATAAAGGCTATGAATAATTCTCTTGAATCAGTTTCGTTTATCATGAAAGTCAATGAACCCGGCTTTCATTTTCCTGACTCTACGGGGAAAGATGTGATGAATTACACAGAGAAAGGTTTTGATGTTGCAAAAATATCAGCTCATTTCCTTTCTCTGATTCTTGCAACTGGCGTGGTAACATCAGATATGCTTTCAGATGAGGTGAAAAAATTAATAGCATCGTCTTCGGGAAGTGCCGATTATCTGTCCTCTATAATCCTGAAAGTGTTGGAATCCGGTTATCACTTCCCTGACTCTACCGGAAAGGATGTGATGAATTATACAGAGAATGGATTTGATGTTGCAAAGGTATCTTCGCATTTCATCGAAGTTCTTAATAGTTCGGGAATTTCAGGAAGTCTAACCTACGAAATAATAAATGATAGAATATATAACTTTTAAAAATACTATTATGGCAGGACTTGCATTTTTTATAGATAGTACTTTCGATACACACTTGGATGTGTCTCCCACACCTTCGGGTGATATTAAAGTAACAGGTATAAGCATAATTGGTGAGGCTTCCATTGATGGTGTCTCCGGCACATATTCGGTATCATATTCCCCCGCGTCTACAACACAGAAAGGCGTTAACTGGTCTATCGTTTCAGGAGCCAATTATGCTTCAATCAATTCTTCCGGTGTCTTGACAGTGAAAGAGGGTGCCTCCGGTAGCTTAGTGAAGATAAAAGCGGCATCATCTTACAACCCACTTATTTATGCTGAAAAAGATGTAACAGTAACTTATAACGATTCCGGTGCAAGCACGGTTATTTCAGAATTCTGTAGACGTGTACTTGCTGATGGTGGAATATTACTGAAAGGTTCTGCTGGAGCTACACAAGAAGAGTACGATCGTCATACTGCACTTTTGGGTATAGAGCCTAAGCTTGATTTTCTTGGGTATAAAGAAACGGGAGGTGTTATTTCTAAACTTTATTCAATTGATTCAAAATATGATTGTGATAGTCTGACTGGAATCGTGCTAAATGATGGTATTATAACTACTACGGAAGCGGCAGGTAAGATTCTTTATAATAAGAATTTCAACAATGGTGATATTAGGACAGAGATGACGCATTTGTATTATGAAGGTCCGTTGGATACATATTCGACAACCGAATCTGTATTTGTTGCAAACATATTAAAGAGCTCATATTCCGGACGTTATGATGTACAAAGCGCTAATATATTCTACATGGGCGGTCTTATCAATGTACAGTATGCAGGTAGCATTAAGGCAGGGGACGGTTTTCCTGCAACTTCTCCAACGAAGATAAAAGTGGAAGTTGATGGTAATGCATCCGGTGAGGAATATGCGCCTGGTTATGTCAAGTCGATCTCTATCAATGATGTAGATAAACTTTCCACGCGTGTACAAATGGCGGATTTCTGGTCAAATGATACAAAAGACGTTTCTTATATCAAGACATATCAGGGTTTTCAACTATGTATAGCAGGGTGATATGGAAAAGAAGATAGTACAATTATCCGATAAATCTAACAATCTGCAACCTTTGCCTGTAACGGTATCTGATGCAGTTTATTTAACAGGAATCAATCCAATCCGGGGAACAGTAGGACGCTTTTCGGACGGAGAGGATGTAAATGGCCTCACTTTAACGGAGTTTATAAATAAAGCGTTCTGCTTTCAGGAATCATTCTCTTTCTTTCATATATCAGACACTCATAAATCAATCTACGGCTTAAATAAGTGTAAGGAATTGATGGACACAGACGAGAGTATATATACGCTTGTTACAGGTGATTTGCAGCTTACTTCCGAAATGAAACAAGTTGTTGCATCAAGTGACAGGTTTCTTGTGATGTTAGGGAATCATGATGTAGCGGATGATTTCGCTCATAATCAAGCGGATGCGAAGGCTAATTATATCACTCCGTATATGACAACCAGAGCCGTAATGGGTGATCCTGAAGGCGCAGGGAGTTACTGGCATAAAGACTTTGTTGTAGACAAGAATACTATCCGTATAATTTCCTTTGATGAATATGAATACACAGAGGTTGGAACTCCATCAGGTTCACAGCATGGTGTTGTATATTCACAGAAGCAAATGAACTGGTTTATTAACTTGCTGAAGAATACTCCTTCTAGTTATTATCTGATTCTTGCGCATCACCAACCTGTATCAGCATATCGAAATGAGAATATGGGCGAGTTTATTTCAGAAAAAGCACCGGATAACTATGAATATGAATCAATTAATAACGCTTCGGACAAGAGCAAGTCCTGCGACCCTTTGATCCTTCCTAAAATCATGGATGCTTACTTGAAGAAAACGGTGATAGAAGGCACTTTCTTCTGTGGTGATGTAAATGGTACTCAATTAACTATAAATGAAGATTTTTCCGCAAGTACTCCTTGTAAATTCTTATTTCATATTGGTGGTCATACGCATTGGGATGTATGCGAATATCTTCCACTTTTTCCAGAACAATTGCAATTAGTGATAGATCAGGATAGGCCACAGCAATATAAATATTCAGATTTGAAAAGAAGTACAGGTGATGAATCTGCATATTGCATAAATCGTGTAACAATCGATTTTGATGAAAAGAAAGTGAAGTTACAACGCATTGGTGCCCATATAACGGATTCTAATAAGAATAGACAGAATCTAGAGTCTAAACTGAAAATATAAAGGTATAAATGGAACTAAACGATTGGCTAACAATACTCGGAGCTTTAGGAGGCTTAGAAGCTATCAAATGGATAGTTAACTTCTACGTTAACCGAAAAACGAATGCCCGAAAGGAAGACGCTACAGCCGACAGTATGGAAGATGAGAATGAACGTAAACAGGTTGATTGGTTGGAGAAACGCCTTGCCGAACGGGATGCGAAAATTGATACTATCTATGTAGAACTCCGGCAAGAACAAGCTGCCCATTTAGATGAAATCCATAAACGGCATGAGACAGAATTAAAATTAAAAGAGTCTGATATGAAGCGTTGCGAAGTGCGGAAATGCCTTGAACGCGAACCTCAGACGGGTTACTAAAAAAGGAGGAGGAAAAGAAATGAAAGTACTAATAGATAACGGACACGGTGAGAATACACCGGGTAAACGTTCCCCGGACGGAAGATTGAGAGAATGGGCGTATTCAAGAGAGATTGCTGATATGGTAGTATCAGGATTACGCAAACGTGGTATTGATGCTGAACGTATCGTGAAAGAGGATACAGATGTTCCTTTGTCCGAGCGGTGCCGACGGGCTAATGCTGTTTATAAGGAGACAGGGAAGAAAGCTATCCTTATTTCCATTCATTGCAATGCAGCCGGTAATGGCGGTTCTTGGCTGAATGCAAGAGGATGGAGCGTATTTGTGAGTAATAATGCTTCAGCTAATAGTAAGAAGCTGGCTACCTGTCTAGGTGAAGCTGCTGAGGTGCAACGGGTAACTATCCGAAAACAAACACCAAAGTTGATGTATTGGGAGCAAAACCTAGCCATCTGCCGGGATTCTAATTGTCCGGCTGTGTTGACTGAAAACTTCTTTCAGGATAATAAGGAAGATGTGGATTTCCTGCTGTCAGAAGAAGGTAAACGGACTATTGTCTCTCTTCATGTGAAAGGCATTTGTAAATATCTGAAAGTATGAAAATGCTAATCTATATAACCATATTCCTGATGTCGGGAATATGGTTTACTTCATGCAAGACTTCACGGAATATTGAGGCGCAAAAACAAATTGATTACTCCAGAGAGTTTCAATATCTCCGAAATGTTATTGAATCGCTACGACTGGATGTGAATAAGCAAACGAAAGTTACTACTGACAAGTTGAGCGATCTGAAGATGGAGAATAAAACAGTTTACTTGTCGTCTCCGGATTCAACTGGAAAGCAATATCCGATTAAAGAAAGTACTACTACTGCATCCAAGCAGGATCAGGAAAGAACAGAAGTTGATGAAACATTATCTATTGCCTTGCAACAGTTCTCTAATAGATTGGATTCATTGAGTTATAAAGTAGATGCTGTATTGAATCAAAAAGAAACGGTTCTTGAATTGTCTTGGTGGGATTTACATAAGGATAAAGTGTATATAGGTCTCATTTTCTTAATAATAATTGGCGGAATAGTATTCAAATTAAAAAAATAATAACCCGTTGGCGGAATTAAATAAGCGCATATTTAAGTCTGCCAATAGGTTTGTTGTTAATGTGGTTTATATATTGAAGGATTGTAAATGCACTTATTTTCCCGAGTATTCTGGTAAACAATCCTACTGTATCTTTAGCATAATTTCTCACTATCATGAACTGATCGCATAGTTGTGAGAAATCCGTTTCGATTCTTTTCCTGGCTTTAGCAAATGGGATGAATGTAGGACTCCAGTCCTTTTGGTTCAGTCTATATGGAACTTCAAGTCTTATATTTGCAGTCTCAAACAAATCCAGTTGCACATTCTTACTAATATATCCTCTATCTCCGAAAATGCTGCAGTCATGATATTCATATCTGATATTTTTAAGATAATTGATATCGTGAACACTTGCTTTTGTCAGGTCAAAGGAATGGATAACTCCACTTAAACCGCAAATAGCGTGTAATTTATATCCATAGTAATAATTCTTCTGAGAGGCACAATATCCGAATGATGGAGCTTTACTATAATCGTTTCTGCCCATTTTACAACGTTTCCCTCTAGCTACCCGGCATACCTCTATAGGTTTTGAATCAATACAGAAATATTCTTCACCACCATCTATCTTCTCAGCTATTCTTTTACGGATAGTGTCGCATAAGGTTGATGTAGTTTTACGCCTGTCATTATACTGGCGTCTTGAAATCAGATTGGGCATTTTATCCTTATACTCAGAAAGTCTAATGAAAAGATTACTTTCACTATCTATACCCATGGCTTCGGATGTAAGGTTCAAAGCTATAACTTCTATATCTGAAAACTTGGGAACAACACCTGGACGAGGAATATTTCCCTTCTCATTTATGAGGTTATCGCCAAATTGCTTGCAAATCTTAAGAATTTTACTGAATATTGTATATAAGTTGTGCATATATTGATGATATATTAAAGGTTTGACCATCTCTAATATACTATAAATCAATAATATGCACAACTTTTTAAACATCAATATATTATCTTTTTAATTCCGCCAACGGGTTAATAGTATATTTGTGTACAGACGTGGATGTCTGTTGTATCATCTCTCTATAGAAAAGTTGCTAGTTTTCGAGAACGAGAGGCAATACGCTATTTACTCCAAAAGGAATGAGCCTCGACTAAGTGTAGTCGGGGCTTTTAATTTTGCAATTTGATGTGACATCTCTCCAAATCATAAATTTAAAAGCATACCTTTGTGGCATAACTTAAACGATACATTTATGGAAAATGGTATTTTATATATAATAGGAAATGGCTTAGATAAATATCATAAAATAAACACTGGTTATGATGACTGGTATAACTATGTAAAAAAAAGAAAAAATAGCATTACCTATCTTTTTTTTAATATAGAAGAATTTTTTGAAACATATTTTGAAGTAAAACCTCAAATTGATAAAAAAAACGAATGTTTGTGGTCTGATTTTGAATCTTTTTTAGGGACTTTTAATTCAAAATTGTTTTATGAAGATAACGATGAAACTTCGGAATGGTACTTTGAACAAGACATCCCTCCGTCGGGTGGTTATGATGGATTAAAGAGCGACTTAATTACTCACGCGTACGAATGGCAGAATAAAATTAGAGGTTTATTTTTCGATTGGATTAAAGATGTTTCCGAAACCGAGATAGAACTAAGAAATATGCATTTTGAAAAAAATGCTCTCTTTTTATCTTTTAACTATACCCCTACACTTGAAAGATTCTACAATATTCCAAAAGTTTTTCATATACATGGATATATTGGCGATGGTAATGAGGAAAATCTTGTTTTTGGACATGGAATGGAAGTTTCAGAAGGTGAAACATCTGAACTAGATGAAAATGGAGAAAGCAATAGAACTCCCAGTTATGACGCAGAAGCAGCCTCTCATGCTCTTTTTTATCAATTTCAAAAGCCAGTGAAGGATATTATTGACAAAAACCTAAGTTTTTTTGATTCTTTAAGATATATCGAAAAGGTAGTTGTATTAGGACATTCTCTTAATGAAATAGATATGCCATATATTTGTAAAATTAGAGATTCTATTTCAGATAGTTCTAGTTGGATAATAGTCTGTTATACTGACGATGATAAACAGCGTGCAAAAACAGTAATGGAAAATATAGGAGTTGCTGCAGATTCACGTAAGTTGTTGTCTTGGGAAGAATATGAGAAAGGCTTGTTTTAACGAATTTAGAATCTGTAAAGTATAGTTTTATGAACCAAAATGTCGAATACGAGAAGTTTACACAAGAAATATATCAGGAGTTAAGCAATGCTCGTGGTATTACAACCAATGTTGAACACAATGTCAAGCTCATTGGTAAGTCAGGACAAAAACATCAAATAGATGTATACTGGGAATATAAAATAGCTGGTGTTCAGCACAAAGTAGCTATCGAATGCAAAAATTATAACCGTAAGCTCTCTGTTGATAAAGTAAATGCATTTCGCGGTGTATTGGCTGACCTTACTGATGTTAAAGGTATTATGATAACTCAAAAGGGCTACCAGGCAGGAGCAAAAAAAATAGCAGATTCTTGCGGAATTAATCTAAAAGAATTAAGAACTCCTAGTGAAGATGATGATTGCATAATAGCAGAAACAAGGATCAGTTTCGGTATATCTCTTACCCAACGTGTTTTTTCACTTGATAATGATTGGGCAAAAGCAAATAATATAAATTGGTTATCATATAGAAACTTCAATGCCAGCTTTTCACAACGAGGCAATGAATGGGGAAAAGATTATCTCCCTTTAGATACCGCTGAAGATGAAATTCTTGATGAAAAAGGTAATGTAATTACAACTTTTGATAAATTAGTAGATGAACTTCCTCAAAAAGCAGTACATGTATTCGATTTTAAGAACGCCTATGTTATTACCCATAATTGGGGAAAAGTAAAAATTAAAACGGTCAAATATATTAATAGCAAGACACATGAACAGAGATTTATTACTCTTGATGCGAGGAATATAACAAAAGCAATACTCAAGGATGCACTAAGTGGTGAAATAATGTTCTTTTTTAAGAGAAGATATAACAGAGGTAGCAAATAAGCTACCTCTGTCAATTATAAATAGTTTTTTCCCAATCATCCAACACAGTAACATCCCACCGCGGAAGATCCGGATTAATATAGGTTACAGACCTACCATACACAGAGAAACTTTTTCCGATAAACTCACTTATTGCTTCATCTTCTCCTTTTTGCCTCTATAAACTCTTTTATCATGATATCAGATATTCTTTTTGAATTATAGATTAATATATAGAAAGCATATCTTTCTTTTTATGGGTTTATTTGCGTACTAAAGTAATGAATATGGATGTAGTTCTAAATATAAAGAAAGCTTATGTGTATGACGAAGTAGCGAAACTTACTGGGTATGTTGGAGCTAAGACTATTGAAGATACCGGGAAAGCCTATGACCGAGTATTTACTACGGATGATGATAGATTAATGCTGGAAAGGTTTTGGAGAGAAGCTGTTGGTGCTATTACGGATGAAATAAAAAGATTTATAACCAATGTTAGCACTCAGGCTAATGCACAAACTGTGGATATTAGTGAGGTCTGGACTGCTAATTTGGAAATGCCAAGTAACTTTGATAATAATCTGATTGATTCGATTAATGATTCTCTTTTTTCTTATGCTGTTAATTCAATTGTCAGTAAATGGTTTGCTATAACTAATAAGGAGGAGGCAGACATGTATTCAGGGATGGCTGTGAATTGTGGTAATGAAGCTAAAAGTAAGTTGTATTACCGGAAAAAGCCTAAGAGGGTGGTCCCGTCTATTTGAAAATATTCATTTTAAAAAGAAATATATATGGCGAAGAAGGAGTTGGTTATTACTCTGGTTAAAACAGAGTTGGTTTATGAAGTGCAAAACAAAACACATTTAACTGGCGTTAGCCGTTTTGCTGGAGATAATTTTGAACAGGTCGCAAACATGCAGATGGGAGATGATGAAGAACATAAGAATCAGATTCTTCGTTCTTTGGGCGATGCCTATAGAGAATTGAAAACAAAAATGTCAAATTACATGGTTGGCAATACAGATAAAGCGAATGATATTCAAGAGGAAGAAGATGGAGATTTCAAATTGACATTAAAGATGCCAAGTAATTTTAATCAAGCTGTGTTAGATAGTATTGCAGTCGCTTGTCACAGGTTCCTGGTAAATACTGCCATATGTGATTGGTTTATGATAACTAACCCGAATGAGGCAAAGAACTATTCTGATTTGGCCGTTATTGCTCTGCAATCTATTAGAGAGGCAGTAAACAAAAGGGTTATTCCTACAAGGGCTGTGCCGAGTGTATCTGTGTGATGGATCGGTATATATCTATAAAGCTGATCAGAGCTGAACTTATCTATGATATTAATCTTTCAGCATATGCAGTAGGTGAAACCATTCGCGGAGAGGATAATGATCGGAGTTTAGTGATGGATATTTGTGATGATGGTAAAGTCGATAAGGTAACTATGTGCCTTAACAAGGCTTGGGGAGAATTATTGAATGATATGACCGGATATACGAAGATTGAAACTGATAAGGATATGGATACGGATAACACATTTGTTTCTCCAGAAGAGTATTTGGTTCGTATATGTGTTCCCAGTAGCTTTTCAAAACTTAATGTGGAAGCTGTGAAGAATGCGATGCATGCTTATCTAGTGAATAAAGTCTTATCCGGATGGTTTGCTGTTACAAAGAAGGATGAGGCATATTATGAAAGTGAGGCGTTGGCTGAAATAGCAAAGGTAAAAAGGTTTCTAAATATGAGAGTAAAACCTATTAGGATAAAAATGCATCCTTTCTAAGGGATACGGGTAGTCAATAAAGCGTTGACTACCCGTATTGGTTTATCTGAGCTTGTTCGTCTGTCGAGTTTCAAATATTATGGATGTTCCTGATAGGCTTTCTCCCGGAAGTAACTCTGTTATAATAGCGAATCGGAAGTATTTGTAAGGGCTGCCATGAATAGAGCGTATCGTGATAGCCCGTGCTGTACT
>ERZ773204.2140-NODE-2140-length-14095-cov-21.335328_pt1 | contig 14095 bp, 10 predicted proteins | sample MGYA00581007_ERZ773204 | MGnify/ENA primary metagenome ERZ773204 (study PRJEB29015, sample SAMEA2737757) | human gut metagenome | biome: human gut; feature: human-associated habitat; material: faeces | place: China | collected 2012 ... | reverse complement strand
TCATAGACACATCGACGTCAGCAATGGAGTCGCTGGCCGTCTTGTCCATCCGCTTGCCCAGCTTATTGTGGGGCTTATGCACGCCGGGGGTATCCAGCAGAACGTACTGCAAAGGCCCCCGGGTGATGACGCCAGTAATACGGGTACGGGTGGTCTGGGGCTTGGAAGTGACGATAGCCACCTTCTCCCCAACCAGCAGATTCGTCAGGCTGGACTTGCCCACGTTCGGGCGGCCAATGATCGCCACGAACACAGAGGATGTATCATAATGGCCCTGGATCGGTGTTTCGTTTTTCAAAATAGAACTCCTGTCTTTTTATTCCGTGTAGCTCACCGTACGGGGCAGACCCAGCTGGGTGAGGACAGCTTCTTCCTTCTCACGCATCCGCATGGCTTCCAGACCACCGTTCTCGTGGTCATAGCCCAGCAGATGGAGCATGGAGTGGACCGTCAGGAAAGCGACCTCTCTCTGCAGCGGATGGCCGTAGAGAGTCGCCTGCTCCTGTGCGCGCTCCATGCTGATGACGATGTCGCCCAGCATCTTGCAGCCGTTGTTCTCGTCCACGTCATAGACTCCGTTCTCCCCCAGAGGGAAGCTCAAAACATCCGTGGGCATCGGCTTGTTGCGGTACTGGTTGTTCAGCTCAGCAATGGCTGCGTTGTCCACGAAGGTCACGCTGATCTCCGCCGGGTCGTCAAAATGCTCATATTCCAGCACAGCGTTGCAGGCGCGGCGGATGAGGATGCGAAGGCCCGAGGGGACCTTGATCGCTTTCTGCGAGTTGGTGATCAAAACTTTATTGGACATAAATCGTCCGCTCCTTTCGTTTCTACATTCTATTGAGTGAATGCCCCGATTTCTGTGGTATGCCGCCGGGGTTGTTTTTTTTTAGTGTTTAGCCGGGTGGGCAGCGGCCTCGTAGGCTTTGATGATCTCCTGCACCAGACGGTGGCGCACCACGTCTTTTTCAGTGAAGTAGCACTGCGCGATGCCGTTCACGCCCTTGAGGACCTGAAGTGCATCCACAAGGCCGCTGCGGGTGCGGTCGGGCAGGTCGATCTGAGTGACGTCGCCGGTAACGACCACTTTAGAGCCGACGCCCATGCGGGTGAGGAACATCTTCATCTGCTCCGGGGTGGTGTTCTGCGCTTCGTCGAGGATGATGAAGGAATCGTCCAGCGTCCGGCCGCGCATATAGGCCAGCGGTGCAACCTCGATAATCTGCTTTTCCACGAGACGCTCATATGTCTCTGCGCCCAGCATATCGAACAGGCCGTCGTACAGAGGCCGCAGATAGGGGTCTACCTTCTGCTGCAGGTCACCCGGCAAAAAGCCCAGCTTCTCGCCTGCCTCCACCGCCGGGCGGGTCAGCACGATGCGGGAGACATCTTTGGCCTTGAACGCCTTGACAGCCATTGCCACAGCAAGGTAGGTCTTGCCGGTACCCGCCGGGCCGACGCCAAAGGTGATGGCGTTGTTCCGGATGGAGTTGAGGTACTCTTTCTGGCCCAGGGTCTTGGGACGGATAGGCCGGCCTTTGACCGTCACCGTCACGAAATCTTCGGTCAGCTCCCGGACGCGCTTTTCCTCACCGTCATGCGCAAGGCTCAGGCAGTAGCGCACCGTCTGGTCTTCCAGCGGTGTATGGTTCTCGATAAGGAGAAGCATCCCCTCCACAGCACGGGCCGCAGCTGCAACATTGGCCGGTTCGCCCGAAATGCGCAGCATCGTACCGCGGCACACCGCCGTCACCGAAAATTCTTTCTCCAGCATATGGATGTTCCGGTCACAGTTCCCGAATACGGCGGCTGCGATCTCTACGCTGTCTAATTCAATGCTCTTTTCTGCCATGCGGCTCCTCCTGAATGTCACTAGATTCTGCCTCTATTGTACCACCAAAACAGCGCGAAGAAAACTATGAAAATTGCACAAAATTTTTCAACCGCATATGGCGGTTTGGCAGAACACTCAAAACCTGCTCTATCAGTCTTTTCAAAGCTGTCTCTGGGACAGCTGCTTCGATTGAATTTTGATATTTTTGTGGCCCGCGCAACACATATTGAGAGGATTCTTGTCATTTCACTATAAAAATGGTATAAACTTGATAATGAGTTCCTATTTCGAGTATTTTCTTTTTATGATTGGATCGAGGTGAAACATATGTCCAAACCCACACGCACTTCCATTATCATCCGTGAAGGCCGGAAGCGTGCCGGGCTCACGCAGCAGGAGCTTGCAGATAAGCTTGGCATTACAACGGGTGCAGTCAGCAATTATGAAAACGGCGTAAGCTTCCCCAAAGCAGAGGTGGCTTTCGGGCTCTGCGACATCCTCGATATAACACCTCGCGAATTATTTGAGAGTGAGTGAGATCGAGAACGCTCGGCGTCCCAGCCAAACAAAAATCCCCGAAAAGCCAGGCGCGAAGCCACTTTTCGGGGATTTTACTTTGGAGCTACTGATCCGATTCGAACGGACGACCTGCTCATTACGAGCTATAAAAGGGACTTTTAATGTGTTGTATCGTGTTGTTTCATTGTCAAATAAATTGCGTGATGCAATTATTTTGTTTGTCCGATGCTGTATCGTGCAATCTCGTTAATTACTTCGATTTTTCGAGGATGTTGCGGTTTTTGTTGCGGTCAAGTTGCGGTTTTTAAGTATCCTGTTTATAGGATGAATGCGAGTCATCCAGAGACACGACGAAGCAGAATCAAATTCAAGCTTTCTTCTTTTCTGGCTGCTTCAAGGCTTCCCTTACCGTCTGACCGACCCGGCGGATGCTGTCCTCGTTGGCATGGGCGTACATCCGCAGCGTGGTGCTGCTGTCAGAATGCCCCAGCCGTGCGGCGACGCTTACCACGTCGGCACCGTTGGTGATGGCAAGACTGGCGGACGTGTGGCGCAGCTTGTGCGGGTGGAAGTGCTCTATCCCATACCGTTTGCCAAATCGCTGGAAGTAACGAGTTGGAGTGTCTGGGTGCATAGGCTCCGGGCTATCGTCCTGTGTAAATGCCCAGCGCACCGTTACCGTCTGACTCTGCCGCAGCTCCTGCAAAAGCGCGGCCACGTCAGACGAGATGTCTACAACGCGGGTCTTGCCGTTTTTGGGCAGAGTCTCGTACACGCCCCGCTCGGAGGTGTACTGTAGATTCCTCTCGATGGTGATCGTGTTGGTATCAAAATCCACCGACTGCCATTGCAGCCCGCAGGCCTCGCCCCGGCGGCAGCCCGTATCGATAAGCAGCAGGATAAACGCCCGCCACTTGAGCGGCTCGCCATCCAGACAGCGCAGAATATACCGCGTCTCCTCTGCAGTAAAAGCCTTGTGCTCTGTAGGAAGGGCTGCATCCTTCGACTTCCGGGGGCGCGGAACCTTGTCCATTGGATTCCGGTCTATCGTATCATCCAGCAAGGCAGCCTTAAACAGGTTATGTAGTACAGCATACACCTTTGTCACGCTGGCGAAGGCAAGCTCCTCTGACAGACTGGAAAGTAACGCCTTTATCATGGCCGGGGTGATCTCCGGCAGCAGCACATGGCCCAGAGCCGGAAAGACATGCTGCTCCAACAGCTGGGTATAACTGGCCCGGGTCTTTTCCGCCAGCGTGGCGGATTTCTCTGGCAGATAGACGGCTTCAGCATATTGCCGGAAGGTTTTGATTTTGGCCGCCTCTACGGCTTCCGCAGCGGCCTTTTGCGCAGTCTCTTCACGGGTCAGCACTTCCCCATCCGCCAACTGCTGCTCCAATTCAGCGGCGAATTTCTGTAGCTCCCGCTGAATGGTGCGCTTGCTCCATGTCGGCTCTGGGCGGAAGGTGCGCCAGACACGCCGCCCTCGCCCATTGCTGGCCTGCACCTCGTAGATTCGGTTTCCGTTTTTGTCAAGTTTCTCCTTGAAACTCGCCATAAAAATACACCTCCATATGGGTACACTTTGACAAGCCCGCCCAAAAGAGGTATAATCGCAATGTCCAAGTGTGCGATGACCCCGCAAGGGTGAGCCGCTTACGAAACGCTCTCGGTGCGCCAACACCGGGGGCGTTTTTTTGTTTACTTCACCAAATTGTAGGCATCCAAAATATCCTGAATGCCCTGCTTATCTGCATCCGATACCGTCATATCATACTTATAATCTTTACCAGCGAAACGGATGATTGTCTTTTCGGAGGAAGCGATTTGCTGCATGAGGTCGGCATACTTGTTTGCAGGATTTACATCCACAGCCTCAAACACACCTCCTGTAAAAACCTCTTGTTGAACGTCAAAGTAATTGAAAGGAATCTCTGCAGCCTTTTCGCCGTCGATATTGATCACGACATCATTAAAGAATACCCAGTCGCTTCCTGTATAGTTGAATTTCCAAATCAGCACATATCGGCCATCTTTTTCGCCAATATACGGCAGTGCAAAACTACGAGTATTTGAATACTTCGGATAGCAGGACGGTGTATAAAATGCAGTGTTTTCTACTTCATCCTCTTGTTTTGCTAGCTTTGCAAACGCTGCATCGATTTCTGCCTGCTTCTCTTCTTCTGTCTTCCCTGAGCTTTCTGCCGAAGGGTTATAATTATCGAAGATAAAGCAAAGATGCGTTTACAAAATCAGAAAAGTATCGTATCTTTGTTATATATCGTGTCCCTGCTAAAAATAAAAGAAGGTGAAACTATGGCGAAATCCAACCAAGGAAAAATCACGGCACTGTACGAAAGGCTTTCCAGAGATGATGAGCTGCAAGGTGAATCTAACAGCATTTTGAATCAGAAAAAGTATCTGGAAGATTACGCTCGCAAAAACGGCTTTAACAACATCCAGCATTTTACGGACGATGGATACAGTGGAACAAATTTCAATCGTCCCGGCTTCCAGTCCATGATTGCCGAAATTGAAGCCGGGCATATTGCAACTGTCATTGTAAAGGACATGAGCCGCTTTGGAAGAAACTATCTGGAAGTTGGATTTTACACAGAAATTCAGTTTCCATCAAAGGGTGTTCGATTCATCGCTATCAACAATAATGTTGACAGTGCCAATCCCACGGACAATGACTTTACTCCGTTCCTGAACATCATGAACGAGTGGTACGCCAAGGATACCAGCAATAAAATCCGTGCCGTTTTCAAATCACGGATGGATGCATTTCTATTTGCCCTTATACAAATGATCGTCACATTGAAACACCTGATACATTGGCTATCTCAGAACTGGCTCTTTTAACTTCTGACATTTCACTTATGGATTTTGCAAAATCGGTTATTGAAAAACATGAAAGAGCGATAAAAAAAGAGCACAAATTATATAAAACTCCTTCATTTCTTTTTGACGAGTCAACTGATATGGCGTGGGCTGCAACTGTGTGGCTCAATTCTGGCTTTATGATTACCCCGACAGAAGATGAATTGAATTATTTGGCGAAAAGCAACCCTAGAATTTTACGGCAAAAGGGAGCATTTTTCATTTTTGGTAATGAAACCACGCCTTCCAAAGTGCCAACTCGTTCATCTTTGCTCGATACCGTAATGATTCATCCCATAATAAAAGAAAAGTCAAATTTAATTCGTCCAGATATACTCGGAAACGGTGCGATAAATATAACTATTCGGAGTCGCTGGAAACCAGAAATCATGAAAATGCTAGAGAAAAAAGGAATCACACATGAATACCTTTTTCCCGACGAACAATGAGAGGGTGACGATTGATGCCTACAATGGACTTTTTCCCGCAGCGTCCACCGGTAAGCCCTAAAATTTATGCTTACGAGCTGATTGGGGTGGCGTCCCACAGGGGTTACATCAAGGTCGGCTACACCGAGCGGGATGTAGATACCCGCATCCGGGAGCAGACCCACACCGTGGCTGTGCCCTACCGGGTGCTGGAAACATGGCCTGCCATGCGCAGCGATGGCAGTTGCTTTACGGATAAAGACCTCCACGCTGTGCTGCGCCGCAAAGGGTTTCGGCAATTGAATGAGGGCGAGGACCGGAATGAATGGTTCCGCTGTACCGTCAACGATGTAAAAGCTGCCGTTTATGCGGTACGCAACCGCACCGAAAACGTGGAAAACCGCACCAACGATTTTTCCATGCGCCCGGAGCAGAAAGAGGCAGTGGATAAGACCGAAGCCTATTTCCGCTCGGCAGCCGCCGAGGGCTACCCGAAGTTTTTGTGGAACTGCAAAATGCGGTTCGGCAAGACCTTTGCCGCCTATCAACTGGCAAAGCGGATGGGCTTCAAGCGGGTGCTGGTGCTTACCTTCAAGCCCGCCGTGGTCAGTGCGTGGCAGGAGGACCTGAACACCCACAAGGATTTTGAGGGCTGGCAGTTTATCTCCCGCACTACGGAATTGACCTACGAGACCGCCGACCAGAGTCGCCCCATCGTCTGTTTTGGCTCGTTCCAAGACTATCTCGGCGTGGATAAGACCACCGGCACCATCAAGGGCCGCAATGAGTGGGTACATACCATCAACTGGGATCTGGTCATTTTCGATGAATACCACTTTGGTGCATGGAAAGAGAACGCCAAGAAGCTGTTTGAGCAGGATGATGAGGACGACTACGATTCCGAGAATATGGAGCAGTACAGCCGTGCCGACGCCTACGATGAAACATGGCTGCCCATCACCACAGACCATTATCTGTATCTGTCCGGCACACCCTTCCGTGCCCTCAACTCCGGCGAGTTCATCGAGGAGCAGATTTACAACTGGACCTATTCCGATGAACAACGTGCCAAAGAAAACTGGCAGGGAGAGCACAACCCCTACGCTGCTCTGCCCCGGATGGTCATGATGACCTACAAGATTCCGGAAAGCATCCAGCAAATCGCCAAGCAGGGTGAATACGATGAATTCGACCTGAACGTGTTCTTTTCCGCCAAGGGGAAAGGCCGGGACTGCCGTTTTGTCTACGAGGATTATGTGCAGAAGTGGCTGGACCTGATTCGGGGTTCCTATCTGGAAACCACTGTGGACGAGCTGAAGCTGGGAGCCAAGAAGCCCGCCCTGCCCTTTGCGGATTCCCGTCTGCTGAATGTGCTTCAACATACCCTGTGGTTCTTGCCCAATGTGGCATCCTGCTACGCTATGGCAAACCTGCTGGCAGACAGGAAAAACACCTTTTATCACGACTACCGGATCAATGTCTGCGCCGGTACGGAGGCTGGCATTGGTGCTGCCGCATTGGAACCAGTACAGCGTTCCATGGGCGACCCGCTGGAGACCAAGACCATTACCCTTTCCTGCGGCAAGCTGACCACCGGCGTGACGGTGAAGCCGTGGACAGGCATCTTTATGCTGCGGAACCTCTCCAGCCCGGAGACCTATTTTCAGGCTGCATTCCGTGTGCAAAGCCCTTGGGAAGTGACCACGGACAAGGGGCAGAAGGAGATCATCAAGAAAGAGTGCTATGTGTTCGACTTTGCGCTCAACCGTGCTCTGCGGCAGATCTCCGATTATAGCTGCCGTCTGAACATCCACGAGGGCAACCCGGAAAAGAAGGTAGCGGAATTTATCAACTTCCTGCCGGTCATTGCCTATGATGGCAGCTCTATGCGGCAGATCAACGCCGGGGATATTCTCGACATTGCCATGGCTGGCACCTCTGCCACCCTGCTGGCAAAGCGCTGGGAAAGCGTGCTGCTGGTGAACGTAGACAACGAGACCCTCTCCCGCCTCATCGCCAACAAGGATGCTATGGATGCCCTGATGAAGATCGAGGGCTTCCGCAGCCTGAACTCGGACATCGAAACCATCATCGCCAAGTCCGAAAAGGTGAAAAAGGCGAAGAAGGAAGGCACCAAAGACCTTACCCCGAAGCAGAAGAAGGAGCTTTCGGACGAGGAAAAAGAGTACAAGTCCAAGCGTAAGCAGATTCAGGAAAAACTCATCAAGTTAGCCACTCGCATTCCGGTGTTCATGTATCTGACGGACTACCGGGAGCGCTGCCTGAAGGATGTGATCACCCAGTTGGAGCCGGGCTTGTTCAAGAAGGTCACCGGTCTGTCGGTGAAGGACTTTGAGTTGCTGGTATCGCTGGGTGTATTCAACGATTTTCTGATGAACGATGCCGTGTACAAATTCAAGCGGTACGAAGATGCCAGCCTGAGCTATACCGGCATTGACCGTCATGAGGGCGAAGACCGCGGCGGCTGGGATACGGTGCTTTCGGATGCCGACTACAACAAGATGTTCTCCCTGCAGCAGGCATCCATGGAAGCCCCTGCGCCCGCTCCGGATGACCTGCCCGCAAAGCCTTATTTCACCCCGGACGAGGACGAGCCAAAACCGGCTCCTGAAAAGAAGCCTGCACCACAGCCCACAAAACCTATCATCAGCTATGGTGGGTTTACGCCCAAAACCAACACATCACAAAGCACTCAGGCTTCCGGCAGCAGAATCCACAAGCCGAGCAACAGCTATACGCCCCGCCCGGCTTCCAGTACTCCCGGCAGCTTTACACCACGTCCGGCTGGGTCGAGTGTTGGCATTGGAGCTGCAAGGCCGAGCTTTGGTCTGAACAGTCAGCCTGCCGCTCAGCCAAAACCGCAGGTCAAGGTAGACGTTTCCAAAATCAAGGTCGGTGTCGAGGTCAAGCATAAAGCGTTTGGCATTGGCACAGTAACGGCCATCCAGCCCGATATGGTTACGGTACGCTTTGGCAGTGTGGAAAAGAAATTCCTGCTGCCTGCGGCGATTGTGCAGGGGTATCTGATGATGGTGGAAAATTGAATACAGCATAGAAAGGCCTCGGTTTGCAGATATAACAAATCGAGGCCTTTTACTTAAAAAGATGTTGATTATTGGAAATATAAAATATATAATGTAGGTGCAATGGTTTTTCTGAAAGAGAGGGATTTTTATGAAAAAAGGCGATCTTGATAAGTGGATAAGACTTGACGAATGCAAGAACCTTTTGTTCTTTTCTCAATTGGTTAATGAACTTCTATTTGATTACTCGATTCCATCAAACCGAATCTCAACACTGAACAGCCATTTTCTTTGTTTGGATGCCTTAAGTGCAATTGGTGGAATAGAACGGCATGGTGTTCCTGAAGGCACACTTAAGCCAATTGCTGAAGAACTATACGAGGCATTATCGAAAGATCCTGTGTTTCAGTCAACCACAGAGAGTCCACTGAAGTATTTTATAAAATATGGTGATCCGTGCAGAATCAGTTCTAAAGTATCCGATCTTAATTATGACGAACTAAAAAAGGCCATTCGAGCTGTCAATACGAAATTCTTCATAGATAATAAATATTACCATTCTTTACATACACAAATCTCGGATTTGATTATAAAAAATGAAGAATCCGATCAACCAAAATTGTTTCGTTTGATAAAATCCCTGCTAACTGAACTTGTAAATTTGGGATATAGCCAAACATATATTTATAAGGTGATGACAACCTTATTTTGGAAGCCTCAAAATCCAGTAATTTCACCAACAATTATAAACGACTTTTTTCAGAAGTTTAGCTTCGAAAAGGGAGAATACACAGTAGCGTTAAAAATCAATAAACGCAGTTTGCAAAAATTTCTTCAATTTATAGAGCTGCCTGTTAACGACAAACTTGACTTGCGCACTCAAAGTCATATTGAAAAACAATTCGCCTCAAAGGGAACAGGGCAGGCGTTTCTACTTATTGACTATAAGGCATTAGATCCTTTTAAGGCCGCACAGACTGTAAAAGAAAATTTATCGACTAATATTGCGTTTTATAGGCTATATGATCATGAATATCGATATAACATTGATTCTGCAAAATGCGGTGTATATGACGGGGAAAACTTTTATAGAGTTCACCAAACAAAAAGTGCGGTATTTCATACTAAAATTCCATCCAACAAGCAGATTAGTGAGAAATTACATGCATACGGAAAGGCGCTTTCAACAGTGTCCCGCAAAGATATTCCTACATTGATACATACAGCTATATTCCATGCACAAGCATTGGACAGTACTTCGTCGGAAAATCAACTTCTGGATTTATGGGCGCTATTTGAAACTGTACTTGATATTAGCAACAGGCACACAGCGGATAGAATAGTTCAAGTGTGCACATATTTAGTTCCTATTCTTAAGAGAAAATATATTTATTCGTTGTTCTTGCAACTTTCAAATGATATAAAAAATTATTCAGATGAAAAATATAATGATATCATTGGTAGTTCGATTTCAGAACGGGAGGTTGTTCAACACATTTTTGAGTTTGTAACGCTTAACGAAAATGTCGACAAACGATTGACTTTTTTGAAAAGCTGCTCAGATTTTCCGCTTCTTAGAGAAAGAATCGAATACTACTCAATCGTTTTTGAAAAGCCACTATCGGTCTACAACTTTGTGGAAAAACACGCAAAAAGTGTTAAGTGGCAAATCATGCGAATTTATAGGAACCGAAATCTAATAATTCATAATGGAGATAGTATGCCGTATTTGGATTTGCTAATCGAAAATCTTCATTCCTATGTAGATGATTTCCTTGAGTACACAATAGAAAGTTTGGCGAGAAATCGTAGTGTAGATAATATGTGCCAGGAACTTTTTGTTAATGAATGTGACTGGATTTCTGACTTTAGCCGAAACAAAAACAAGGAGCTTTCTAAAGAAGACGTACTCAAAATTTTGGCAATTTGATCAGCCGTAGTCTATATTTCATTGTGTAGAAGGAGTGTGATTCCAATAACCAAGTCCAAAACCGACCTATCTTACCTCCGCAGCGAAAAAGCCAAAGCAGAGCAGAAGCTGCGCTCTTGTCAGCACCGGGAGAAGTTCCTTGAACGCCAGATGTCAGAGCTGAACCGGAGAGAGCGTGTGCACCGTCTTTGTACCCGTGCCGGAATGCTGGAAAGCTTTCTGGTCTGTCCGGGAGAACTGACCGACGATCAGGTGATGGAGCTTTTGAAGATCTCATTCCGTCAACCTGAAGTCGTGCTGGCGCTTGCAAAGATGGTGCATGACGTTCACGAACGAAGCAACGTCCAAAACCCTTTAGAATAAAGGGCGCAATTATACACCGTTCCGGTGAAATTGCGGTCTTGCAGACGGCTCGATGAAATCGAAGCTGGCGTTTGTGCGCCAGCCCGATTCCATCCCAAGGAAAACTGCATTTTCCTTGCGCTGCTTTGCAGCTATCCTTTTGCAGAAGAACACGATATAAAGTACAAAAGCCGACTGGAAAAATCCTAGTCGGCTTTTGAATTTTTAGGGATAAAGTTCAATCAAAAGAGCATCAAATTCTTTGCAGTAACATCTTACGGTCATCCTCAGAAATCCCCATGGCATCCATAGCCTGTTCTGGGCTGAGATTCATGTTTTTCATCAGGTTCTTTACAGACACCAAAAGAGTTTTGATGTTCTGCTCAGCAGCGGTTTCGTCCCGCATTTTTTCCATAGCTCTGCACATAGTTGCCACTCCCTTCTCGTTTTCTTTGAAGTACCATACTCGATTGGCCAAAATGGGATAGTACATTTTGCTGGAATCGGTACAGAAAAAGTCATGCATCAATTTACCAAGCGCCGTTTCATCCTTAATCTGCGAGTTGACATAGATGATATGAGCCTGATCATTAAAGATCATTCCGGTTTCCTGAACAGTTCGGTCAATATGATAAATCGGAAGCCCAGCCCTCAAAATATCGTTTTCTGTGATAAAGATGACATAAGTTTCATTCAACGCATCGTATTCCTCACCGGAATCTGTCAGATTTGCATCAAGCAAGCTGCTATTGTAGCGAGCACGTTTTTCACTTGCGCCCCGGTCACTGCGCTGGACTTCAATATTATATGCACGGTTGTTTCGGTCTACCGCCAGAATGTCCAGCCGAACCGAACGTCCCTGCAAATTTTTAATGCTGTATTGTCCATGAACCTCTCGCACAACCAAATCGTCCCTCTTCAGGATGATTCGGAGCAAGAACTCTGCGCAGTCGTGGTCTTCAAACACCGCAGCCATAAAATCATCATCAATCAAACGAAACTCTCGAATCCGCTGCAAATCTTCCTTGTGTTTCTGCTCAAAGTCCAGTTCTTGTTCTGATTTTCTTTCTGACATCGGCTCACCAGCTTTCTGTTTACTTATCCAAGATAATAGTATCATAAATCCACATTTTTTACAAGGGAACGTTTCAAATGCTCACAAGGAGGTGATTCCTATTCCATGTCCGCACTTCAAAATCTCCATCGTAAAACGCAGCCAAGGACAGTCTGCTGTTGCCGGTGCAGCCTACCAGAGCGGCGAACGGCTGTTCAGTGAGTACGACCAGAAAACGAAATTCTACAACAAAAAGAAAGAACTTGTCCATGCCGAGATCATGCTGCCGCCCCATGCGCCGCCCGGATATGCAGACCGGGCAACGCTCTGGAACTCAGTAGAAGCCGTGGAGAATCAATGGAACTCCCAGCTTGCCCGCCGTATCGTGCTGGCACTTCCGAGAGAAGTTCCGAAAGACCAGTATCTTCCCATGCTCAAAGAATTTTGCAACGAGCAGTTTGTTTCCAAAGGCATGGTTGCTGACTTCGCCATCCACGACAAGGGCGATGGGAACCCACACGCCCACATTCTGCTGACGATTCGGGCAATGGACGAACATGGCAAGTGGCTCCCGAAAGCCCGCAAGGTTTATGATCTTGATGAAAATGGAGAACGCATCCAACTCCCATCCGGCAACTGGAAGTGTCACAAGGAAAACACGGTGGACTGGAACGACCAGAAGTACGCCGAGGTCTGGCGGCATGGCTGGCAGACCATCACCAACCGCTATCTGGAAGCTGCAGGCAGACCGGAGCGTGTTGATCTCCGCTCATTCGAGCGTCAGGGAGTGCAGCAGATTCCGACCGTCCATCTCGGCCCTGCCGCACACCAGATGGAAAAACGAGGAATTGAAACCTTTCTCGGAAATCTTAACCGTGATATTCGTGCAGCCAACAGCTTGATGCAGTCCATCCGCAGCACCATCCGTGGTCTGCAACGCTGGATCGCAGACCTGACCGAAAAGAAGCAGATTCTTTTGGATGCACTGGAACAGGCCAAGGAGCCAAAGCTGTCCGACTTGCTGGTGGATTACTTCAACCTCCGCAATGAGCAGCGCGGCGATTGGTCGAGCAAGGCGCAGATAAAATGTACTGCCCGTGACCTTGCCGAAGTCATGCAGGCAGTCGATTATCTGAAAGCTCACTCCTTGAACACGGTCGAGGACTTGAACGCCGCAATCAAAGACCTGAGCCAGACAGCCGCTCCGCTTCGCAAGCAGTTGAAGCAGAACGAGAACCGTATGCGGGCAATCGCCCAGATCAAGGATGCTGCTGCCATCCATGTCAAGCTGAAACCCATCCACGATACCTTTCTAAAAAAGAACTTCAAGCTGACGAAAGATGCCTATGCCAGCCAGCACAAGGAAGAACTGGACGCTTTCAATAAAGCTGTCCGAACTATGATGAAGCTGAACGGCAGCACAACTGTGGATTTTTCGGCATTGGATGCCGAATTTTCGGCGCTGCAATCGGGCAGCGCCGAGCTGCGCAGCCAACTGGAAACCTTGCAGCCGGATATCTCCGCACTAAAAAATATCCGCAAGTATATCGACATGGTGCTGAATAAGCAGCAGCTTTCTGCACCGGGCGGTAAGACCCCAGAGAAAGAATCTGTGCTGAAACAGTTGGAGCAGCTTCAGCAAGAAAAATCAAAACACAAAGCGATTACCCCCATGAACCGCGAAGAATCGCTCTAAATTATATTTCTGCCACTGATGTGCCATTGCAGTCTGTGGCAGGAATACATAGATTTTTTACATTGTAAAACAATCCAAATGTGACTTTTTTGTTAATTCTCAAAATTATGGGTGTCTAAAGGTCTTTCTCGATGCCTACCAAGTGAGAGGATTTTTTCAAAAGCGGAGATTTGGTCTCAAGAATTACAATTCAATTACAAGTTTCTCACCAATGCTACGAAACAGGCGTTCTCGATGCCTACCAAGTGTAGGGCATCTTTTTCAAGACCATTCTCGGACTATTATGACGTTTTGTTTACAAAATTGCTTGCAATGCTACGAAATGGCCTTTTTCATCGGCTACCAAGTAGAAGGATGTTTTTCGT
>ERZ773204.2124-NODE-2124-length-14162-cov-3.884525_pt1 | contig 14162 bp, 13 predicted proteins | sample MGYA00581007_ERZ773204 | MGnify/ENA primary metagenome ERZ773204 (study PRJEB29015, sample SAMEA2737757) | human gut metagenome | biome: human gut; feature: human-associated habitat; material: faeces | place: China | collected 2012 ... | reverse complement strand
GCGGTGGCTGCAGAAGGGATAAATAATGGAACTTCGCAAGTTACGAAAAGAAGAACATATAAAGACAAGAGAATTGTGGGAAAAAATTTTTGATGAGGATACGCCTGCGTTTTTAGATTATTATTACACAGTGAAGACGGTGGAAAATGAAATATATGTAATGGAAGATGAGGAGCATATTTGTGCAATGCTTCATTTGAATCCGTATTCGATGAAGATCGACGGACGGAGTTTTATGACACATTACATTGTTGCGGTAGCAACGGAGGAAAAATACAGACAGCAGGGAATTATGAGAAGCCTGTTAAAAAAAGCGCTTGCGGATATGAAGGAAAATGGAGAACCGTTTACCTTTTTAATGCCTGCGGCGGAACAGATTTATTATCCGCACGGATTTCGCTATATTTATAAACAACGACAGGGAACAGCTGAAAAATCAGGGGAGAAAAAGGAACAATGGACGCTTTCTCATGCAACTGAGGAAGAGTGTGAAGAAATGGCACTGTTTGCAAACGGTATTTTAGAAAGTGAGTATGAAGTTTATGCGGAGAGAAGCAGATATTATTACGAGGCGCTTTTAAAAGAACAAAAAAGTGAGCAGGGTGGAATACTGATTTTAAGAGAAAATCGAAGACTGACAGGGCTTTTTCCTTATGCGGAAGGAGAAGAACTTGAGATTAGGGAACCGCTGTTTTTGGAAAAAGGCGAAGAAATTTTGTCATATGTTTCAGAATATCTCTGTGACAAAAAACAAACAAAAGTTTTAGGGTATGGAGATATGGAAAAACCGATGATTATGGCAAAAATTTTAGATGTTGAGAAAATGTTTTCCTGCATGAGAATAAAAGAAGAAATCCATTTGAAATTAAAAATTTGGGATACGCTGACAAATGCGAGTGCGGGTTGTTTTCTGTTAGAAGGCAAGGAGAAGATACGAGCGAAGAAAACGAATGAAACAAAAGACTGTGTCTGCATAGATGCGGGAGATTTGACAGGCATATTGTTTGGCATGGCAGATATGGAAAAACTTAACGTTCCTTTACAGGTCAAAGAGGAATTGTCAAAAATCATTCCGCTCACAAAAGTGTATCTGAATGAAGTTGTGTAATTAGGGAGGAGGAAAAAGAATGCGTGAGGATTTGTTAAAAATGTTATTGGAAGTGCCGTCTGTTTCGGGAGATGAATTTGCCGTTCAAAAGGTGTTAAAAGAACATATGGGGAATTTCTATGAAGTGGAAACGGACAGTATCGGTGACAGCGTATATACTTTAGAAGGTTTAGGGGAGAAAAGAATTTTAATGACTTCCCACATAGATGAAATCGGACTTTTAGTTACGGGAGCGACAGGTGACGGATTTTTGAAGGTGACAAATTCGGGAGGATTTTCGGCAAAATTGTATGCGGGACATGGAGTGCAAATCAATACGGACAATGGCGTGGTGTACGGAAGTGTGGTTGTTACTTCTAAAATGTTGAAAAACAGTGAATTTTCCGTATCAGATATATTGATTGATATAGGGGCATCAACGAAAGAAGAGGCATTGTCGCAGGTACAGTTAGGTAATTCCGTTGTTTTTGATACGAATATACGTCAATTAATGAATGAACGCATATCGGCAAGAGGACTGGACGATAAAGCCGGTGTCTATGTTGTTATGGAAACAATGAAAAGAATGAAAGAAAAACACCATAAGGCAACTATCATCGGAGCGGGAACGGTTGGAGAAGAGACAAGCAAACATGGAGCAGGCTGGGTGGCAAACAGAGTGAATCCGACAGAAGCCATTGTGGTGGACGTGACATACACAAGCGACTATGACGGAATGCGAGAAGCGGAATGGGGCGAAGTGGAACTGGGAAAAGGCCCCGTACTCTGTATCAATCCGATTTGCGACAGGGGAATTAACCAAAAACTTATGGAACTGGCAAATGAAAGAGGAATTCCATATCAGGTGGAAGTAAGCGGCGGGAGAAGTTGTACGGACGCAGACGAGATTCACATGGTGGGGAAAGGAGTGCCGGTTGCGTTAGTTTCCATACCTTTGCGCTATATGCACAGCCCTGCGGAAGTGGCAGACAGAAAAGATTTGGAGTATGCAGTAGAACTGCTGACTGCTTATTTGGAAAATGCGTAAGCATTTGCGGTTGACAAACAGGGGATTTTTGCATACACTATAATATATATTGTAAATGCAAAGAACGAAGAGAGTAACATTTCAGAAACTATCAGAGAGGAATTGTCATCGGCTGAAAGCAAATCCAAGTGAAAGAAATGCGAAGTGCATTCGGGAGCAGATACGGTGAACAGTGAAGTAGCCGTGTACGGTCGCACACGTTACGTGTTTAGAGTGAAGGGGTTACCCCTTTATGAGAGTGGAATCGCGGATATAACTTCGTCTCTTAGTGAGATGAAGTTTTTTTAATTATGGTATGTATTTGCCCTTCCGCTAAATGAAAATAGAAGGGTTGTGACATAATGCGTCTGATTACTTATATAAAAGAAGAATTGCAAGTCATTAAGGAACGTGACCCTGCGATAAAAAGCAATATGGAGATATTTTTATATCCAAGTTTTAAGGTGATGATAAGGTATCGAATGGCACATAAACTGTATTTGAAGAAACATTATTTTTTAGCGCGCTGGATTTCTCAGAGGGCAGCGAGAAAAACGGGAATCGAAATTCACCCGGGAGCAACTATCGGCAAGGGACTCTTTATTGACCATGGAAGTGGAGTGATTATTGGAGAGACAACCGTTATTGGCAATAATGTGACACTATATCAGGGAGTAACACTTGGAGGAACAGGAAAAGAGAAAGGGAAAAGACACCCGACGCTTAAGGATAATGTCATGGTTTCTGCGGGAGCGAAAATTTTAGGCTCGTTTACCATAGGTGAAAATGCAAAAATCGGAGCAGGATCCGTTGTTCTGGAGGAAGTTCCGCCGAACTGTACTGTGGTGGGAGTTCCGGGGCGTATTGTCCGAATGGGAGATCAGAAGATACCACGGGCAGATTTAGACCAGATTCATTTACCGGATCCGGTATTGAATGATATCAGGGAACTACAGAACAGGAATATTCAGTTGCAACAGGAACTGAAAGAAATGGAAAAAGATATGCGATGCAGACAACATAAACATCAGGAGGAGAAAAATGAAGGTATATAATACATTGACAAGAAGAAAAGAAGAGTTTGTACCGTTGGAGGAAGGCAAAGTAAAAATGTATGTTTGCGGACCGACGGTATACAATCTGATACACATCGGAAATGCGAGACCGATGATCGTATTTGATACGGTGAGAAGATATTTTGAGTACAAAGGATATGAAGTGAATTTTGTATCCAACTTTACAGATGTGGACGATAAGATCATTAAAAAAGCTATTGAGGAAGGCGTTTCGGCAAACGAAATTTCTCAGCGTTATATTGCAGAATGCAAGAAAGACATGGAAGGAATGAACGTAAAACCGGCGACAAAACACCCGCTTGCGACAGAAGAAATTTGCGGAATGATTGAAATGATTTCGGATTTGATTGACAAGGGATATGCCTATGAGAAAAACGGAACCGTTTATTTCCGCACAAGAAAATTTGAAGAGTACGGTAAACTTTCTCACAAAAACTTAGATGATTTGCAGTCGGGAGGACGTTCTCTTTTGGTGACGGGAGAAGATGAGAAAGAAGATTCTTTAGACTTTGTTCTTTGGAAACCGAAAAAAGAGGGAGAGCCTGCATGGGAATCTCCGTGGTGTGACGGACGTCCGGGCTGGCATATTGAATGCTCCGTTATGTCTAAAAAATATTTGGGTGAGCAGATAGATATCCATGCGGGAGGAGAAGATTTAGTTTTCCCACACCATGAAAATGAGATAGCGCAGAGTGAGGCGGCAAATGGAAAAGAGTTTGCTAAATATTGGTTACACAATGCCTTTTTAAATATTGATAATCACAAAATGTCAAAATCGCTTGGAAATTTCCGCACAGTAAGAGAAATAGGAGAAAAATATGATTTACAGGTACTTCGATTCTTCATGTTAAGCGCTCACTACAGAAGTCCGTTAAACTTCAGCGCTGCTTTAATGGAATCATCTGCTAACGGTTTGGAACGTATTTTGACGGCGGTAGCAAATCTCAAACATTTATTTGGTGTTGTCTCTGAGGAAAATATGACGGCAGAAGAAAGAGAGCAGGTAAAAGAGACAGAAAATTTTGTGAGAGCATATGAAGCGGCTATGGAAGATGACTTTAATACGGCGGACGCCATCGCATCGATTTTTGACTTAGTAAAATTTGCAAATACAACAACATCGGCACAGTCATCAAAAGAATATTTGCAGACATTATATGATTTAATTGTAAAATTATCAGATGTGTTGGGATTGATTGTGGAAAAAGAAGAGGAGATGCTCGCAGAAGATATTGAAGCGTTGATTGAAGAACGTCAGGCTGCGAGAAAAGAGAGAAATTTCCAAAGAGCAGATGAAATCCGAGATGAGTTATTGAAAAAGGGTATTATTTTAGAGGATACCCGTGAAGGTGTAAAATGGAAAAAAGCGTAGAGACAAACTTTAATGAGTATATGAAAGAAGTGTTTTCAATGCAGGAGGTGGATATAAGAGAATATTCTCCTCTTACATTGGCGTATATCGGTGACAGCATTTATGATCTGATTATTAAAAGTTTGGTAATTAACAGAGGAAACAAACAGGTACAGAAACTTCACAAAGAGACGAGCAGTCTTGTACAGGCGTCAGCCCAGTCTATGATGATGAGAGCGATGCAGGAAGAACTGACAGATGAGGAGAGGGCAGTCTACAAGCGTGGGAGAAATGCGAAATCCGTTTCCCCTGCCAAAAATCAGTCGATTACGGATTACAGAAGAGCGACGGGATTTGAAGCGTTAATCGGCTATCTGTATCTGCAGGAAAAGTGGAAAAGAATGCTGGATTTAGTGAAGATAGGATTAGACAGTCTGGAAAAAGAAGAAGTATAGGAGAGAAAAATGGCTGAGGAAAGTTTAATAATAGAGGGAAGAAATGCGGTAATTGAGGCGTTTCGTTCAGGAAAAACGATTGATAAAGTGTTTGTTTTGGACGGTTGTCAGGACGGGCCGGTCCGCACAATTGTAAGGGAAGCAAAAAAACATGATACGATTTTACAGTTTGTAACAAAAGAAAGGCTGGATCAGTTATCTGAAACGGGAAAACATCAGGGAGTTGTTGCGCATGCAGCAGCATATGAATATGCGGAAGTAGAAGATATACTTGCACTGGCAAAAGAAAAGGGGGAAGATCCTTTTATCTTTATTTTGGATAATATTGAAGATCCGCATAATCTTGGAGCGATTATCCGTACAGCCAATCTTGCGGGGGCTCATGGTGTTGTTATTCCAAAACGCCGCGCAGTAGGGTTGACGGCAACAGTTGCCAAAACTTCAGCGGGAGCGCTGAACTATACACCGGTTGCTAAGGTGACAAATTTGGTAAAAACAATGGAAGAGTTGAAAGAGAAAGGACTTTGGTTTGTCTGTGCGGATATGGGCGGAGAGACAATGTACCGCCTGAACCTGACAGGTCCGATAGGATTGGTTATCGGAAATGAAGGGACAGGTGTAGGGCGTCTTGTAAAGGAAGAATGTGACTTTGTTGCGTCCATTCCGATGAAAGGTGACATTGACTCTTTGAATGCTTCTGTAGCAGCGGGAGTGTTGGCATATGAGATTGTAAGACAGAGATTAAATTAACAACGGTGTGAAAACCGGAGGTGCATATGTGCAGATATAATATGATGGCAGATGAAGAGTTGATCCGCTGCCTGCGAAATGGAGAAAAAGAAATTACAGAGTATATCATCAATAAGTACAAAAATCTTGTCAAAGAAAAGGCAAAAGCAATGTTTTTGCTTGGAGGAGATAATGACGATTTGATTCAGGAAGGAATGATAGGTCTGTTCAAAGCGATACGGGATTACGATGAAGAGCAGGAAACTTCTTTTTATCATTTTGCAGAATTGTGTATTTCAAGACAGATGTACACAGCAATCGAAGCGTCAAAAAGGCAGAAACATATTCCGTTAAATTCATATGTCTCTATTTATGATGAAAAAGATGAGCAGCCGCTAATAGATACGATTCAGGCGGTAAAAGAAACCAATCCGGAGGCATTGTTTTTAAATAAAGAATATTTGCAGATGATCGAGGTGGAATTAAAGAAAAATCTCAGTGAGTTTGAAAATAAAGTGTTATATTTACATCTGTTCGGTATGGACTATCAGAAAATAGCGAAAGTTTTGGATAAGACACCGAAATCCATTGATAACGCATTACAGAGAATAAAAGGAAAAACAGAAAAAATTGTTGGACAAAAGACTAGGGGATAAAAATGAATTGACAAACAGCATGGATATATTGTATATTAATTACGTTGCATATAAATATACATGCTGTTGTGGCACAGTCGGTAGCGCGTCGCCTTGGTAAGGCGGAGGTCACGGGTTCAAGTCCCGCCAACAGCTTAAAAGAAAAAACATCGGATTCTTAGTAAATAAGAAGACCGATGTTTTTTATTGTCATATAATAAAAATTCCTTTAATTTTGATATATAAATGAGGAAAGCCGGTCAAAGACCGGCCTGGTTATGAAAAAGAAAAGTTAATGAAAAAAGTTTTATTAACTTTACAAGTAATACTATACTGAATATTTGTGATAAAAAAATGATGAAATTGTGAAAAATTTTTGAACAGAAATATTTTTATTTTGTCCGGAACGCCTTTATGCCCTGTGGCAAAGAAACTGTTTGCAAAACATCAGGCAGAATAAAAAGGAAAAAAGTTGTTTGTCATTATGATTTGTGGTAATATATAAAGATACTGATGATATTTTGTGTAAACACAAGGAAATATATGTAAACTGGAGGATAACATGGAAAACGAAGTAGTTTCAAAAAACTTTATTGAACAGGAAATTGATAAAGATTTAAGAGAAGGTGTGTACGATACAGTATGCACAAGATTTCCGCCTGAACCGAACGGATATCTTCATATCGGCCACGCAAAATCCATTTTATTAAACTATGGATTGGCGCAGAAATATAACGGAACATTCCATATGCGTTTTGATGACACGAACCCGACAAAAGAAAAAGTGGAATTTGTAGAATCAATTAAAGAAGATATTAAGTGGCTCGGTGCAGACTGGAAAGATAACTTATTTTTTGCATCAGACTATTTTGATGCAATGTATGAATGTGCGGTTAAATTAATAAAAAAAGGTAAAGCATATGTATGTGATTTAACTCCAGAAGAGATCCGTGAGTACAGAGGAACACTTACAGAACCTGGGAAAAACAGTCCGTACAGAGACAGAACCGTAGAAGAAAACCTTGAATTATTTGAGGCGATGAAGAACGGAGAATTTGAGGACGGTGAGAGAGTACTTCGCGCTAAAATTGATATGGCATCTCCTAATATCAATATGCGTGATCCGATTATCTACCGTGTGGCTCATATGACACATCACAATACAGGGGACAAATGGTGCATTTATCCGATGTATGATTTCGCTCACCCTATTGAAGATGCGATTGAGAAGATTACACATTCTATCTGTACACTGGAATTTGAAGACCATAGACCTCTCTATGACTGGGTAGTGAGAGAGTGTGAATTTAATCCGGCTCCAAGACAGATTGAATTTGCAAAATTATATTTAACAAATGTGGTGACAGGAAAACGTTATATTAAGAAATTGGTTGAAGACGGCATTGTTGACGGCTGGGACGATCCAAGACTCGTTTCCATTGCTGCTTTAAGAAGAAGAGGATTTACACCGGAATCCATCAAAATGTTTGTGGATTTGTGCGGTGTGTCTAAGAGCAACAGTTCTGTAGATTATGCCATGCTTGAATACTGCATTCGTGAAGATTTGAAGATGAAAAGACCACGAATGATGGCGGTATTAGATCCGATTAAACTGATTATTGACAATTATCCGGAAGGGCAGGTTGAATATTTAGACGTGGCAAATAACTTGGAAAACGAAGAACTTGGATTTAGAAAAGTTCCGTTTTGCCGTGAACTTTATATTGACCGTGAAGATTTCATGGAAGAACCACCGAAGAAATATTTCAGACTGTTCCCGGGAAATGAAGTGCGCTTAATGCATGCCTATTTTGTGAAGTGTGAAAGTTTTGTAAAAGATGAGAATGGAAAAGTAGTGGAAATTCACTGTACTTACGATCCTGAGACAAAATGTGGAACAGGATTTACAGGACGTAAAGTAAAAGGCACAATTCACTGGGTACCTGCTCCATATGCAACAAAAGCAGAGGTGCGTTTATACGAAAATATCGTAGATGAAGAAAAAGGTGTATACAATAAGGAGGACGGTTCATTGAACTTAAATCCAAACTCACTTACAATTTTGAAAGACTGTTATTTAGAACCAAGTTTTGATGGTGTAAAAGCATATGACAGTTTCCAGTTTGTGAGACAGGGATATTTCTGTGTTGATGCGAAAGATTCAAAACCGGACGCACTTGTCTTTAATAGAATTGTATCGTTAAAGAGTTCATTCAAATTACCAAAATAAAATGATAAGAGCGGAAAATTCCGCTCTTATTTTATACCATTAGAAGGGAGTGACAGAAGGTGGCACGAAAAATAGAAGTTGTTGCATATCGGCCGGAGTGGGAAGAAATGTTTACTGAGGAAGCGGAAAAGATCAGAAAAATATTGGGAGAGAATATTATAGATATTTATCATATTGGTTCAACTTCGGTAAAAAATCTTTGGGCAAAACCAATTATTGATATTATGCCTGTTGTCAAAGATATTAGTTCGGTCGATGAGCATAATAAGGAATTTGAGCAGATAGGTTATGAGTGTAAAGGAGAGTTTGGAATTTCCGGAAGGCGTTTTTATATGAAAGGCGGCGATAACCGAACACACCATATTCATATTTTTGAGGAAAGTAATCAAAACGAGATACAACGTCATCTTGCAGTTCGTGATTATTTGCGTGAAAATCCGAAGAAAGCAGAAGAATACGGTTTGTTAAAACGAAAACTGGCCGCAGAATTTACATTTGATATTGACGGATACTGTGACGGAAAAGATGCGTTTGTAAAAAATATGGAACAACAGGCGTTGGAGTGGAAAAATGAATGAACTTACAATTCGATTGGAAACAAAATCTCAACTTCCGCTGTATGAGCAAATCTATATCTATATTAAAAATGATATTCAGTCGGGAAAGATAAAATATGGAGATAAATTGCCGTCCACACGGGCATTGGCAAAATATTTGGACGTCAGCAGAAGCACGATAGAATTGGCTTATGAACAGTTGCTGGCGGAAGGATATGTGGAGGCGCAGGCGTATAGAGGATTTTTTGTGACAAAAATAGATGATTTATACCAGTGGAAACAGTTAAGAGAAGCAGATCCGATTAAAGAGGAAAAAAAGAAAATAGAGTATGCATATGATTTTACTCCGAACGGAATTGACTTAAATAGTTTCCCCTATCGCATATGGAGAAAACTGGCAAAGGACGTGCTGGCAGATGACAAAGCAGAATTATTTAAAGCAGGGGATTCGCAGGGGGAATATGAATTGAGAAATACGATTTGCCAATACCTGTATCAGTCAAGGGGAGTGAATTGTGAGCCGGAACAAATTATTGTCGGGGCAGGAAATGATTATCTGTTGATGCTTCTTCAGACAATTTTGGGAGGAAATTATAAAATTGCCTTTGAAAATCCTACATATCGTCAGGCGTATCGGTTGTTTCAACAGTTGTCTTACGAAACTGCCACGGTAGAGATGGACACAAAAGGAATGCGTGTAGATAAATTAAGGGAAATACAGGCAGATATTGCTTATGTTATGCCTTCCCATCAATATCCGTTAGGAATTGTTATGCCTATTCAGCGCCGAATGGAGTTGCTTCGGTGGGCAGCGGAAAAAGAGGGAAGATATATTATTGAGGACGATTACGACAGTGAATTCCGCTATAAAGGGAAACCGATTCCTGCACTGCAGGGCTATGACAGAAGTGAGAAAGTCATTTACATTGGGACTTTTTCAAAATCCATTGCACCTGCGATTCGTGTAAGTTACCTCGTGCTGCCCAAACCACTTTTGAAAGTATATCAGGAAAAAGGGCGTTTTCTCAACTCGACAGTTTCCAGAGTGGATCAGCAGATTATCCAGCGGTTTATAGGGGAGGGGTATTATGAGCGCCATTTGAATAAAATGAGAGGGGTATATAAAAACAGGCATGACATAATGATTGGCAGTTTGAAACCATTACTTAAAAAATGTAAAATGTCAGGAGAAAATGCGGGAGTACATTTGTTGCTTACGTTTCCTTCCGATATATCTGAAAATGAACTGATAGAACGGGCAGAGAAAGTAAATATTAAAGTGTATGGATTATCTGCATATGATGTGTGTAAAGAAAAAAAACTAAATCCGACTATTTTGTTAGGGTATGCCAATATGCCGGAGGAAGAGATTAGGGAAGGCGTACGAAAGTTAATTGAGGCATGGAATGAAATGATTTAATGAAAAAAGGGAAATTTGATAATGTTAATCAAGTTTCCCTTACTTATATTACTCGTTATCCGATTTTTCTGTTTCGTCAAATGAAACTTCATTATCAGAAGATACTTCAACTGTCTCTTCGTCAGAAACGGACGTTTCTTCCGGCTGTGCTTCTTCATCAGCAGACTCTGTTTCAGATGAAGTATCAGGAGTTAAAGATACATACTCTCTGGAAGCAGCCTCCTTTAAGTCTTCATCTAAATCAAAATCTTCATTTTCAAAATCATCTGAGAATTCATCTTCACTGTTGCAGCAACCACTTTTTTTGTTTAAGTAAGCAACAACTCCGCCGACAGCAGCACCGACAGCAACAAGTCCTAAAAGTCTTTTTCCCCATTTGTTTGCCATATCAGTATACTCCTTTCATTACCATTAATATAGTATTACTATTGTAATCCATTTTATGTAAAAAGAAAAGGCTTATTGAGAATAAAATACAAGTATGTTAGAATATCTGCTATAGAGAGGAAAGAGAAGTGATAAAGATGAAGGCGAAGAAAGCCAAAAGTGGAATTTTTAAAATTATATTTAGTAGAACAGCGTTAGTTGCGGCATTACTGCTTTTTCAAATCGGATTAATGATAGCAACCATTACCAGTATTGAAAAATATGCTTTTTCTGTATATGTAAGTTTTATCGTTTTAAGTATGATTGTTATTATTTATATTATTAACAGAAAAGAGAATCCGGCTTTTAAAATGTCATGGATTCTATTTGTAACCTTTATTCCCATTGTTGGTACGGTTTTTTACATTTTCATGCAGATTCAGCCGGGGACAAGGTATATAGGAAAGAGATTGTTTGAACTTGGTGAGAAGACGAAACCATATATGTTTCAGAATGATAAAATTATAGAAGATTTAAGAATTTCAAAACCTGCAAACGCAAATCTTGCACATTATCTTTCAAAGCAGGTAGGTTTTCCTGTGCATAGAAATACAAAAGTGACTTATTTCAGGGTGGGAGAAGAAAAATTTGAGGAACTAAAACGTCAGTTGGAATCCGCAAAACACTTTATTTTTATGGAATATTTTATTGTCGAAGAAGGCATTATGTGGGATTCCATCTTGGAAATTTTGAAGAGAAAAGTAGACGAGGGGGTAGAAGTTCGCTTTATGTATGACGGAATGTGCAGCATAGTTCTTCTTCCTTATCAGTATCCGAAAAAACTTGAGGAAATGGGAATCCGATGTAAAATGTTCAGTCCGATAAAACCGGTTCTATCTACTCATCAGAATAATAGAGATCATAGAAAAATATGCGTAATTGACGGACAGGCTGCCTTTACCGGCGGAATTAATCTGGCAGATGAGTATATTAATGAAAAAGAACGTTTTGGACATTGGAAAGATACGGCGGTCATGCTGCAGGGAGAAGCGGTACAGAACTTCACCATGATGTTTTTGCAGATGTGGAATGTAACTGAAAAAGAGAAAGAAAATTTTGAAAAATATCTGACACCGAAGTCGAAAGAATTCAGAAGAGAACTGGGGTATGTTCTTCCGTATGGAGACAGTCCGTATGACAATGAAAACATTGGAGAACAGGTATATTTTCATATATTGAATCATGCAAAAAAATATGTACACATCATGACTCCGTATTTGATTTTGGATAATGAGATGGTAACCAATTTAACTTATGCGGCAAAATGTGGAATAGAGGTAATCATTATTATGCCGCATATTCCTGATAAATGGTATGCGTTTGTGTTGGCAAAAACATACTATGAGGAGTTAATTAACGCAGGAGTACAGATTTACGAGTATACACCGGGGTTCGTGCATGCAAAAGTATTTGTTTCTGATGACGATACGGCAACTGTAGGTACAATTAATTTGGATTATCGCAGTCTTTACCTGCATTTTGAATGTGGTACATTTATTTATAATAATCAGGTAGTCAGAGATATTGAAAAAGATTTTCAGGAGACCCTTGCAAAATGCCAGAAAATGACGATGACAGAGGTCAGAAACCGGAGCACTTTTGTGAAAATATATGGTCAGGTTTTAAGACTTGTGGCACCGCTGATGTAGCAAGACTGTTACGGAGCATAAAATCAAGAAAAATACGGAATTTTCGGGAAGTAGCTGAAAATAAGAGTGTACTTTTTATTTGAAATGTAGTATAATTCAATCGGTGTCTTTATAAGGGACATTGATTATATTTATAAGTAGGAGTTATCCCGATGAAAAAAGAGGGATGACACTGTGGAGATATTTCACAGATAGCCAAGAACACGCAGGAGGATTTATTATGGTTAAAGCAGTAGTAGGTGCAAACTGGGGAGACGAAGGAAAAGGTAAGATCACAGATATGCTTGCCGAGAAAGCTGATATCATCATTCGTTTCCAGGGTGGAGCAAATGCCGGACATACAATTATCAATGATTACGGCAAATTCGCTCTTCATACATTACCGTCAGGAGTTTTCTACGGACATACAACCAGTATCATCGGCAATGGTGTCGCTGTAGATATCCCGGTTCTTTTCAAGGAAATCCAGTCAATCATTGACAGAGATGTTCCGATGCCGAAGATTCTGGTGTCAGACCGTGCACAGATGGTGATGTCTTATCACAAGAATTTTGATGCATATGAGGAAGAGAGACTGGGCGGAAAGTCGTTCGGATCTACAAAGTCTGGTATTGCACCGTTTTATTCAGACAAGTATGCAAAGATTGGTTTCCAGATCAGTGAGCTTTTCGAGGATGAAGCTGAACTTAGAGAAAAGGTAAACCGCATAGCAGAACAGAAGAACGTCATGTTGGAACATCTGTATCACAAACCGTTAATCAATCCTGATGATTTATATAAGGAACTGATGGAATACAAAGAAATGGTAGCACCGTATGTATGTAACGTTTCTCTGTATCTTAACGAAGCACTCAAGGAAGGTAAAGAAATTCTTCTTGAAGGACAGCTTGGAACATTAAAGGATCCGGATCATGGAATTTACCCAATGGTAACTTCTTCTTCTACACTGGCAGCTTACGGTGCAATCGGTGCCGGAATCCCGCCGTATGAGATCAAACAGATCGTTACAGTATGTAAAGCCTACTCAAGTGCAGTAGGAGCAGGTGCCTTTGTAAGTGAGATCTTTGGCGAAGAAGCAGATGAACTCAGAAGACGTGGTGGAGACGGCGGAGAATTCGGCGCAACAACAGGTCGTCCGAGACGTATGGGATGGTTTGACTGTGTTGCATCCAAATATGGATGCCGTATGCAGGGAGCTACAGATGTAGCATTTACCGTTGTCGACGTACTTGGATACCTGGATGAAATTCCGGTATGTGTAGGATACGAGATTGACGGAGAAGTTACAACAGAATTCCCGACAACACATCTTCTTGAGAAAGCAAAACCAGTACTCAAGACACTTCCGGGATGGAAATGCGACATCAGAGGAATCAAGAAATACGAAGATCTTCCGGAGAACTGCAGAAACTACATCGAATTTATCGAGAAAGAGATCGGATATCCGATCACAATGGTTTCTAATGGACCGGGAAGACATGATATCATCTTCAGAAATAAATAGGAATATAAAAAAGGGG
>ERZ773204.2118-NODE-2118-length-14202-cov-3.587898_pt1 | contig 14202 bp, 8 predicted proteins | sample MGYA00581007_ERZ773204 | MGnify/ENA primary metagenome ERZ773204 (study PRJEB29015, sample SAMEA2737757) | human gut metagenome | biome: human gut; feature: human-associated habitat; material: faeces | place: China | collected 2012 ... | reverse complement strand
TGAATCCGTTCGCGGTGAAGGACTGGCGCTGACATTAGCCACTGAACTGATAAACTATACATTGAATTTTCAGCAAAAATCAACGCTATTGGAAATAGGATAAAGATAATTGCCCAGAAAACTCTAATCTTTTTATCTGGTTCTTCATCTACATCTAATTTTTTATAAGAATAAGATGAAACAACCATAGTTAAAGCATCAAATGTTGTTGAATAAAAAGCAATCATAGTAATAACTAATAACAATAAACCTAGACTTGCTAGTGGTAGAGTATCAAATATCTTTAAAATAACTGCAGAATAATCTCCACTTTTAGCAATCATTCCCGAAATATCAATTCCATGTTTCATTTGTTGTGCCAAACCATAATTTCCAAGAATAATGAATGAAGTAAAAGTTCCTGCTAGACCCCATCCATATCCTCCTAGAATCGTATTTTTAATTGTTCTTCCCTTACTGATTTTTCCAATAAAGAAAGGAGTTGCAACACACCATACCATCCAATAGGCCCAATAATAAATCGTCCAATTTTGTGGAAATGATGTTTCTCTTAAAGGATCCATCCAAGTTGATAAACCTATAAAGTTTTGTACCATATTACCAATAGCAGAAAAACCTGTTTCTAAAATATATGTTGTTTCTCCACCACCAATCAAAAAATAAATAAGTAATGCAAAGAATAAATAGGAACAATATGTTGCTAGTTTAGAAATACCTTTCATTCCTGTAAGTACAGTAAATGTATAAACTGCTGCAATCAATAATAAAACAGCAATAGTAAGTCCTACACCATTAGGCAACCCAAATACTCTACTTAAAGCTGCTGATAATAATGGTGTTGCTAGTGAAAAGGTTGTTGCAGTTCCTGCAATAAGTGCAAATATAGCAATTAAATCAATAATTTTACCTACAACTCCATCTACTTTATTTCCTAGTAATGGTCTACATCCTTCAGAAAACTTTTGTTTATTTCTTCCTCTTACATGTAACATAAAACCAAAAGCAACAGCTAAAATAATATAAAAACTCCAAGCAATTGGTCCCCAATGAAATAACGGAAATGTTGACGCCCATTTTTGTATTCCACCTAATTGATCAATATACTTTTCATTAGCATATAAAGCCCATTCACATAATGAATAAAATAAGATATCAGCTGCCATTGTAGAAGTAAAAATCATTACTCCCCAGTTAAATGATGAATACTCTGGTTGATCTGTATTCTTACCTAACTTTATTTTTCCATATTTAGAAAATGCTATATATAATGAACAAACAAAAATTCCAACTCCTAATAACGCATAATAAATGCCACAGTCATTCCCTAAAAATCCTCTAATCATTTGAATGATATATGAAGATTTTGCTGGCATAAGCATAAATAAAACGCATAATAAGACAACCCCTAATAAAGGAATTATCATTGATACATAATCTAATCTTCCCTTTAATGATTTCTTTTCCATTTTATTTCCCCCAATTTAAATATGTTTCATCAATACTACACAATTCATCAAAACTATCTATTTCTAAAATATCTCCTTCATGCATTTCTTTAATAGATAATTGGTATTCATTTGGATAACAAAACAACGCTACATCATCCCAATAAATATCAGTATTCTTTTTCTCTTCAAATTCAATTTCTAAATGTTTCTTTAATTTCTTTCCATCTTCTTCATTCCATCTAGATACACTATATAATTGCCAACCATCTTGTCCACCAGTTCTTGAACAAGAAGTTACAAAACCATTTTCTAATTTTAACATCCATTCATTATGAATTTCTTGTTTGTAAATACAGTTATATCCTGAATATTTAAATTCTTTTGAAAGAATTTGTGTATTGTTAATAATTTGATCACCATCTAAAATAATGACATTTTTTAGATGATTTCTAGCAACATATAAAGAAGAAATATTGTTGCAAGTATCATAATAAGGATTATCTATTAGATGCAAATTCTCATATTTATCTTCTAAATAATTAAATTGTTCTTTTAAATAGCCTACAACAACATAGATTTCAAAGATCCCTTGTTGATGCAATTGATTGATAATTCCTTCAATCATAGGAATATCATGTATTTTAACTAATGGTTTAGGTATCGAATTTGTTATTGGTCTCATACGTGTTCCTTTACCTGCGGCCATTATAATTGCTCTTTCTACTTGACACATTTTTCTATATTCTCCATTTCTTCCATAACAATCTTGTAATAATCCTTAGCAAAACGATACTGTGCCAATGAATATTCTCCAAATTCAACACCTAGCGTATATTTATATTCACACCAGTTGCTCCATAAAAGACCACACATTGATATATAACAATAGATTTTTATTCTTGTTTGTTGATCACACTTATTTTCAAAATAGATATCAATTAAATGATCAATTTGTTTTCTATCATACATAGAATAAATACAAAACATTGCTATATCAAGATGTGCATCTTGCATTGCCGCATATTCCCAATCAATAAGTTTTATTCTCTCTTCATTATTTTCTCTATAGAATAAGAAATTATCACAATTTGCATCTATATGACATAATTTCCATTCTTTTGGTAATTGATCAATAATTTTCTTTAGAGATAAAACTTTTTCTTTCGTTTGTTTATAGTCTTTATATAAAGATTTTGGACCTCTTAGATTTTCATAAAATTCCATTTTTTCAAAAACATCAAATTCATGTTCTACCTTTAAATCCTGATTATGAAATTCTTTTAATAATTTCATACATTTAATTAAATCTTCATCATTATCTTGATTACATACACGTGTATCGTCTAAATATTTTGTAATCTTATATCCATTTTGTGGATTCATATAAATAACTTCATCACTGATATTTAAATCTTTTATTACTTGATAAACTTCATATTCTTCTTTTCGATTAATAAGTTGATCTGTTCCTTCCCCAGGAATTCTCATAATATATTTATCATGATTGATTTCAAATAAAAATGATCTATTTGTCATACCTTTTTTTAAGCTTTTAATATTTTTAATTTGTTCAACATTGATTTTAAAAACATCAGCAATCAATGATAATGTCTCATTATTTAAGTGTGCTGAATGATCATCTACATTTCTTAATTCTTCATACGTATTAATTTCATCTACATAGCTTGTATCAACAATTTTTCCATAAATAAACATTTTATTCTTTTGATACAACGTTTCTTCCCAAAAACAAGAATCATGCATTCCGTCATCTAAACATTCTAAACGTTCTTTTAAATATAAAGAATCATGTTGATTAATAAATGATAAACCAATCATTTTTAAACCATCATCCTTTACTTTAACAATTTCATTTTTAGTATTACATGTAACATTACTATGTTTACTTATTCTATTTTCAAGCATATACCATGATTGAATTTCATTATTTAAAAATGGATTTTCATAAAAATAAAGATCTCCTGGTATAATGTAAGTATTACTTATTTTATCTTTTACTAGATTTAAGCTATGTAAGTTGTTCTTTTCTTGATATTCTCTATTAACAACTAATTTTACATTATATTTATCAATTAAATAGTCAAATTCTTCTTTCATAAAGCCAACAACTATTGTTATATCATTAATATGAGCTTCTATAAGCTGTCTTATGAGACGTTCAATAAGTATTTCATCATTTATTTCTAACATTGCTTTAGGCACATTATTATTAATAGGAATCATTCTAATCCCTTGACCAGCAGCTAAAATAACTGCTGACTTATTTTTCTTTATTAAGTCTATTCCTAAATCTGTTAAAGAATTATCATCATTAATATATTCTAATTCTTTAAGATTCTTTATTGTTTCATTTGTTTTACCTAAAGAACAATTCAATCTTTTAGAAATAGCTCTTTGTGAAAGTGTATTTTCTTTATATAGTAACTTTATAAGTTCAAAATCTAAATATGTAAGAATGTTCATTTTTTTCTCCTTGTTAATTTATATGAACATAATACCACATATATTTAATAAGTAAAGAAAAAAAGAAGTATTTCTACTTCTTATGATAAAAACTTAGGTGTAATAAACCCTCTAATATATTTACTGTTGACATTCATTGTTCTATATTCAACAGCATCATTTTTATTTCCTTCAATAACTTTAAAAGTATTTCCATTCACTTCTGTAACAATACCTACATGATCAGGCCATCCTGTGTTATCACCATTTCCACTATCATCCCAATCATACATAATAATATCACCAATTTGAGGAACATAAGCATCATTTTCTTGCCAAATGCCCATAGATTGTGCCTTTTCTACTGCTTTACCACATGAACATTCAACTGGAATAAGATCCAACAAATTACATTCTCTAACAATTGCTGATACAAAAGTCATACACCATGAATCTGTATATTTAACTTTATAACCTCTTGGTAAAGGATCTAATTTATTATATGAATCTATAATTTTCTTAAATGATCCATCTTTTTCATTACATCCTAAATATCTTTTGGCTCTTTCTACAAACTCTTTTCTCGTACAATTTGAAATCCATGAATAATCATCTCTAAATATATATGTTTTACCATCAATAACTACATCATCTTTAACAGCTGCACCATCTTCATTAAAATAATACCATTTCCATCCAATTTGTGCCCAACCAGTAACCATGACACCACTCTTATTTAAATAATACCATTCATTACCTGATTTTAACCATCCTGTATGCATATCACCAGAAGCATTTAAATAGAACCTTTGATTATTAATCAATTGCCAACCCGTTTGCATAATTCCTTGATCATTAAAATAATACCATTTGTTAGTGATCTTATTCCATCCTTTAACAAGAACCACATTAGAATCAAGATAATAATATTGATTATCTCTATAATACCAACCTAATTGCAAATCTCCATTAGAATTAAAATAGTAATATTGATCATTGATATAATAATCACCTACAACCATTTTTCCATCTTGATCCAAATAATACCATGATCCTTTATGTAGCCATCCTTTTTGAATATAGCCACTATTATTTGCATAGTAATATGTTCCATCTGCTTGGATCCATCCTGTTTTCATAGCTCCTGATTGGTCAAAATAATATTGTTGATTTCCTACAGAAGCTAACCCTGTCACCATTTTTCCATCTTGGTCTAAATAATACCAAGACCCTTTATGCAACCAACCTTTTTGAATATATCCACTATTATTTGCATAATAGTATGTTCCATCTGCTTGGATCCATCCTGTTTGCATGGCCCCTGATTGATTAAAGTAATATTGTTGATTTCCTACAGAAGCTAACCCTGTCACCATTTTTCCATCTTGATCTAAATAGTACCAATAATCCGTATGTAACCATCCTGTTTTCTTTTCACCATGATCATAATAATACCATTGATTCTCTTTATTCGTCCAACCAGATTCCATTACAGTCGACTCATCATTTGTATTTAATGTATCTGTATCTTCTTCCGCATTAACATTTATAATCGAAAAACATACAAATAAAATATTAATAAACGCTATCGATAAAGCAATATTTAATAATTTACCTTTTTTCATACAATCCCCCCCTCTTGTCTTACAATTGACATTATAACAAATACAAAAAAATAAACTAGTTATAATCCATAAAAAATAGAAAACCAGAAGCAGATATTCTCTGTCTTCTGGTTAAATTTTTAATTGTTCCAAACACCATTAGCGTCAAAATGATTTACTCTTTCATCAATAACATAATCACCTGTTACCATTTTTCCTTCAGCATCTACATAGTACCAAGTATTTCCTGATCCTACCCATTGTGCACTAATTACACCACTAGATGCTGCATAGTAATCTTCACCATTGATCTTGAACCATCCTGTTTGCATTAATCCGCTTTCTGCGAAGTAGTATTTAGCTCCTGCAATTGTTTGATATCCTGTTACCATTTTTCCATCTGCGTCTACGTAGTACCAAGTATTTCCTGATTCTACCCATTGTGCATTGATAGCTCCACTAGATGTTGCATAGTAATCTGCTCCATTGATCTTGAACCATCCTGTTTGCATTAATCCACTACTTGCAAAATAGTATTTAGCTCCTGCAATTGTTTGGAATCCTGTGACCATCTTTCCATCTGCATCTACATAGTACCAGTTATTTCCTGATCCTACCCATTGTGCTTTGATTTCTCCACTTGTTGATGCATAGTAATCTTCATTATTGACTTTGAACCATCCTGTTTGCATTACTCCGTTAGCATCGAGGTAATATTTCTTTCCTTCGATTGTTTGATATCCTGTTACTTTTTGGTTATTATCATAGTAATACCATTTTTTGCCTGATTGTACCCATCCTGATTTTTCAGTAGTTCCAGTAGTTAATTCACCACTTTCATTAAATGTATAATCTTTTCCATTAATGTTTACAGTTCCTGTAACCATTTTTCCTTCTTTATCAAAGTAATATTTTTTACCATTTAATGTTAACCAACCAGTTGTTTTTTTGACCATCTTTATCTAGATAATACCAAGAATCATTTTCTTCTAACCATCCAGTTGTCATCTTACCATCAGCTTCATTCAAGTTTTTATCATAATAATACCATTTTCCTCTAAGTTGAATCCAAGTATTAGCTACTGCTTTTTTCTTTTCAACAACAACACCTTCGCTATTATATGCAATGACATAAGTTACTATCTTATCATTTTCATCTCTATATGATGAAACAACAGATATTCCATTAGAAGATTTTATTAATCTACCATTTTCAAAATAATATTCTTTTCCATTAACAGTATAAATACCATCTACAAAATTCATTTCACTTGAAACATAGTACCAATCATTTCCAATTTCATTCCATCCAGCTACTCTCTTAACCTTATCTACAATTTCACCTTTATTATTATAAGCATAAAGATAATCATTTCGATAATCAGTTAATATTTCATCACTGTCACTTGTTTGAAGCATACCATAAATAAAATACAAAGATTTTCCATCTACAGTATATTCCCCATCATATGGATAATAATAACCTGCATCATTTAAATAATAGTAATAACAATTGCCATTTAAATAAATCAATTCATTATCTTTAAATTTAGCTTTTTCAATAACTTTTCCATCTCTTACATAAGCAAGTGTATCTCCTGATGTAACAACTTTATCCAAATATTCAGCTAATTGTCCATAATTAAAATAATATTCTACACCATTAATTGTTTTAACTCCTATATAAGGATTCATATCAGCATCATAGTAATACCATTTATCCCTATAATGTGTCCAATCTCCAACAACAATATTTGCATAATTCGTTACAATACCACTTTTATTAACAGTGACAATCAACCCATTATCTGTAATTGTATCTTCATCATACCAAGAAGAATATGCCATATGACCATCATAGCTATAAAAATAATACGTATTCCCATCAATTTCTTGAAGCCCTTTAAGTAATTCACCATTATCATCATAATAATATTTGTATCCATACTCTTCATACCAGCCACGTCTTTCACTACTTAAAGTGACAGGTGTATTAGAATCATTTTTCACATTTGTTTCTAATGCACTAACCATCGTAGTTGGTAATGTTGTTGCTGCAACAAGAGCTGATGCTACAGAAATCTTTTTAAAATTTCTACTCACCCAATAAATATTTCATAGACTTATTAAAATGCAATACCCCTTATTTAAAACCAAACGACATTTTTTTCTAAAAAGCAAAAGAGGTAACTGTGTTACCCCTTTTCAACTGAAATATTGATTTTATTAATGTAAGGTTCAATAAGTTTAAAGAACCAATGTGAACATAAATGATATATCTTATAAACAATGTATGAAATAAGATAAATAATTAATGCTGATCCTAATTGATGTACAATTAAAACCAAAATACCTCTATTAACAAATTGTTCAATCCTAATATGTCTTAATAAGAATTCATGAAATAAAAAACATGTAAAAGCAGCTTTAGCTAATTCATTGATTATTTTACTTTCAAAATGAATATCCATAAAGAATAAAAGAATATAAGCAGACATTAAGATAATAATTGGATTATTATAATACCATGTTGCTGTATATTGTAAATGTAAAACATGTTCCATCATTGAAAAAGCATATAAAAATGCTAAACATCTTATAATCCACATACCTGCTTTTTTCTTAGATAATGTTATTTTATTTACACGAAGATATGCTCCTACAAAATATACCAAAACAAAGTTAATAATTGTATAACCATATTGACTTCCATACATTCCAATAGTACTTAATCCTAAATATGTATTTCCTGTTATATTTTCAGCAATATCTATAACAATTGTCCAAACTGAAAAAATAAGCATGAGTATAATTAATAAGCGTTTGAATTGTTCTTTATTAAGTTGTTTAATAATTAAATTAAGATAAGGACTAATAATATATAATACAGAATAAAGTATTAAAAAGTAATTAGCGGGTAATAAACTACTAATCAATGAACTTACTGTAAATACTTTATGACCTCTTAATACTCCAAAAACATAAAAAACTAAATTAAATACGATAACTTGTACAAATAATTCTAGTATCTTAATTAATTTTCTATTTTGATTACAAGCTAGAAAATACGCTGAAATCATTACAAAAACATTAACTGCACAAACAAATAAACTTTCTATTAAATATAAATAATATTGATTAGAACTGCCATCTAAAACCATTCCTAATGCACCACCCATACTTGCATTATTATAATGTAAAATAACGACACCAATCATTGAAATAATTCTTAATAATTCAATAGACGAATTTCTTTTCGTTTTCTCTTTCATATATATTCCCTTCCAAACAAAAACCGATTTTTACTCAAAACAATGAGTAAGATCGGTTTTTAATTTATTTTATTCATCCAAAGACCTTGGTTATCAAAATAATTGACCTTTCTATCAATTATATAATCTCCAGTAACCATCTTTCCATCAGTATCTACATAATACCAGTTTCTTCCTGATTTGACCCATTGTGCTTGGATAGTTCCTGATGAAGCTGCATAATAGTCTTCACCATTGATCTTAAACCAACCTTTTTGCATTAATCCACTACTTGCAAAATAATACTTCGCACCATTAATTGTTTGATAACCAGTAACCATTTTTCCATCAACATCTACATAATACCAATTACTTAATGATTTGACCCATTGTGCTTGAATAGCTCCACTAGATGTTGCATAGTAATCTTCACCGTTAATTTTAAACCATCCTGTTTGCATTAATCCGCTTTCATCAAAATAATAAGTACTATTTCCTACTTTATAATATCCAGTAACCATATAATCATCATTTGCTATATAGTACCATCTATTTCCTAATGGTAACCATCCTGTTACCTTTTCACCATCTACAAATGTTTTTCCATAGATTTTTAATGTTCCTTGACTATAATATTTCCATTGATTTCCTACTTGCATCCATCCTGTGTGCATAATACCATCTTCATTGAAATAATATTGTCTTCCATTAATAACTTGATCTCCTGTAAGAATCAATCCTTCATCATTTACATAATACCAATTACTTAATGATTTGACCCATTGTGCTCTTAATTCACCATCAGGAGAAATATAATACCAAGTACCATCTACTTTAAACCATCCAGTTTTCATAGAACCATCTTCCATAAAAAGATATTTTCTATTTCCAACTTTATAAATACCAGTAACCATATAACCATCTTCAGCTATATAATACCATTTATCATTTATTGGTAACCAACCTGTTACCTTTTCACCTTCTACAAACGTTCTTCCATAGATTGACATTTTCTTAGGACTATAATATTTCCATTTATCATTTTCCTTATGCCATCCTCTGACCATTACACCTTCACTCGTAAAATAGTATTCTTTATTGTTTATAGTTTGTGCACCAGTAACCATATCACCATTACTTGTTAAATAATACCATTCACCATTTAAACTGATCCAACCAGTGGCCATAATTCCATTAGTATTAAAATAATACCATTTTCCATTAATCTTTTCCCAACCGATTTGTAGAATATTTTTACTACTTCCATAATACCAATGATCATAGTAATATTTCCATCCTACATAATCATATTTAGGAACACCTTGATCATACCAAACACTCATATCTACATAACCACTAATACCATCAACAAATGCTCCATTGCTATATTGCCATCCTTTAGGACCTCTATACCAATTATTACTAAATCCTAATGATGATGTATAAGCAGCTACCCAATCTACATGTTGATAAATAGTTGGACTATTTAATTTTGTTTGTAAAAGTGAACGATAGCTATAAACCTTCGTATTATAATTACTATTTGCTAATTTATTAACAAATGCATCAACAACTAATTCATTCGTTGTTGTTGATAATTCAGGTCTTTCCATATCTAAATAAACAGGATATGAAAGTTCTGAAGGTGAAATTTTATATTTTGATAAATAATTTAAAATCATTGTTGCTTCATTATCAGCATCTGTTACATTATTTGAATAATCATAAATATAGATTCCAAAAGGAATATTATATTTTCTACAACCATTTAAATTATTTTCAAATTGTTCATCAATATGATAATATCCACCTTTATGAGAAACAATTCTAATAATAACACCATCTACATCTGTTTTACTTACTTTACTCCAATCAATATGACCATTGTATTGTGAAACATCAATAACCTTTTTAACATTTTCACCAATAACGCGACCATCATTATCACAAAAACATTTTTTATTTCCTTGATAAAACCAACCATTTTGAATCATAGTTCGTAAACTATAAGAATTTTCTTCCTTTGCATCTTCTATTTTATTTTCATCTTGATCAATATGACTACTTTGTCCCATAATTGCATCATCATAACTTCCATCTAATGCATTTACAGAACTATTTTGAAAATAACTCAATGCAAAAGCCATTCCAAAAGCCAAAAACAAATAACCAAAAAACTTTTTCAAAATCTTTCCTCCCCCCTAAAAATATTATTACTGCATAACACCACTGCTATTAAAATAATATGTCTTATTTCCAACTTTATAATAACCAGTTACCATCGAACCATCACTTTTTAAATAATACCACTTATTCTCTAATTGAAGCCATCCAGTAACCATATAACCTTCATAATAAGTTTTCCCATATATTTCCATAACACCTGTACTTAAATAGTACCACTTACCATTAATTCTTTGCCAACCTGTTAACATTTGATATTGGCTATTAAAATAAAACCATGTATTCCCTAGTTTCTTCCAGCCACTTTGTCCATAGCCTGAATCATCAAAATAGTACCATTTATTGCTGACTTTTTGCCAACCTGTTTGCATTTTACCACTATCATTAAAATAAAACAAATTGTTTCCTACTTTTTGTAATCCTGTAAGTCTTTTACCTGTATTATCAAAATAATACCAATCACTACCTAAAGTTAACCAACCAGTAACCATATAGCCTTCATAATACGTTTTTCCATAGATTTTCATAACACCAGTACTTAAATAATACCATTTACCATTTATTTCTTGCCAACCGGTTTGCATTTGATAGCTACTATTAAAATAAAACCAATTATTTCCTATTAATTTCCAATTTTTTTGACCATAACCCAATTCATCAAAGTAGTACCATTTATTATTAACTTCTTGCCAACCTGTTTGCATTTGTCCACTTGTATTAAAATAATAGAGATTATTTTCTATAGTTTGTACACCAGTTGCTTTTGAACCATTTGAAAAATAATAATACCAATAATTATTTTCTTTTTTCCATCCTTGTGTATGAGAAATATTATTTAATAAAGTAACATATCGATTACTTACATATCCTGTATTATTAAAGCTATAAGTTCCATCACTACTAGCAACTTCACTTTGTATCTTATAAAAACCATTAGTTGTATAGGCATCTTTTATAATAAATGAATAAGCTGGATTTTTTATCGTTGTATATAAAACACTAGAACTTGTATTTGAACTACTTCTTACATTAAGGGCAGTATGTGTTGTTAAATAAATATCTTTGATTCCTAAAGTATAATAATCATTATCTTTAGAAGAGATACTAGCATCCATATTTTTGGCAATGCTTGCACACTTTTCTCCTTCATAGGGATCTGAAGAATATTTTCCAAATATTCCACTTCCCTTGTCTCCAAAATAACCTCCTCTAAATAAAGAAGTATATGTAGGATTTAAATATCTTTTAGACATCCAACTCGATGTAAAATTCATAATACAATCATCTACTGTACTAAAGGTATCTGCATTTCCACCTGGATTATTATCTGTAGCATTTAATCCAAATAAGTTATTTTTATTTAATGCAATATTGCTTTTTCCCCATCCAGATTCTAAGGCAGCAAAACTTGCTGCCATTAAAGCATTGACCCCATATTTATTTTGATACTTAATAAAAATATCACCTGTATTATATAATTTAGAAGTACTTCCTGCTTTATTATTTAAATAATTTGATATTTGTGAACCAGTATAAGTTGTTTGACTTCTCATTGGTAAGTATTGAAAATAACTATAATAAGGATTATTAGGATTAACAGCATTATTTCTAACATTATTTTTATAATCTGTAATCATTGTATTATAGTTATCATAAAAATAATGTCCATCATAGCTATAATACTCTTTATTCTTTGTTAAATAACTAGGTCCTGTCCCTATATAATTCTTATTTCCTTGATTTCCTGTCGCATTAACATTATTAGAAATATAATGATACAAATCACCTGATGAATTAACTTCATAGTTACTTGCATAATAAGTCCCTTGGCTAAGAACTTCAACATATTGAGGATCTACTAAACCAACAATTCCTGAAATCATAAACTTCACTTTTCCATTTTCATAGCCTAAAAAAGCTGCATCCGCTGCACTTGATTTAGATAAATATCCCTCTTGTCCTGTATAATAATCTGTAAAATTTGTAGTTGTCTTTGCTTTAGAACAATTAAAATTAACCATATTCGCTGTAGAAACTGTTCGTGCATAAGGGTTATACTCTTCATTCGTTGTTCCATCATAAACATCTACAGTATTAATATTTCCATCTTTATCTACAAACTTTGTTTGTCCAATAACGTCATTTGTTTCTTCATATGCTTTTATATTAGAGATATTAAAAATCATTCCCAATAATATAACAAGAAACAAACTTATATACTTTTTTTTCATTTCCAACCTCCTACAATATTTTAAATCTATAGAATATTTTAACTTACTAATCCTATTTGCTTTTAATAATGTGATAATATCACATAAAATAATATACTTACAAATATCAACTAAAATAATCATCTTCGTAAATACTATTTTTTATTATAATGATATATCATTTGAGTTATGTGAAAAGCGAATTTTAAGCAACGGATACATCTGTAGCGGTAGCAAAGATGTATCGTTGGCGATATGAGCGAAGCGAATTTTAAGCAATGGATGTATCAGTAGCGTTAGCGAAGATGTGTTATTGATGTTATGATCGAAGTAAAATTTGACAAAATAAACTGTAAAATCCTTAATTAAGAAATAGAAGGAGAAAATCATGATACCTAAACGAGTAAAGCAATTTTATGTTAATGTTACAGATAAGATGACTGAAAAAGATTATGATTATGCTAATGAAATACTAAATAAAAAAGAGTTGGAATTATTCATGAAGTTATCTAAATCAGAACAAAAGCATAGTATTAGAATAGCGAAAGATATAGAATTTATTATAGATAATAATGAGACTGATGATGAAGAGATATTAAAAAATAGAAACTTATTAATGAAGTCAGCTTTGTTACATGATATAGGAAAAATTACGAAACGATTAAATGTAATTGATAAATCTATAATAGTTATATTAAACAAATTAACTAAAGGAAAATTAAAAAGTATTAAAAAATCTAAAAAAATACAGTGTTACTATAATCATAGCAGTTATGGCTATGAAATTTTAAAAGATATAATTGATGATACGGTTATATTAGATATAGTTAAAAATCATCATAGTGACAATGGTAATAATCTGGTTAACTTTTTTAAACAGATAGATGATAAGAACTAGATATTTATCTATTATGAGGTTATATTAAAAAGTAAAGTAAACTTATATAAATATTAAAGTGAAGATAGATTTATTTTTTGTCAAATAATATGGAATTAAAAGGTATTAAAGGCGAATGTTGTAATAATCTTGCTTATACCTTAT
>ERZ773204.2110-NODE-2110-length-14251-cov-11.364328_pt1 | contig 14251 bp, 9 predicted proteins | sample MGYA00581007_ERZ773204 | MGnify/ENA primary metagenome ERZ773204 (study PRJEB29015, sample SAMEA2737757) | human gut metagenome | biome: human gut; feature: human-associated habitat; material: faeces | place: China | collected 2012 ... | reverse complement strand
TCATGGCGGCGGCAGCGGCGATCTTCAGAAAGCCTTTGCGGGAGATCTTGTTCATAGTGGTTTCCTTCTCTTTCTCTTCTTGTGTCTTTTCGTGATTTTTGGCCCTGCTCTGTGGAAAAATCTGCACAGAACCAACAAAAACAGTTTAGCATACCTGTGAAAAGTATGTCAATCAATTTGGGGGCACGGAACGCCTTAAACTTTGTTAAACATTTGGCGCAGGTACGGCCCGGTCAATGGAGAAAAATGCAGGCTCTGCGGGGATTTATGCCAAAAACAATGCACGGAAATGTTGCGCAGGTGTTGCGGGTATGTTACAATTGAGTTGCACACAGAAGCCGGCCAGCCACGACCGGCAGAACGGCAGCAAACGCTGTCACGGAAAGGGAGATTTTGGTATGAAGGTGGCAATGATCGGGCACAAGGACTTCCCGTCCCGTTCGGGTGGTGTGGAAGTCATGGTCGGCGGGCTGGCAGTCAGCATGGTCCGGCGCGGTTATGAGGTCACGGTGTACAACCGCGGCCTGCAGAAGGGGCACAATGTTTACACGACCGAGGGCGTGCAGGCCCGCCGCATCTTTACCTTTCAGAAGGCGTCGCTGAATGCCATGGTCTATTCGTTCCTAGCCACCTTTGACGCCCTGACGCGGGACTGCGATGTGATCCACTACCACGCCATCGGCCCATCGGTGCCGCTGGTGATCGCCAAGCTGTTCGGCAAGCACACGGTGTGCACCGTGCACGGGCTGAACTGGAAGGTGGACAAGTGGGGCGGCTTTGCCAGCGCCTACCTGAAGCTGGGTGAGCGGGTGGCCGCAAAGTATGCGGATGATCTGGTAGTGCTGTCGGAGAGCGAGTGGAACTATTTTCAGGAGAAGTACGATCGTACCGCCATCCTCATCCCCAATGCAGTGCAGATGCGCCAGCCGCTGCCCTGCAACCTGATTCGCGAAAAATACGGGCTGGAAGCCGGGAGCTACATTCTGTATGTGGGCCGCATCTCGCCGGAAAAGGGCCCGCTGGACCTGGTGGAGGGCTATCTGAAAGCCCACACGGACAAAAAACTGGTGCTGGCCGGCCCCTTTGCGGAGACCGAGTACTGCACCACGGTGCAGGAGAAGATCGCGGGCAACCCCAACATCATCACGACGGGCTATGTGGTGGGCGACGCGCTGCTGGAGCTGTACAGCAACTGCGCCCTGTTCGTGCTGCCCAGCCACACCGAGGGCCTTTCGCTTTCGCTGCTGGAGGCGCTGTCGCTGGGGGTGAAGTGCCTCGTGAGCGATATCCCGGAGAACACCACGGTGACCGCCGACTACGGCACCGCGTTCCGCACCGAGGACACCGACAGTCTGGCCCGGGCACTGGAGCGGGACACTGCCCAGCCGCTGACCCCGGAGCAGAGCAAAGCGCAGCTGGACTATGTGCGGGCCAATTTTGATTATGACATCATGCTGGACCGGTATGAAGAAGTGTACCACCATGTGACCGGAGATCCGCTCAAGGCGATGCCTTCGCATGGAGGTGCGGTGTGATGGACAACGCACAAAACCCGACCGGTCCGGTCCTGACCGCGGCCGAAAGCCGCCGCCGGGTGCTGCACAACATGTGCTCGTCGCTGTTGTACAACCTGTCGGTGATCCTGTTCGGCCTGCTGCTGCCGCGGCTGTACCTCACCAGCTTCGGTTCGGAGCTCAACGGTCTGGACAGCACCATCAAGCAGATTTTTTCCTGTCTGACTCTGCTGGAAGCGGGCGTGGGCCTGGCCTCGCAGCAGGCCTATTACCTTCCGGTGGCCGTGGGCGACCGGAAAGCCATCAACGGCATTTTTTCGGCCACGCATCACTATTACCGCCGCACCGGTATCGTGTATCTGCTGGTCACGGTGGTGTTTGCGCTGCTGTACCCCCTGTGCATCAACACAGTGCTGTCCTACGGCACCGTGAGCCTGATCGTGGTGTTCTACGGCATCCCGGGCATTGTGAGCTATCTGGTGCAGGGCAAATACCGCTCCTTTATGGAAGTGGAAGGCAAAAACTATGTGATCACCTACATCACCACGGCCACCATGGCGGCGGGCAACCTGCTGCGCATGCTGGCGCTGCTGTTTACCCGCAGCATCCTGTTGGTGCAGGTGACCTACTGCGTGCCTTCGGTGTTCCAGGTGCTGGTGCTTACGGCCTATATGCGCAAAAACTATCCGTGGCTCAACGCGCACGACACCCCCAATCTGGAGGCGCTGGCCCAGCGCGGCTCGGTGCTGGTGCATCAGCTCACGGGCATCGTGTTCAACAACACCGACACGATCCTGATCTCCAGCCTGTGCGGTCTGGCGTCGGCCAGTGTGTACACCATTTATATGCTGTTTTTCTCCAACATCGAAAAGCTGTTCTACTCGATCGTCAACAGCATCAGTTTTCGGCTGGGGCAGCTGTTCTATGTGGAGCCGGAAAAGTTCAAGCGGCTGTACCGGCTGTACGATGCCCTTTACCTTTCCGCGGCCTTTGCACTGTTCACGACCGTGGCTGTGTTCCTGATGCCCATCATCGCGCTGTATACGTCCGGTGTGACCGATGCCGAGTACCTTGACACCCGCCTGCTGGTGCTGTTCACGGCGGTGGAGTTGCTGTTCAGCGCCAAGCAGCCGTCGGGGATGCTGCTGAACATCAGCGGCCGCTTTGAAGAGACCCGGCAGCAGGCCCTGATCGAGATGGGCATCAACCTGCTGGTGTCGGTGATGTCGGTGCTGCGGTTCGGCATCGCGGGCTGCCTGTTCGGCACACTGGCGGCGCACCTGTACCGCTATACGGCGTTGATCCTTTTTACCCGGACCAAAGTGCTGGGAGAGTCGCCGGTGGGCGATTTTGTGCGGCTGGGCGTCAACGGGCTGCTTTGCTTTGTGCTGCTGTACCTGCTGGGATTTGACCGCTGCTATGGCGGCGGCTACCTGATGGTGTGCCTGAAGGGGGCGTTGTTCGGGCTGTGGGTGCTGCCGCTGTTCCTTGTGGTGAACGCGGTGCTGGACTGGCGCAATGTGGACACCCTGCGCGGGCTGCTGCACACGCTTACGATCAAAAAAGGAGCGACGGAGGAAAAACACGATGCGGAATGAAGAAACGATGTGCGAGGGCCTGCTCTCGGTCGTGATCCCGGTGTACAACATCCGGGACTATGTGGAGCGCTGTGTCCGCTCGGTGCTGGCGCAGCCGGATGTGCCGCTGGAAGTGCTCATCGTGGATGACGGCAGCACCGATGACAGCGGCGCGGTGTGTGACGCACTGGCGGCGGAGGACAGCCGGGTCACAGTGATCCACAAGCCCAACGGCGGCCTGTCGGACGCCCGCAATTACGGGCTGTGCCATGCACAGGGCGAGTATATCCTGTTCATGGACGGTGACGACTGGCTGACAGAGAACGTTTGCCCCGGCCTGCTGCAGATGGCGCTGCAGGACCGGGCCGATGTGGTGATCGGCAAGGCGCATTTTCTGCGCGAGGAACCGGTGATGACCCGCTGGGAAGAAGCGGTGGAAAAAAACTTCACCTTTCACACAGTTTACACCGGTAAGGAGTATCTTTTGAAATGCCTGCAGACCGGCGGCCTGCGGGTGGAAGTGGGGCGGCACCTGTACCGCACCGGCTTTTTGCGGGCGAACGGCCTGCAGTTCCGCAAGGGCATCCTGCACGAGGACGAAGAGTTCACGCCGCGGGTGCTGCTGCAGGCGCAGCGGGTGGTGCTGACCGGGCAGGAGATCTACTATTACGATAACTGCCGCGCCGGTTCCATCACGCACGCGGAAGGGTTGAGCACCCGCCGTGTTCAGGACCGGCTGCGCATCTACGACAGTCTGGCGGAGATCTACCGTACGGTGACCCCGCGGGCGCTGCGCCGCCGCCTGCAGGATGACCTGTGCTGGAAGTATCTGGACTGCGCGGCACGGTTCGATTGCAGGACCCTGCCGGGCTACCGCCCGCAGCGGCTGCGGATGCTGCAGTTTGCCTGCACGCCCCGCCGCCGGGCCAAGGCAGCGCTGTTTGCCCTCTCGCCGGAGCTGTTCCGGCGGGTGATGAATCATTGACCCATTGACGAGGAAAGGCAGAAGAGCATGGCGCAACATGCAAGAATAAAACGAACGCCCCCGCCGGACGGCGCACGCCGCCGATGGTGGCAGAACCGGCTGCTGCAGCTGCTGGCGGCTTTTGTGCTGCTGTGCGGCGTGGCAGCTGCCGGACTGAAACTGTACACGGATTATACGAATAGTCATTTTCAGGTGACCTTTTACCGGGTGACCTCCAGCCATGTGTCGGAAAAGCTGCGGGTCCTGTTTTTGTCGGACCTGCACCTGCGGGAATACGGCGAGCACAACGAGGAGCTGATCCAGACCGTGCAGGAGCTGGACCCGGACCTGATCCTGCTGGGCGGTGACCTTGTCACCTTCCCGAACCCGGAGTATGAGAATATGCTTTCGCTGTGCCGCAGCCTTGCCGATGTGGCCCCGCTGTACGGGGTGCTGGGCAACCACGAAAGCGAGATGATCTACGGCGGGGTGGATGACCAGCTGGCCGAAAAATTTTCGGAGGCCGGGGTGCAGCTGCTGCGCAATGAGACCCGCACCATCCAGATCGGGGAAAACAACGTGGAGCTCATCGGGCTGGAAGGTGCCCTGAAGGACTTTTACAAATACGGTGCCAGCGACTGTGTGGAGAGCCTGAGCCGCCAGTACGACACCTTCCGCATCTGCATCAACCATGTGCCCATGGCCTTTGTGGACTACATGCAGGATGCGCCCTTTGACCTGGCGCTGGCCGGGCACACCCACGGCGGCCTGATCCGCCTGCCGGTGCTGGGGCGGCTGTACACCGCAGAGGAGGGGCTGTTCCCGGAGTATGCGGGCGGCATGTACCAGCTGGACAGCGGGGCACCCCTCATCGTGGGCTGCGGCCTGGGCGACTCCAACCAGATCCCCCGCGTATACAATCCGCCGGAGCTGGTTCTGGTGGATGTGAACTGGTACTGAGATGAACGAACTTGAAAGGAGGCCCGGAGACGTGGTGACAAAGATCAAGCAGATCTTCAAACAGGCTGTGCTGCGCTTCTGGAGCCTGCGGGTGCCGTTGATCGTGGTGTGCATCCTGCTCGTGGCACTGCTGTGCACCGCACAATATCAGGACAGCAGCCGGGTGGCCTCGGCCCAGATGACCCTGAACTACTCCGAGGCATCGCAGGGGCTCAACCCCAACCGCACCCGGTTTACGACTGCCGACCTGACCTCCGACGAGGTGCTGCAGAGCACCCTGTACAACGCCGGACTGGAAGGTCAGATGACGGTGGAACAGCTGCGCAAGGCCATTACGGTGGAACCCACCGATGTGACCAACGTGAGCAGCTCGGAAAACTACATCACCACCAGCTGCAGCATCAGCCTGCAGCTGGAAGAACCCTGCCAGCACCTGACCGCAGCCACGCTGCTCCGGATCTTCTGCGGCAGCTACAAGGATTATTTCATGGAGCACTACGGCGAGAACCAGAGCGTGTTCTCCTGCACCATGCCGGATTACTTTGACACCGAGCCGTATCTGCGCCTCAAGAGCCTGACGCTGCGGGCCGACCAGCTGGACCGCTACCTCACGGCCCGTGTCAGCGAGAACAAGAGCTATCAGGACGCCACCACCGGCAACACCTTCCTGAGCCTGTCCAAGCAGATCCAGAACGTGATCAACTACGAGATCCCGCGCATCCAGGCCTATATCCTGCGGGGCGGCCTGTCGGCGGACGTTTCTTCCCTGACGGCCATGCTGCAATACAAGCTGCAGATCGAGCAGCTGGACTATCAGGAGCAGATGGCCTACTACAACTCCGACAATCTGGGCATTGGCCTGTACGATGAGAGCATGAGCGCCATCGTCATGATCCCCACGCTGGACGAGAACCGCGAGTTCTATATGTCCCGCACCAAAACGGCGCTGGACACCATGGCCAGCGACGCCGACGGTGCCCTGGCGGAGGCGACCTCCCATCAGGATGTGATCACCACCACCCAGTATGTGGTGCAGCAAATGCAGACCATGAGCGACCCGGCGGGCCTGACCACGGTGAACGCCATGCTGCAGGAACTGGAAACCACCATGGATCAGATCCAGCAGGCACTGCGGGTGACGGATGCCTCCTATATCATCTATAAGACCCAGAACTACTTGGTGTTCAACGATGCGGCCGGCTCCTTTGTGCAGCAGATCGGCCTCAAGCGGGTGATCGTGGAAATGGCAGCCTTTGTGGTGCTGTGCTTCGGCCTGTGCATGGTGCGCACCGCCCGGCAGATCCGGAAGGAGGAACAGCGTTGAAAAAGTTTGATATCCTGCGCTACCTCCGGCGGTTCTTTGCACTGGTGCTGGCCGTGACCATGGCGGGCACAGTGGTGGTGTACTGGTACTGCAAGAACAACCAGACCTACACCGCCAGTGTGAACATCAAGTACCTGCACGACGGCATCAAAGACGGCTTTGCCCCGGACGGCACCGCCATGAACGTGGACGAGATCTATTCTTCCAAGGTCATCTCGCAGGCCATGGAGAGCCTTGGGCTGCAAAGCGGCATCAACCTTGTGCGCTCCCACTGCACGGTGGAAGAGCTGATCCCGGACGACCAGAAGGCCCTGCAGGAAGCTCTCATCGACAAGGGGGAAGAGTCTACCTACTTCCCGGACGAATACAAGGTGACGCTGGTGGTGGACGGCAGCCTGGGTGCGAGCTACGCCCGCCGGGTGCTGGATGCCATCGTCAGCAGCTATTCCACCATCTACACGGAGGAATATGTGGAGCTGCCCCTGACCATGAACCCCTCCAGCGGCCTGCTGAACAGCGGCTACGACTATTACGAGTGCGTGGACGTGCTGTCGTCCGACACCACCGAAGTGCTGAACTATCTGGAGGATAAAAAGACAAACTATCCCAACTTCCGCTCTTCGGTCACGGGTTATTCCTACGAGGACCTGTACGACATCTATAAGATGCTGTACGACTACGAGATCCCGTCGCTGTACGCGAATGTGATGACCGGGCCGCAGGTGCGCAACGCCGACAAGCTGTGCCGCAACCTGACCCAGAGCATCGAGAGCAGCGTGCAGAACGAGCAGGTGTATCAGGAGCGGGAAGCCTACCTCAGCGGCCTGATCCAGAACTACTCGGAGAAGAACCGCGACCTGATCAACTACCATTACCACAACGACGCCAACGACAGCGGCACCGACTACATTCTGAAGAACGTAGAGGCCTACGATGACAACCAGAGCAAGCAGATCACCTACGATTCGCTGATTTTGGAGTATGTGGAGATCGACAAGACCCTGCGCAGCAGCGCCATCCGCCGGGCCTACACCCAGCAGCTGCTGGACACCTTCCAGGCAGCCGGCGGGGTGGGCGGCGATGAGGCCTCCCATGCCGCGATCGAGTCGGAGATCAACAAGTACGAGCAGACGCTGGTGGACTACTACCAGATCGTGAGCCAGACCAGCATGGAGCGCAACCGCTCCCTGAGCGCGGACTATCTGCAGACCACCAGCTCCACCAGAGTGTGGCCCAGCATCAACACCAAGCTGTATCTGGCCATCGGCTTTGTATTCTTCTTCCTCGTGGGCTGCGCACTGGCCGTTGTGGTGGGCCGTTCCCGCGACTTTGTGGAATACTTTATGTATGTGGACAAAAAGACCGGTCTGCCCAACCGCGACCGTGTGGATGCCATGATGGCACGGCTGGAAAAGCAGGGCCTGCTGCCCAGCCACTTTACCTGCATGTGCTTCCAGTTTACCAGCCTGAACCATCTCTCACGGGAGTATGGTTACTCGGTGGGCAACCATGTCCTGCGGGACTTTGCCGGGCTGGTGGCGGCCCTTGGCACCGAGGAGAGTTTCATCGGTTCCAACGGTGCGGGCCAGATCATGGGCTTCTTCCGGGAATGCAACGCCGTCAAGGCGGAGGCCATTCTGGAAGTGCTGGACGAGCAGATCCAGGAGTACAACAGCCTGAACCCGGATTACGCCATCGAGTACAAGGCAGCCAGTGCCACCTCGGATGACGAAAAGGAATTCAACATCCGGGATCTGCTGCGCTGCGCATTCAAGAAGCTGCGGGATGCCAATAAGCCGCAGCCGGAGACCGCACACGAGACGGTGTAAAAAAGATAAGGAGGCGGCAGTCATGCTGCAGAATCAACGGGCCTGCCAGCTCGTCCGTTCCAAAACCGGCTGTGAGCCGCTGGCACTTGCCGTGGCGTGGGGTGCCCGCACGGCGGGCCGCTGTGCCGCCGGGGTGCTGGGAGCCGTGAAGCATCAGCGCTTTTCCGACCAGCAGCTGGAGACCTTTGCCGCCCGCGCGCCGGGCATCTGCCCGAAGCCGGTGTGCGATGCCGGGGAGCCCTGCCCGCTGCCGCCGCAGGACGATGCGGTGGATGTGTCGGTGATCGTGCCGGTGCACAACGGGGAGCGCTTTTTGCGCGCCTGTCTGGACAGCATCCTGCACCAGAACACCACTCGCCGCCTGCAGGTGCTGGCGGTGGAGGACGGCTCCACCGACGGCAGCGGGGCCATTCTGGCCGAGTACGCCCGGCAGGGAGGGGTCACCGTGCTGCACCCGGAGCAGGGCGGCAGCGCGGCCCGCGCCCGCAACACCGGTCTGGCCCGGGCGGTGGGCCGCTGGGTCCTGTTTGTGGATTGCGATGACTGCCTGCTGCCGGACGCAGTGGAGACGCTGCTGGCGGCGCAGGCGCGTACCGGGGCGGATATCGTGCAGGGCGGCTGGCAGTATTGCGACGAAGCCGACACCTGCGGTGCGGTGCAGCAGTACGCAGAAGCGTGCTACACCGGCCCCCGGCGGCTGGATGTGGTGGAGCTGCCCGGCACTCCCTGGGGCAAGCTGTACCGCCGGACCCTGTTTGAACGGGTACGGTTCCCCTCCGGGTACACCTGTTTTGAGGATGCCATGATCCATTTCTGGGTCTTTCCGCGGGCGAAGTGCATTGCTTCGACAAGACCTGTGGTATATTTGTGGCGCAAAAATACAATGGGGCTCACCGCGACCTCCCAGAATACGGCCAAAGCATTGCAGGCCTACTGGGTGGCTGAAGAAATGCTGGACGGTGCGGTGCGTCTGGGCCTGCCGCAGGATGCGCTGTTTGCCTGCAACCTGATCCTGCAGCTGGCCAATTACTGCTATGTGTGTGTGGCCGGTCTGCCGGAGGCGGACCGGCAGACGGCCTTTGCCTGCTGCTGCCTGCTGTACCGCCGGTGGGCAGCGAAGCTGCCGGATCCCCGGACGCTGCCCTATGCCGTGCGGCTGGCGCAGCGGGCGCTGGAACAGGCGGACTATGGGCTATGGCAGCTGCAGGGCAGACTGTTCCAGCTGATCAACTGACCGGTTTACACCGGCACGGAAAGCGAGGTGGACCGCGTGCAGGATGTTTCCAAGATCCTGACCCGGAAATATTACGGCAAAAAAGACCCGTTCCGCAGCCGGGAGTTCCGCCAGCCCCGCTGGATGGAACTGTTGGCGGTGCTGCTGTTCACCGTGTCCGGGCTGGGCGAAGGCAAAAGCATCAATGTGGTGCTGGGCGGTCTGCCCAAGGCGGTGACGCTGGCCTTTGTGGGGCTGGCCGGGCTGGAATTTTTCATCCGGGGCGATTTTGACCGGTTGAAAAAACTGGCCGGGCCGTCCGGGCTGTACATCCTGTATCTGGCGGTGCTTGCCGCCTGGTCCATGTTCATCTGGGTGCGCAACTTCACGGCCTTTGCCTCCATCACCCGCGGCGTGGAAAAGATCCTGTATCAGAGCATCGCCACGGTGGTGGCCATCTGCTGCGTGTACCTGTACGGGCGGTTCAGCATCGACCTGTTCACCATCGGCATCTGCTGCGCAAACCTCTTCATCTTGTTCAGCGAGGTGCCCGCCTATGGTGTGGGCGAGAGCGTGAGCTCCCTGCTCACCAGCATCCTGTCGCTGGGCAACAACACCTATGGCTATGCCGAGCGGCTGGAGATCCACGAGGTGACCTTTCTGGAGGGCATCTTTGTGCTGTACTACCTGTTCTTTTCGCCAAAAGAAACCAAGCAGCAGCGCACCCGCAACTGGGTGCTGGCGGGCTGCTCCTTCTTTTTTGTACTGGCGGGCATGAAGCGCATCCTGCTGCCGGCGCTGGTGGTCTCGGCCTTTTACATCTGGGTGCTGCGCCGCAGCCATGCCAAGGAAAAGCTGATCATGCTCACCGGCGCGGCCTGGGTGACCCTGTTCTGGGTGTATCTGTATCTGGTGCACACCGGTGCCATCTCCCGGCTGCTGAACGCGGTGGGCATCAACATGATGGGCCGCGATTACATCTGGAGCTTGGCCAAGGACTACTATCAGTTTTCGCCTACCTTCATCGGGCTGGGATTCGAGGCGGTGGACGCCATGGTCACCCGCTTTTATGAGATCGGCCTCATTGATGTGGCCTACCCACTGCACAACGACATCCTCAAGGTGTTCGTGGAGCTGGGGTTTCCGGGGCTGTGCTTCTGGTGTGCGTTCCTGTACCTGATCCTGCCCTGGTACTGGACCAAACGCTACGGGCCCGAGGCCGGCATCCTGTATTTTGCCATCCTCAACCCGCTGTCCATGACCTACCTCACCGACAACACGGCCTTTTATTTCTGGTGCACCATGGGTCTGCGCATGATCCCGCTGGCGGTCTGCTGCTTTGCAAAGCCGACGAAGGACCCTGCCGCCCCAAAACAGACATGGCGGCCGCCCTCGGCGCAGGAGGTGCAGCGGCGCATCCGGGCACAGTACCGGGAGAAAGGAAGTTCTTCATGATCCACATCCTGCAGTCGGTCAGCAACATGGACCGGGGCGGCATCGAGTCGATGCTGATGAACTATTACCGGCATCTGGACCGCACGCGGTTCCAGTTCGATTTTCTGGTCAACAAGAAAAAGCCCGGCTTTTTTGATGACGAGATCCGCGCACTGGGCGGGCGCATCTTCCAGAGCCCGGGCGTAGCCCCGCAGAGCTACCCGGCCTATCTGCGCTCTATGCAGCAGCTGCTGGCCCAGCACCCGGAGATCAAGGTGCTGCACGCCCACAACGAGGCCATGCAGCTTTTTGCGCTGGAAGGCGCTAAAAAGGCGGGCCTGCCGGTGCGCATCGCCCACGCCCACAACACCCGTCTGCCCAAGGACGCCAAGCTGCCGATCAAATGGTTCTGCAAACAGTTCATTCCCGGCGCGGCCACCGATTACTGGGCCTGCGGGCGGGCGGCCGGCATCTACTACTTTGGACAGAGCGCGTGGGATGCCCGGGGCGTGACCCTGCGCAACGCCATCGACCTGGACCGCTTTGGCTACCGGCCACAGGTGCGGGCAAAGCTGCGGGCAGAATATGGCCTGAACGATAAGCTGGTGGTGGGCTGTGTGGCCCGCCTGATGGCGCAGAAGAACCACACCCGCCTGCTGGACATCTTTGCGGCCCTGAAAAAGGTGCGGCCGGACAGCTGCCTGCTGCTGGTGGGCGAGGGCGAGCTGCGGGCCGAGCTGGAAGCCAAGGCCGCCCGACTGGGCATTGCGCAGGATGTGAAGTTCCTGGGCGTGCAGAGCGACACCTCCGTCTGGTATCAGGCCATGGATGTGTTCGTGATGCCCTCGCTGTTTGAGGGTCTGCCCGTGGTGGGCATGGAAGCGCAGGCGTCCGGTCTGCCCTGCGTGTTCTCCACCGGCGTCACCGAGGAAGTCCTGCTGCGGCCGGACAGCTGCCGCATTTCGCTGGAACAGCCGGACGAAGCATGGGCCGCAGTGCTGAAGGATGTGGATCGCAATCTGCCCGACCGTGCGCAGGCGGCGGCACAGGTGCGGGCTGCCGGGTACGACATCCGGCAGGAGACCCTGCGCCTGCAGCAGCTGTACACCGGCCTGATCGCCGAAAGGGGTGCCGCACATGCCTGAGATCAGTATGATTGTTCCGGTTTATAACGTAGAGCAATATCTCCCGGCGGCGCTGGACTCTCTGCGGGCCCAGACCTGCCCGGACTGGGAAGCCATTCTGGTGGACGACGGCTCCCCGGACGGCTGCGGGGCGCTGTGTGATGCGGCCGCCCGGCAGGATGCCCGCTTCCGGGTGATCCACCAGAAGAACGCCGGGGTCGGCGCGGCCCGCAATGCCGGGTTGGCTGCAGCCCGTGGCACCTATGTGCAGTTTCTGGACAGTGATGACGCACTGGAGCCCCAGATGGTGGAGGTGCTGTGCCGCACGGCCCGGCAGACGGACGCCGACCTGATTTTGTTTGGCAGTTACGATGACCGCTATGCGCCCGATGGCACCCGGGTGAGCAGCACGGAGGTCGCACCGGTGCTGGAAGGGGTGTACCGCGGCGACCCCTGCCCGCAGCTGTTCCCGCAGCTGTCGGCCATGTCGCTGGTCACGCGGCAGCTGTTCCGCCGCCGCTGCATCGAAGAGGGCAACTGCCGCTTTACCGATTACAAGATCGCGGAGGACGCGCTGTTTTTCGTGTCCTTTTACCGGCAGCACCTGCACTGTGTGGTGGGCATCCCGGAAAAGCTCTACCGCTATAAGCTGCGTGCCTCGGGGTCGGCCTCCCAGAGCTACCACCCGGAGCGCCTGACGGATAACTTTTACCTCTCGGATGCGGTGGAAGCCGTGGCAAGGGACTGGGGCCTGAACGACGACCCCGCCTGCTGCCGGGCCGTAAACCACAGCCGGGTGCTGGACCTGCAGCTGGGCATCAAGAACGTCTGCCTGGGGCCGCTGAGCTTCCGGCAGCGCACCGCATGGCTGCGGCAGGCGTTGCGCATCCCGGCGGTACGAGCCGCTGTGCGGGACATGCCCCTGCAGGACGCCCGCAGCCGCAACGACCGCATCAAACTGGCCTTGCTGAAGGTGCGGCTGTGCGCGGTGGTCATTGCCCTGTCCAGCTGGAACAACCGCCGCTGAAAAGACGAAACAACAAAAGCGCCCCTGTGCACCGGATGGGTTCCGTGCACAGGGGCGCTGTATTTTATAAGGGAAAAGCGGGGGCTCAATCGTCGTCGCTGTCCAGCTTGAGCACAGCGGTAAAAGCCTCGCTGGGCAGGGAAACGCTGCCCAGCTGGCGCATCTTCTTTTTGCCTTCCTTCTGCTTTTCCAGCAGCTTCTTCTTGCGGGTGATATCGCCGCCGTAGCACTTGGCCAGCACGTCCTTGCGCATGGCCTTGACCGTCTCGCGGGCAATGACCTTGCCGCCCACAGCCGCCTGCACCGGGATCTCAAACAGTGCGCGGGGGATGTTCTCCTTCAGCTTCTCGCAGATGCGGCGGCCCTTCGCGTAGGCGTTGTCTGCAAAGACGATCATCGACAGGGCATCGACGACCTCGCCATTGAGCAAAAAGTCCAGACGGACGAGCTTGCTCTCGTGCCAGCCCTCCCACTCGTAGTCGTAGCTGGCATAGCCGCGGCTGCGGGACTTGATGGCATCAAAGAAGTCGTAGACGATCTCGCCCAGCGGGATCAGGTAATGCAGGTCAACACGCGTTTCGTCCATATACTTCATGTCGACCAGCACGCCGCGCTTCGTCTGGCACAGGTCCATCAGCGGGCCGACGTAATCGTTCGGCGTGTAGATGTGCGCGTTGACGAACGGCTCCTCCTGCTTGACGATGCGGGTCGGGTCGGGGTAGGCGGAGGGGTTGTCAATGACCTCCACCGTGCCGTCGGTCAGCGTCAGGCGGTACTGGACGCCCGGCGTCGTCGTGATAAGGTCAAGGTCAAACTCGCGCTCAAGACGCTCGGTGATGATCTCCATGTGGAGCAGGCCCAGAAAGCCGCAGCGGAAGCCGAAGCCCAGCGCGGCACTCGTCTCCGGCTCAAAGGTCAGGCTCGCGTCGTTGAGCTGCAATTTCTCCAGCGCGTCCTTCAGGTCGGGATAGTCCGCGCCGTCGGCGGGGTAAATGCCGCAGAACACCATCGGCGTGACCGTGCGGAAGCCGGGCATCGGCTCCGGCGTGGGGTTCGCGGCCAGCGTGACGGTATCGCCGACGCGGGTGTCGCGCACGGTCTTGATGCTGGCCGTCAGGTAGCCGACCTCACCGGCCTCGAGCTTGTCACAGGGGGTCAGGCTCGTCGCGCCCATGTGGCCGACTTCCACCAGCTGGAACTCCGCGCCGGTGCTCATCAGGCGGATGGTGTCGCCGGGCTTGACCGTGCCCTCAAAGATGCGGACGTAGACGATGACGCCCTTGTA
>ERZ773204.2108-NODE-2108-length-14256-cov-32.235336_pt1 | contig 14256 bp, 12 predicted proteins | sample MGYA00581007_ERZ773204 | MGnify/ENA primary metagenome ERZ773204 (study PRJEB29015, sample SAMEA2737757) | human gut metagenome | biome: human gut; feature: human-associated habitat; material: faeces | place: China | collected 2012 ... | reverse complement strand
GGAAGATTGAACAACTACATAAGATTTTATTTGTGAAAAAGAAAAATACCGCCCATGCAGCGCAGCGATGATTTTGTCGGGTGAATCGGCGGCAAAATGAATCGGGTGTGTTGCGGGGCGGTACGTTCTGTCTGGGTAATATCCACTGAAAGTGGTGGTTATCATGATAAGCACCACCACTTTTCAGCAGGATTTGGAATAAAGAGTATCATGGAAGTGTAGGCGCGTCAAGATAGTTTTGGGGAATTCATTGCGGTAAAGCGGTAGAAGTAAGACTTATATAAGCAAAAGCACCGCCCCACTCTGGAAAATCCAGCGTGAGACGGTGCCAATGAAGGAGAAATGGAAAAATGTCAGGGTTTGATGGGATTTTATGCCTGTACCATCCGGGCAATTCTTTCCCGAACTTCCGCTTCTGGTACAACGCTTGTGATGCCGCCATGCTTTTGCGTAGAAAGGCTTGCGGCACAGCAGGCAAATGTTGTGATAGCAGTCAGTTCCTTTTTTGTTAAATCCGCAGGAGCCTTATTCAATTTCAGGAAGCGGCTCATAGCACTTCCGCCGAAAATATCCCCGGCACCGGTGGTATCCACGACATGGATCTCGGCAGGCGAAGCGATCTCGCCGGTGCAGTTCCGGTTTGCAAAATAGCATCCCTTCGGACCAAGCGTGACATACACAAGGCTGGCACCATATTCCGTCAGCAGTTTCTGTGCGCTTTCCTGCGGCGAAAGTCCCCAGAGAAAATCCACTTCCTCGTCGCTGATCTTGATGATGTCCGCCTGATGCAGACCCCATTCGATCTGCTCTTTGGCGGCAGCTTCAGCCTTGGCATCCAGTACCGGGGCAGTGGAGGTCAGTGCGTTGTACAATGCGTCCAGATGCGGATCTGCAAGGAAGTTGTCCAGTGTAACCAGCTGTGCCTGCGGGGCGCTCTTAGCGGCACGGTCAGCCAGAATGCGCTGGCAGACCACTACGTCCGCATCGGCAGGGATGGTGTCTACGCTGGTGTTGGTCACGGTCAGATCGGGGCGTTCGGCTTTGATGCGGTTGTGGAACTTGGTAGCACCCATGGCGCTGGAACCCATACCGGCATCGCAAGCAAAGACGATCTTGCGGATCTGACCGACATTTACGGCAGTAGGTTCAGGAACCTCGCCCTTAGCCTGTGCCTTCATCTCCTTCATTTCGTTCTGGGCATCGGTCAGGCTCTTGGCATGGCCGGAGGTTGCTTTCAGGATGATCGAGGACAGGATAAAGGAGACTGCACCAGCGATGATAACGCCCAGCAGGACGGTGAGGATGGAATCCCGGGGAGCCATTGCCATGTAGGCAATGAGGGAACCGGGAGAAGCAGGGCCGGACAGGCCTGCACTTGTCATGGAGTAGAACAGGATGGCGCAGAAGTTGCCTACGATGGGGGCGATAATGATCACGGGATTCATCAGGATGTAGGGAAAGTAAATCTCGTGGATGCCGCCCAGCAGGTGGATGATGACAGCACCGGGAGCGGATTGGCGGGTGGTGTCGTCCTTACAGAAGAAGCAGTAGGCCAGCAGGATGCCAAGGCCGGGGCCGGGGTTGGCATCCAGCATATACATGATGGAGCGACCGGTCTCAGCAGCCTGACTTGCACCGATGGGGCTGAAGATGCCGTGGTTGATGGCGTTGTTCAGGAACAGCACCTTGGCAGGCTCAATAAAGACGGACACCAGCGGCAGCAGGCTGTGCGCCACAAGGAAGTCCACACCGGCGGTCAACATGGTGAGGATGGCGGTCATGAACGGGCCGATGACGTAGTAGCCAAGGATGGCCAGCAGCATACCCAGAATGCCGACGGAGAAGTTGTTGACCAGCATCTCGAAACCGGCAGGGATATGGCCTTCCACCTTCTTATCGAATTGCTTGATGATCCAGCCGGCCAGGGGACCCATGACCATAGCACCCATCAGCATGGTGTAGCCCGAGCCGCAGATGCAGCCCACCACGGCGATGGCGGCGATGACACGACCACGGTCGCCTGCGACCATTTTGCCGCCCTGCCCTGCAATGAGGATGGGCAGCAGATAGGTCAGCATCGGGGAGACCATGCTGGCCAGCTTTTCGTTGGGGAACCAGCCCGCTTCAATGAACAGAGCGGTGAGGAAGCCCCATGCGATGAATGCGCCGATGTTCGGCATGACCATGCCGCTGAGGGACTTTCCAAAGCGGGAAACAGCGTTTTTCATTTGTAGCTCTCCTTTTAACTTGAAAGGCAGGCGGCGCAGCTCCTGTGGCATGGGAGAAGCGGCCTGCGGATGTTTGTTCGGAGGAGCTTTCGTTTCGTTCTGGCACTATTCTAGCCGATATTGCGCCGGATTTCAATGGTGATAAGCAGTACTGCTGTCACCGGGGAATGGTGACAGCGGTGGGCTGATACGGCAACATCTCCAATGGGCGCGCGAGTGATTTGTGCATCTTCAACGATGTGCCGGGATACAAGACAGGAGTGCGGAAGCTTTTGTCACCAGACGATCGTGACAAAAATACGAGAACTTCTTCTCCTGCCGCAGGGCTGGGTCACAGCGGAAACGCTGGCGGAGAGCATCGGGGTCAGCCGCCGCACCGACCTCCGGGCACTGGACGAAGCGCGCCGGGTGGTGCGGGTGCATGGCGGAGTCAAATCGGTGGAGCAGGTGGTCGGCACCGATGACCTGCTCAGCCGCCGCACGGCCCGCAATGCCGAAGCAAAGCAGATCATTGCCGAAAAAGCGCTGGCGCTGCTGCGGCCGAATACCGCTCTGTTTCTGGACTCCGGCAGCACCACCACGGCGGTGGCGCGGTGCATCCCGGACCAGCCCATGCTGATCTACACCAGCGGCCTGCACTGCATTTTTTGTTATGGCTTGCTCTTCCGGTCTGCCGTGGCCGCAGCCAAGCGAAAGGGAGGATTCCACCTCGCCGCCCGGTTGGTGTCCTTAAAAGCCAAACGGGGCTTTCATTGCTCTGCTTCGCTGCGCAAACGCGAATTTCTATGCCGCGTTGCTTTACACTGCCAGAAATTTTCGGTATAATAAAGGGTAGAACAGAGCAAAACGCCAAAGGAAGAGGTTTTTATGGAGACTGCGGGGTGCGATTCCAGCCGACCGCTGGCCGAACAGGTTGCACAGCGGATCAAGGACTACATTCTGGAAGAAAAACTGAAGAGCGGCGACAAGCTGCCCACTGAAACAGCGATTGCCCGCGAGATGGGTGTGGCACGCAGTACCGTGCGCGAGGCCATCAAGCGGCTGGAGTCACAGAACATTCTGACCGTGCGCCACGGCGCGGGCTCTTTTGTGACCGACCAGCCCGGCCTGGCGGATGACCCGCTGGGGCTGGATTTCATTGAGGACAAGGAGCGTCTGGCCTTCGACCTGCTGGAGGTGCGTAACATCATCGAGCCGGCCATTGCCGCGCTGGCGGCGCGCCATGCCACCCCGGAGGACATCGCCGAGATGGAATCGCTGTACAACCTCATGGAATACCACATCCTGCATGGGCAGGACTATCTGAACGAGGATATGAAGTTCCACCGGACCATTGCCCGCGCCAGCGGCAATCTGGTGGCTCCCCAGCTGGCTCCCATCATCACGGCGTCGGTGGAGGTGTTCACCGAGGGCACCCACCGCACCCTGCTGCAGGAGACCCTGGACACCCACAAGGCAGTGCTGGAGGCCATCAAGTGCGGCGACAGCACCTGGGCCCGGGACGCCATGACCCTGCACCTTTCCCACAACCGCGACCTGTACCGGAAGATGCACCGCGCCCGCAGCGGTGAACCGCCCCTTGCTCCCAAAGTGCCGGAATGGGTGCTGCAGCTCAAGGAGCTGGCCAAGCCCGAAGAACCGGAAGAAAAAGAGTAAATCGAACGCAAACAGCCCGCATGACGGAGCACGATGCTCCTGCCATGCGGGCTGTTTTTCTGCGTTAACTCAGGCGGCGGGATGCATTACCACTCGGCAACGCTGCCGTCCTTGTGACGCCAGACGGGGTTCTTCCACTCGTGCGGGGTCTTGTTCTCCTCCAGCACCAGTTCCTTGTTGACGTCCACGCCCAGACCGGGACGGACGGGCAGCTGCACGCGGCCGTCTACGAACTTGAAGTCGTCCTGGTTCTTGACATAGTCCAGCACGCTCTTGCCCACGTTGTAGTGGATGCCGATGCTCTGCTCCTGGATCACGGCGTTGTAGCAGGTGGCGTCCACGTTCAGGCAGCTGGCCAGAGCGATGGGGCCCAGCGGGCAGTGGGGAGCCAGGGCAACGTCGTAGGCTTCGGCCATGGAGGCGATCTTCTTGACCTCGGTCAGGCCGCCGGCGTGGCTCAGGTCGGGCTGGATGATGTCCACGCCGCCGGCCTGCAGCAGGCGCTTGAAGTCATACTTGGTGAACAGACGCTCGCCGGTGGCAATGGGCACATTGCAGGCAGCGGCGATCTCCTTGAACACCTCCATGTTCTCGCACAGCACCGGCTCCTCGATGAACATGGGGTCGAACTCTTCCAGCTTCTTGGCCAGGACCTTTGCCATGGGCTTGTGCACACGGCCGTGGAAGTCGATGGCGATGCCGAAATACTTGCCGCAGCTCTCCCGGATGGCGGCCACGCGCTCCAGAACGGCGTCCACCTTGTCGTAGGTGTCGATCATCTGCAGCTCTTCGGTGGCGTTCATCTTGATGGCGGTAAAGCCGGCATTCTTGCGCTCCAGAGCAGCAGCGCCCACGTCGCTGGGGCGGTCGCCGCCGATCCAGCTGTACACGCGCATGTTGTCGCGGCAGGCACCGCCCATGAGCTGGTAGACCGGGGCGTTGAAGAACTTGCCCTTGATATCCCACAGGGCCTGATCAATGCCGGCAATGGCGCTCATCAGCACGCCGCCGCCGCGGTAGAAACCGGCGCGGTACAGCACAGCGGAAAAGTCCTCAATGCGCATGGGGTCCTTGCCGATGAGGTAGGGCTTCATCTCCTGCACGCAGGCCAGAACGGTGGCGCAGTGGCCTTCCAGCACGGGCTCGCCCCAGCCGGTCAGGCCCTCGTCGGTCACGATCTCAACAAAGCCCCAGCGGGGACGGACAGTATAGGTGTTGACTTCAACGATCTTCATGGGAAATCATCCTTTCTCTTGTATTGCAGAAGGTTTCAATGGGTTCAGATTCAGCGCTGGATCTGGTCCACCATGCCGCGGACGTAGGCGGCGCAGGCTTCCCAGTCGTTGGCGGCCACGGCGTCCTTGGGCATCAGGCTGGAGGCCAGGCCCACGCTGATGCAGCCGGCGTCAAAGAACTCGCGGATGTTGGCGGGGCTCACGCCGCCGATGGCCATGTAGTTGGTGCCGTCAAAGGGGCCCTGCAGGTCCTTGACGTAGTGGCGGGGCATGCTGCCGGCCGGGAACAGCTTCATGGTCTTGTAGCCGAACTGCAGGCTGGTGGCCACGTCGGTGGGGGTCAGCACGCCGGGCAGCAGGGCGATGTCGTTCTCGGCGCAGTAGCTGAACACATCCAGCGGAGTGCCGGGGGTCAGAAGGAACTGTGCACCGGCGTCCAGAGCGGCTTTGCAGCGCTCCACGGTGATGGCGGTGCCGGCACCCACGGTGCAACGGTCCCCGAAATGGGTGCGCAGCATCGTGATCTGCTCCAGGGCGTGGGGGCTATTCAGTGCCACCTCAAAGAAGGGGGCACCGCCCTGCACGGCGGCCTCGGCGTAATCAATGGTCTTTTCCAGCGGAACGTTGCGCAGGATGGCCAGCAACGGATGCTTGGAAACCAGATCGTAAGTGTCCATACAAAAAACTCCTTTCGGCAAAAAATGAAACCGATGGTTTCAGCGGATCAGCGGTAGGTGATGGCAGCGCCGGTGAGGGCAGCTTCCATCTGGGCGGCGTCGGGGTAGCCCTCCACGTCGCCCGGGGTCTGGGTGGCCAGGGCGCCGCAGATGGCACCCATGCGGCCTGCGGTGACCACATCGCGGCCCTGCAGGATGCCGGCCAGGAAGCCGGCATTGAAGCCGTCACCGGCGCCGATGGGCTCAATGGGCTTACAGGGGTAGGGCGGCAGCTTTTCGCGGGTGGTCTTGTCGGCCGCCCAGGCACCGTTGCCGCCGTCCTTGATGGCCACATACTGTGCGCAGCCGTCGCGGAACAGAAGATCGAAGATGGCATCCGGGTCGCGCAGGCCGAACAGGGCGTCGGCCTCGTCCAGGCCCAGCAGCACGATCTCGCTCTGCAGGGTCAGCTCCCGGATCAGGGGGGCGTAGTCCTGCCCACGCCACAGCTTGCGGCGGATGTTGGGGTCAAAGCTGATGGCGACGCCTTTCTCCTTGGCCAGAGCAAAGGCGGCTTTGGTCATGGCCAGGCAGCTCTCGCTCAGCACGGGGGTGATGCCGCTCATGTGCAGCACCTTCACGCCGTCCAGCAGGGCGGGGGTCACGTCCTCGGGGCACAGGTGGCTGGCGGCGCTGTTCTCACGGTAGTAGAACACTTTGGTCTCGCCCACGCCGGTCTCCTTGAACATGATGCCGGTGCGGTGGTCGGGGTCGTAGATGACGCGGGAACAGTCCACGCCCTCGGCACGGAGCTGATTGCGGATGAAGCAGCCAAACTCGTCGGTGCCCAGGCGGCTGACCCAGGCGGCCTCCAGGCCCAGCTTTGCCAGACCCACGGCTACATTGCTCTCGGCACCGGCGGTGCGGATGCCGAAGTTCTGCACATAGCGCAGGGCACCCACGCTGTCCGGGGTGAAGGCGGCCATGGTCTCGCCGATGGTGATCAACTGAGGCATAAATAACACTCCTTTTTCTACAGGGTTTCAGAATTGCAGTTCCACGCAGCACAGAAGCCGCTCGATCTGACGCCGGGCTTCGTCCAGCGCCTGCCGGGCGCTGGCGGCGGCAACGTCGTTGTAGCGCTCCAGCGGGAAGGCAACGCTCAGCGCGGCCACCACTTTGCCGCTTTTGCGCAGCGGCACGCCGATGCAGCGGATGCCCCGGGTGCTCTCCTCACACTCGTAGGCAAAGCCGCTGGCCCGGATCTCGGCCAGCTGGTCGGCCAGGAGGCGGAAGTCGGTGATGGTGTGCTCGGTCAGCGGGTACAGGCCGTCGTAATACAGGGCCTTGAGCTGGGGCAGCTGGTAGTCGGCCAGCAGAGCCTTGCCCACGCCGGTGGCGTAGGCCGGCAGGCTGCGGCCCTCCACCGTGACGGTACGGCTGCGCAGCGGGGTCTCCACCTTTTTGAGGTAATAGACATCCCCGTTTTTCAGGCTGCCGAGGTGGCATGTCTCGTGGCAGACCGACACGATGTCGTGCATCAGGCGGTAGATCTCCCGCAAGGCGCTGGCTTCTTCCAGATAGGTGTTTCCAATGCGGAACGCCATGCGGCCGATGCGGTAGTGATGATCCTGGTCGTCCAGGGTCAGGTAGCCGCGGGCCAGCAGGGTGTGCAGCAGCGGGGAGATGCTGCCTTTGGCAATGCCCAGATGCTGCGACAGCTGGGTCAGGGTGTAACCGCTGCCGTTCAGGCTGCACAGCTCCAGAATATCCAGCGCGCGTGCCAGTGAACGGTGGGCATCTCCGGAAGGCATGGGACTCACTTCCTTTCCTTATATATAAGGCCTCTGAGAGGCATTCGGACCAGGTCGGGAAAACGACGAAAGTGTTCCGATATCTGAACAAAAATTGCACGCTTTCTGGTTCGGACGGCTGAAAACTGCAGGCCGTCCGCCCTTTTTTCGGCGGCCGGAGCGCCGCCGATCATTGCCTTTTGCACGGGATGCAGACGCTTTTGGGGCCTGCGATGGCATTGTCGGACAACTTAATAGATCGCAAACGATTAAAAACAAGCGAAGTATCGTTGCTTTTGAAAGAGGCTTGTAATTTTTTCTGTAAATCCATGCTCCGATTTCAGTATACAACACCGGAAAATAGACTGCAAGGGGCAGTTTGTTTTTCGTGGAAATGACATAATTATGAACAAGAAAACTATAAAATACGCCCAAAATGGTTCTTTTGATGCAAAAATCGGTACATTTATTTCAGCAAGGTTGTTGTCAGACAACAAACTGCACAGAGCTGGCCCGCTGCGAATGCTTGTACGACAAAACCGAACGACCGGGGCGAATCCCTCTCCCCGGATTCGGCTAAAGCATTAAGGAGGAAACATCTGCCTTTCCAGCTCAAAAAGACTGATTTCCGTCTCAACCTCCAGTGCCGCAAGTTCCTGGACATTGGCCTGCCGCTGGCTTTGCAGGAGTTTCTGACGCAGGTTTCCTTTCTGGCGCTCTGCGCCTTCGTCAACCGTCTGGGTCTGGAAGCGTCCTCCGGCTACGGCGTGGCCTGCAAGATCGTCAACTTCGCCATGCTCATCCCCAGCTCTCTGATGCAGTCGATGGCCTCTTTCGTCTCTCAGAATGTCGGCGCCGGCAACAAAAAGCGGGCCAGGCAGACTCTGTTCACCGGCATTGCCATCGGTCTGGTCTTCGGCTGTGCGGTGTTTGCGCTGGTGTGGTTCGAGGGCGACCTGCTGTCCGGCATCTTCACTACAGACGCCGCCGTCATTGTGAATGCCTTCGCCTATCTGCGCGGTTTTGCGCCTGAGGCGATCGTCACAGCGGTGCTGTTCAGCATGGTGGGCTACTTCAACGGCAACAACAAGACCGTCTGGGTCATGGTGCAGGGCCTTGTGCAGACCCTCCTGGTCCGCCTGCCCATGGTTTACATCATGAGCATCCAGCCTAACGCCAGCCTGACCATGATCGGTCTGGCCGCGCCCACCTCTACCGCTGTGGGCATCGTGCTGAATGTCTGCTTCTTCCTCTATCTTGAGCGGAAAGAGAAAAATCTGAAAGTGTAAAAGGAAACCGGCTGGTGTGAATGACGCCAACCGGTTTTTGCTATGATTTGGCAAAACAAAAAGCCCAGCGTACTTTCATACGCTGAGCATTTTTGGTGGGCGCGGGTGGATGTCGCAAGCCGCGCTGCTAAAAACAGCCCACTGGGCTGTTTTTGCGCTGTCTTCGGCGACAGCGCCGCAGCTGTTCGAATCCACCCTTGGATATGCTTTGAAAAGTTTCGGACAAAAGAAAAACTCCAGCATCTTTACGATACTGGAGTTCTTGGTGGGCGCGGGTGGATTCGAACCACCGAAGCTGAAAAGCAGCAGATTTACAGTCTGTCCCCATTGGCCACTCGGGAACACGCCCATATACAGTTTTTCGCAGTCACGGACTGCCTGTATATATTACCACTTGGGGGCGTATTTGTCAACTGCTTTTTACAGCTTTTTCAGAAAAGAAGCTGACCGCACGGCTCAGTCGCGGGGACGGCCATAGCGGTGGACTTTTTTGGAGGAATGGCGGGTGCGGGGGGAGTTGAGCAGGACCCACGCCACATAGATGATGGCGCAGATGGCGCTGATGACGAGCACTACCTTGAGGTAGAGGCTGCCGAAGAACTCCTGCAGCTTCGAGAAAGAGTAGAGCAGGCTGCTCCGGCTCACGTCCTGCCCGGCGATGAGGTTGACCATGCCGATGGTCTCGCCGGCCAGCTTCAGCTCCACGGTGCCGACAACATCGCCCTGCTGGACGGGGGCGCAGACATAGTCGGGCAGATGAAAGTATTTTTGAGTCACGGTGCCGTCGCCCGAAGAGGGCAGCAGGGTCATCATGCTGTTGTCAGGGTAGAGCTTGAGGGTGTCGGTGTCGGAGGAATACTTCACGGGGATCTCTGCCAGAGCGAGGTCGGTATCCAGCGCAGGCTGGATGGAAAAGCTCTGGAACACCCAGTCGATGAGGCGGGTCGTCTCATAGAGGGCCGGGCGACGGTTGGCGTAACCGTAGGTGTCACAGGTGTCGGGACTCTGCATGATGCAGAAGATATAGGTGGAGCCGTCCTGATTGGCCCACGAAACATAGCTCTGGTCGCCGTGGTCGTTTTTATAGGCCATCACATCGCACATGCCGCCCTGCATAGACTTGCGGTAGAAGCTGCCCCCGCTGGTCTTGTTGAGGGCGACGTTCTGGTTCAGCAGCACGAAACTCTTGGTGTGCTTTTCCTTGGCGGGCATGGTGAAGGTGGGGGCCGACGAGATGTCCACGAAGGCGTCAAAGCTCATCAGATACCGTAGGATGAGGTACATATCCACGGCAGTAGTCACATTGCCGCTGTCGAGGCCGCAGGCGTCCGTCCAGGTGCTTCCGGTGGTGCCGATGCGCTGGGAAAGGGTGTTCATCTGGCTCACCCAGCCTGCAAGGTCGCCGCCCGAAAGACTATAGGCGAGGCCCATCGCGGCCTCGTTGGCGTTGCGCAGAAGCATGGCGTAGACAGCTTCCCGGTAGGTGAAGGTCTCATTGGAGCGCATATCGGCATTGTCACTGTTGTGGACGTAATCCGAGATGGCGAAAGGCATCTGGAAGGTGTTGTCGAGCTGGTCGGCGTAATTCGTCAGCAGCAGCGCGATGGTCATATATTTGGTCAGGCCCCCGGCAGGCACCTGACGGGAGCTGTCCTTGTCGTAGACGATGATGTTGGTGTCGGTGTTGACGATGTAGGCGCTCTTGGCCTGCACCTCGTAGAAGAGGCTGGGGTCGAACATGGCCGAAGCCGGCGCGCACAGGCAGCTCAGCAGCAGGACAAGGCTCAGAAATAGGGTAACGATACGTTTCATGTGGACATTTTCCTCAAAAAGCGATAATATATTAGAGTATCGGACAAAATGTGCTGTCCGTTCTTACGGGACAAAAACAGGCTCAGCGAAGGGCCTTATACTCTATAATAACAGGTTTGGCGGGGCGTGACAAGGCTTTTGGGTCGATTTCACACTCCGCAAAAGGAGGCAGAGGATGGTATATCTTACGGGCGACACCCACGGCGAGCTGGATCACTTCAAGGACGGGGAGCTGCGCCGGGCCGGCAAGGGCGATCTCGTCGTTGTGCTGGGCGATTTCGGCTTTGTGTGGGACGGCAGCAAGGCCGAGCAGAAGAATCTGGACTGGCTGCGCAAGCGGCCTTACACCATCCTTTTCCTCGATGGCAGCCACGAGAACTATGACCTGCTGGAACAGTACCCCACCGAGGAGCGGTTCGGCGGGCTGGTGCAGCCGCTGGGCGGCAATGTGTACCACGTCTGCCGGGGCAGCGTACTGGAACTGGAAGGGAAGAAGTACCTCTGCTTCGGCGGAGCGGAAAGCCCGGACAAGGAAGAGCGGGAAGTCCACGTCAACTGGTGGCCGCAGGAGATGCCCTCGGACGAGGAATACGCCCGCTGCGAGGCCGCGCTGGAAGCGAACGGCTGGCAGGTAGATTATGTGCTGACCCACGACGCGCCAAGCAAATTTCTGGATTTCAGCGTGCTGGCTGAGGGCGAGAATAACCGGCTGCACCTCTTCCTCGACAAGGTCGTCATGAAAACGACTTATGAGAAATGGTTCTTCGGCTGCCATCACAAGGATGTGCAGCTCTCTACCAAGAGCCGCTGCCTCTTCTGCGATGTAGTGAGCATCGGCGAGAAGAAGCTGTGGTGGAAGAGAAGATAACGAAAAAGGACTGCCGCGGGCAGTCCTTTTTCGTTACTCAATTCATGGTTCCGGCTTTGTCGAACATCTGCTCCACCTGACGGGCCAGCAGGGCGTGTTCGGGCCGCTCGAGAAGCGGGTCTTCGGCCAGAAGGGCCACAGCCTCGCTCTGGGCCGCGTGAAGGGTGCGGGTATCGTTCATCAAATCGGCGATCTGCAAGGTCGGCAGACCGTGCTGGCGGCTTCCGAAGAAGTCGCCGGGGCCGCGGGTCTCGAGGTCGTACTGCGCCACGGCGAAGCCGTCTGAGGTGGAGCAGAGGAACTTGAGCCGCTTCTGCACCGACTCGGAGGCATTGTCGCTGACGAGGAAGCACCAGCTCTCCGCCGCGCCGCGTCCCACACGCCCGCGCAGCTGGTGCAGTGCGCTCAGGCCGTACCGCTCGGCGTTTTCGATGACCATGACCGTCGCATTCGGCACGTCCACACCGACTTCGATGACGGTGGTGGACACGAGGGCGTCCAGACGTCCGGATTTGAAGTCATCCATCACCTCAGCCTTTTCCTTCGGCTTGAGCTTGCCGTGCATCAGGCCCACCCGGCGGTCCGGCAGATAGGCTTTTGCGATGTCCTCATAGTAGCTCTTGACGGCGTTCAGGCCGCTGCCGCCCGCGTCCTCGATGGCAGGGCAGACGATATACACCTGTCGTCCGGAATCGATTTCTCTATCAAGGAAGCCGTAGAGGTCGGCCCGCTTTTTGCCGGTGATGCAGCGGGTCTTGACGGGCTTGCGGCCCGGCGGCAGCTCGTCGAGGATGGAAATGTCGAGGTCGCCGCCATAAGCATAGAAAGGAACGCCGTCTTTTGTTTTCCAACGCAAAGACTGATCAACGAAATCCCAGATAAAGCCACCTTGGTATTTCGGATATTTGCGGATCAGATCCCAATATTCTTTGAATCCCCCTTGAGAGTTGCCCATCGCGTGCGCATATTCGCATTGGATAAGCGGTTTGTCGATGTCTCCCTTGCAATATTCTTCACTACCTTTATAGTCGCGGTACATCGGGCAATAGATATCGGTGAATTCGCTTGTCCGTGCCTGTTCGTATTGCACGGCACGTGATTTGTCTTCGTTCTTGATCCAGGTATAACAAGCTTCGAAGTTTGGACCCATGCCGGCCTCGTTGCCTAATGACCAGAAAATGATGGACGGGTGATTATAACCACGCTGGACGTTGCGCCGGTTGCGTTCCATATGTGCTTTGGCGAACAGCGGGTTTTTAGCCAACGTCTTGTCACCGTATCCCATACCGTGCGATTCTACATTTGCTTCAGCAACGACATAAATACCATATTTGTCGCAGAGGTCATACCATAAATTGTTGTCTGGATAATGACAAGTACGTACGGCATTGATGTTGTATTCCTTCATGACCTTGATGTCCTGGATCATGCGCTCCGGCGATACGACGTAACCTCCGTCCGGATCCATTTCGTGCCGGTCGGCTCCCTTGAACAAGACTGGTTGTCCGTTTACCAATATCTGGGCGTTTTTCAATTCGATCTTGCGGAAACCGACTTTCACCGGAATAACCTCAGTCGTGTTGCTGCCGTTTTTCAAAGTGGCGATCAGTGTGTAGAGAACCGGAGTTTCGGCAGTCCATTTCTCAGGATTGCTTATTGCCATGTCGGTGGAAACTTTGCCCGAACCTTTGACCGACGAAGTAGCGACTTCTTTGCCGGCCTTATCTAACAGTTTCAGGTCGACTGTCCCGCTGCCTTTCAGGTTCAGGGAAACATTTAAAGTACCGTCTTTATATTGTGCATCCAAATCCGGAGTCACGCGGATGTCCTGAATGTATTTCGGAGTGCGGGCATAGAGGTAGCAGTCGCGGCCTACTCCGGAGAGGCGGAGGAAATCCTGGTCTTCCAGATAAGTCCCGTCGCACCAGCGGAACACCTGGAATGCGATCAGGTTTTTCCCTGGTTTCAGGTATTTGGTCAGATTGAATTCGGCTTCAAGTTTGCTGTCTTCACTGTAGCCGACGAATTGTCCGTTCACCCAAAGATACATGTTTGATGTGACAGAACCGAAATGAGCGAATATCTCTTTCCCTTTCCAGTCTGCCGGAACCATGATCTCTTTACGGTAAGAACCTACGTGGTTGTTTTCCGTAGGAACTTCAGGCGGGTTGTTCTTGAACTGGCTTCTCCAAGGATACCCGACATTCACATAGATCGGGTCGCCATAACCGTTCAGTTCCCACAAGCCGGGTACTTTCAGATTATCCCATCCCTTGTCGTTGAAGTTCACCTGGTAAAAATCTGTCGGGCGCATATCTGCATTTTTTACCCAGAAGAATTTCCAGTTACCGTTCAAGGTCATAAAATTCCCGGATGATTCCTTACATCCTTTCAATGCACTGTTTTCGTCTTCGTACGCGAAATAGTTGGTGTGCATGGGAGCTCTGTTGATCTCGTTTACGTTAGGATCTCTCCACTCGTTTTTTTGAGCGAAAGCTGCCGTCCCGAGCAGGGACAGGCAGCAAGCAAGTACGTTTAGTTTCATAAGATGTTATTTATTTACGGTTTTTCAGGATTTCAATCAATCCATTTTTGCCATTTTACATTATCGTTATATCCGGCTTCCACCATTGTTTCAATGAATTGCATACCTCTTACGCCATCGTATACGGTCGGGAAATCCAAGCAGTCTCCACTGGGTGTTTCTCCGTTTTTGATA
>ERZ773204.2105-NODE-2105-length-14265-cov-4.074525_pt1 | contig 14265 bp, 10 predicted proteins | sample MGYA00581007_ERZ773204 | MGnify/ENA primary metagenome ERZ773204 (study PRJEB29015, sample SAMEA2737757) | human gut metagenome | biome: human gut; feature: human-associated habitat; material: faeces | place: China | collected 2012 ... | reverse complement strand
AAAGTTCTTAAAGACAGCGACTACCGAGGGAGGATATATTGGTTCGCTTGTGGAATATCTGGCACTTTCGCATCCTGATATTTCGTTCAGGTTCATAAGTAATAACCAGAATAAGCTGCATACATCTGGTAATATGAATCTTAAGGATATAATATATAATGTGTATGGCAGGGATATAACTAATAATCTGTATGAAATCAGCGGCAAATCGCAGGATATTGAGGCTTCAGGTTTTATTGGCAAGCCTATGATTGTACGCGGAAACAGGACATATGAGAATTATTATATAAACGGCAGATATATCAAAAGCAGTATTATAACTAAGGCTATAGAGGATGCCTATAAGGGATTTCTCATGCAGCATAAGTTTCCCTTTGTTTCTCTTCATATCCAGATGGAGGGAAATGATCTGGACGTAAATGTACATCCAAGTAAGATGGAAGTACGGTTTGCCAGAGGAACGGAAGTTTACGATGCCGTTTATGAGACGGTTCATAAGGCGCTTACTACAAGAGAAATGATCCAGACAGTTCCTTTTGGAAAAGAGGAATCTGTAAGAAAACAGTCTTCTTTAGTAAAACCGGGAGATATACCGGAGCCATTTGAAATGAAACGTCGTGCTGAAATGCCGGAGTATCGAACACAAGTATCGAACACAGTTAATCGTACTTCGAATGTGTCGATAAAAGGCAATGATAGGACAGTATCTGCACCAGGTACTGCTATGGATAAAAAACAGATTTCTTCTTATTCAACACTTCCGCGAGGAACTATCACTATGGCGGAACAGGCAGTACGTGAGCAAAAGATTTATCAGACAAAAGATCCTTTTACAAAAGCAGAGGAGAAGCTTTTCGAAGGAACAATAAACGACAAAAATATACATGAAAAACAGCCCGACGCAATGCAGGTAAATATGTCACAGAAAGCAACTGTTTCTGTGAATAAAAATGTAGTGGATTCAAATGAGAATGCAGAAACCTGTGATGAAAGTGCTGAAAGAGTACAGGAAGTAGAGAAAGAGCAAAAACCACAACAGTTAGAATTGTTTGAAGAGAAACTTCTGGCCCCTGAATCCAGAAGCCGTCATCAGCTGATCGGTCAGATTTTTGATACGTACTGGCTTGTACAATTTGAAGACAGATTTTTTATCATAGATCAGCATGCGGCTCATGAGAAGGTCTATTACGAACGTTTTGTTAAAAGATTTCGTGAGCAGACGATAGAATCCCAGTATCTTTCTCCTCCACTGATCGTATCCCTGAATCTTCAGGAAGAGGCATTGCTTGAAACAAACAGAAAATATTTTGAAGATTTTGGTTTTGAGATCGAGCCATTTGGAGGTAAGGAATATTGCATTAATGCCGTACCGACCAATCTCTATGGGCTGGATGAGGAAGAATTGTTTCTGGAAATGCTGGATAATCTTGCATCTGAGAAAGATAAAGATCCCCTTGGAATCTTTGCTTCCAGACTTGCAACGATGGCGTGTAAGGCCGCAGTAAAGGGAAACCATCAGATGTCTGTTCAAGAGGCAAATATGTTGATTGATAAGCTTCTGACCTTGGATAATCCTTATCATTGTCCACATGGACGCCCGACGATTATTTCCATGACAAAGACAGAACTGGAAAAGAAATTTAAACGTATTGTATAATGTGTGTTATTATGTATGCAGTGAACAGGGATTATACTGTTTTTATTTTAATATAAGGAGTTACTATGAAAAAGCCATTGATTGTTCTTACCGGACCGACGGCAGCAGGAAAAACTCATCTCTCTATTGCGCTTGCCAAAGCGGTAAACGGTGAAATTATTTCCGCAGATTCCATGCAGGTATATAAATATATGGATATTGGCTCTGCTAAGATTCGTCAGGAAGAAATGCAGGGAGTGAAGCATTATCTGGTAGATGAACTGCTGCCTGAAGAAGAGTTTCATATTGTAAAGTTTCAGCAGATGGCAAAAGCCGCCATGAAAGAGATTTATGCAAAAGGAAAGATTCCGATTCTGGTAGGTGGAACCGGGTTTTATATACAGGCAATTACCAAAGATATTGATTTTACTCAGGCAGAGCAGGAAGACGGATACCGTCAGGAACTGGAACAGCTTGCAGCAGAGAAAGGAAATGAATATCTTCATCAGATGCTGCTGGAGGTTGATCCTGTCAGTGCAAAAGAAATTCATGCCAATAATGTAAAACGTGTGATTCGTGCCCTGGAATTTTATCATCAGAATCATTTTCCGATTTCAGCTCATAACCAGGAGCAGAAAGAACACGAGACGCCATACAATCTGGCATATTTTGTTCTGAATGTCCCCAGAGATCTTCTTTATAAACGTATTGATGACCGTATTGATGAAATGCTTGAGAAGGGACTTCTTGAGGAAGTACAGAAACTGAAAAGTATGGGCTACCACAGAGGAATGGTTTCCATGCAGGGACTGGGCTATAAAGAAATCCTTGCATATCTGGATGGGGAATATCCTCTGGAAGAGGCAGTACGAATCCTTAAAAGAGATACCAGACACTTCGCCAAGCGCCAGCTTACCTGGTTTCGCAGAGAAAAAGATACGATTTGGATGAATAAAGATGAATTTGACTATAATGAAGATTTGATTCTTGAAAAAATGTTGGAAATTTGTCGTGAAAGAGAGATTTTATAAATAACATTGATTCAGTTAAATTTTTATTTGCAGTATTAGATTAAGAGATTACAGACTATAAAATATATGAGGAATAAACAGATTATGAAAGAAATGTATGCACAGCTTGGAATCTCCTCTGAAGTTTACGACTTCGGTCATGAAATTGAGGAATCCCTGAAAGAAAGATTTGATAAATTTGATAAAACAGCAGAATACAACCAGATGAAGGTGCTTCTTGCCATGCAGAAGAACAAGGTAAGCGCAGAATGCTTCGGAAGTTCTTCTGGTTACGGATATGATGATATCGGACGTGAGACACTTGAGAAAGTTTATGCAGATACTTTCCATACAGAGGCATGTCTGGTGCGTCCACAGATTACATGCGGTACTCATGCACTGGCAATTGCGCTGTTTGGCAATCTTCGTCCAGGTGATGAACTTCTTGCACCGGCAGGAAAACCATACGATACACTGGAAGAAGTGATTGGTATTCGTCCGTCAAAAGGTTCTCTTGCAGAATATGGTGTAAGCTATCGTCAGGTAGAACTTCTGGAAGATGGAACTTTTGATTATGACAGTATTCGCAAGGCAATCAATGAAAAAACCCGCCTTGTTGAAATTCAGCGTTCTAAGGGGTATCAGACACGTCCATCTTTCTCTGTAAAGCAGATTGGAGAACTGATTGCTTTTGTTAAGAGTATCAAACCGGATGTTATCTGCATGGTAGACAACTGTTATGGTGAGTTCGTAGATACGATCGAACCAAGTGACGTAGGGGCAGATATGGTTGTTGGCTCGCTGATCAAAAATCCGGGCGGCGGACTTGCTCCAATTGGCGGATATATTGCAGGTACCAAAGAATGTGTGGAGAATGCCTCTTACAGAATGACTTGTCCGGGACTTGGAAGTGAAGTAGGTGCAACTCTTGGAGTGAACCGCTCATTTTTTCAGGGATTTTTCCTTGCACCAATGGTTACCAAGGGTGCATTAAAAGGTGCTGTTTTTGCGGCAAATATTTATGAAAGATTAGGATTCCCTGTGATTCCGAATTCTACAGAGGAACGTCAGGATATTATCCAGGCAGTAAGCCTTGGAACACCGGATGGGTTAATTGCTTTCTGCAAAGGTATTCAGGCGGCAGCGCCGGTTGACAGCTACGTAGATCCGGAACCGTGGGATATGCCGGGATATGACAGTCAGGTTATTATGGCAGCAGGAGCATTTGTCCAGGGATCTTCTATTGAACTCTCGGCAGATGGTCCGATGAAACCACCATATGCAGTATACTTCCAGGGTGGACTTACCTGGGAACATGCAAAACTTGGTGTGCTGATGTCTCTGCAGAAAATGGTAGATAAAGGTCTTGTGACTTTAAAATAATAAATGGCTGAGGGTGGACTATGAAAAAGAGGCAGGTAGTGATCATAGGTGCTGGCGCTTCAGGACTGATGGCGGCGATTATGGCGGCCAGAAACGGGGCGGCGGTCACTGTTCTGGAACAAAATGAAAAGCCGGGAAAAAAAATCTGTGCGACAGGAAATGGTAAATGTAATTTTTCAAATCTTGTGATGCCAGATGATGCATACAGAGGGAAGCATCCCGAGTTTGTAAATCATGCGCTGGCACAGTTTTCTGTCAAAGATACGGTGGAATTTTTTAAAAAACTGGGAATTTTTCCGTTGGATAAGAATGGATACCTGTATCCGAGAAGTAATCAGGCACAGAGCGTTGTAGATGTGTTATGCATGGAAGCATCCAATCTGGGTATAAAAATAAAGACAAACGAACAGGTTATTGCGATAGAGACAGAGAAGAACGGCAGAAACTTTCAGGTTCTGACAAAAGGATGGCACTATGAGGCGGATGCTCTTATACTTGCCAATGGTTCGAAGGCTTCCTCTATTTCTGGTTCAGATGGAAGTGGATATGAACTTGCAGAGAGTTTAAAACACCACATTATTCCGGTTTACCCGGCTTTGACGGCATTAAAATGTAAAGGGCCTGCCTTTAAAGTGTGGGCTGGCGTACGTACGGAAGGAGAAGTTTCACTTTTTATAGACGGAAAATTTTACAAATCGGAGAGAGGCGAACTTCAGCTTACGGAATACGGAATATCCGGCATTCCTGTATTTCAGATCAGTACTTATGCAATTCGTGCTGTCAGAGATGGTCATAAAGTAGCATTACGTATAAATTTCATGCCAGAGTTATCCGAAGAAGAATTAAAACAATTGTTACACTCACGAAAAAAAGCGTGTCCATATAAAAATGAAAAAGAACTTTTAGTCGGTCTTTTCCCGGAAAAACTGATAAAGGTTCTTACTTCCCAGAAACATTTAATCTCCGCAATAAAGGAATTTCCGCTTGAGGTTCAGGATGGAATGTCATTTTCTCAGGCGCAGGTTTGTTCCGGAGGTGTAGATACGATTCAGGTGAATGATCATACTATGGAATCAAAATTTTGCAGAAATTTGTATTTCGCAGGGGAACTTCTGGATATTGATGGTACATGTGGGGGATATAATCTACAGTGGGCATGGAGCAGCGGAGCAGTTGCCGGTATTAATGCTGCAAAGGAGGATAAAAAATGATTCGAATTTCACAGCTTAAGCTTCCAATCACACATACACAGGCACAACTTGAAAAGAAAATTTTAAAGACGCTAAAGAACCCAGGAAGTAGTTTCACTTATGAGATAAAGAAACAGTCTTTAGACTGCCGACATAAGAATGATAAGATTTTTGTATATACAATCGATGTAAAAATCAAAGATGAGCAGAAAATTGTTAAAAAAGTTAACAATAACAATGTTATGTTAGCTAAAGAAAAACAATATCAGTTTCCAAAGCCAGGTGAAACACCACTAATACATCCACCGGTAATCGTAGGAAGCGGTCCTGCCGGACTTTTCTGTGGATGGTATCTTGCGAAGGCAGGATATTGTCCCGTTATCCTTGAAAGAGGCGAAGAGGCAGATAAACGTCAGAAAACCGTAGAGAACTTCTGGAAGAATGGAGTTCTTGATCCTGAATCCAATGTACAATTTGGAGAAGGCGGTGCCGGTACTTTTTCAGATGGAAAACTGAATACCCTTGTTAAGGATCCTTATGGACGCAACCATGAAGTGCTGAAGCGCTTTGTTGCTGCCGGTGCGCCGGAGGAGATTATTTATCAGCAGAAACCTCATCTGGGAACCGATGTCCTGGTGGGAATCGTTGAGAAAATGCGCCATGAGATAGAGGATATGGGCGGAAAATTCTGCTTTCGTTCAAAAGTGACAGATCTTATTTTTGAGAATGGTGCGCTGAAAGAAGTGGAGATAAACAACAGTGAAAAAATCCCGGCTGAAGTTTGTGTGCTTGCTCTTGGGCATAGCGCAAGAGATACCTTTGAGATGCTTCAGAAACGTGGCGTTTATATGGAACCGAAATCGTTTGCCGTAGGACTGCGTATCGAGCATCCACAGGAAATGATCAATATGGATCTGTATGGAGAACCGGAGAATGAACTGCTTGGGGCTGCCAGCTACAAAGTAACTCATAAATGTGAGAACGGCAGAGGTGTTTACTCTTTCTGTATGTGTCCTGGTGGATATGTAGTAAATGCATCTTCTGAGCCTGGACGCCTTGCTGTTAACGGTATGAGTTATCAGGCGCGTGACTCCAGAAATGCCAACAGTGCAATGATCGTGACAGTCACACCTGAGGATTTTCCGGAAAAAGGAGCACTTGGCGGCGTAGAATTTCAGCGTGATCTGGAAAGAAAAGCCTGGGAACTTGGAAAAGGTAAGATTCCTGTTCAGCTATTTGGGGATTTCTGCAAAAATCAGTCAAGCGAAGCATTGGGAGACGTTTTGCCATGTATGAAAGGAGAATATACTTTGGCAAATGTCCGTTCTATTCTGCCAAAGGCTGTAGGTGATTCGATAGAAGAAGGTGTGAAATTTTTTGGAAAAAGAATCTCCGGATTTGACAGAGAAGATGCACTTCTCAGTGGTATAGAAAGCCGTACCTCTTCTCCTGTAAGAATTGTGCGCGATCAGGAACTTGTGGCAAATATAGGAGGAATTTACCCTTGTGGTGAGGGCGCAGGGTATGCAGGCGGAATTACAAGCGCAGCTATGGACGGAATAAAAGTTGCGGAGACAGTGTGCAGAAAATATGCAATTACAAAGTAGCTGACAGAATATGTAATATAACATTGCTACACATAAAGTTCACATAAAAACTTTGGGAGGAGAGTGTACATCTCTCCTCTTTTATGCTAGAATATAATTTGCAATTTGCCCAAAAGCTTTAGAGAGCAGATAGCAAACTTATGAATAATACAAATAATATCATGAAACAACTGCCGGAGGAGCAGCGTCCATATGAGAAATGTTTTACACAGGGCGAAAGCGCATTAAGTGACAGCGAACTGCTGGCAGTAATTTTGCGTAGTGGTACTCAGGGAAAGAATTCACTGACACTTGCACAGGAAATTCTTAAGGTTATGGAGAAATCTTCCTATCCCGGACTGACAGGACTTTTACATATATCTGTACAGGATCTTATGAAAATAAATGGAATCGGACAGGTAAAAGCCGTTCAGCTGAAATGCATTGGCGAGCTTTCCAAAAGGATTGCAAGAAATGCTGCCAGACCTCAGCTGGTTATGAATAATCCGGCTTCTATTGCAGCCTATTATATGGAAGAACTTCGTCATGAAGAACAAGAAGTTGTAATCTGTATGATGTCAGATGTAAAGGGGCACTTTCTGGGAGATAAAATATTGACCAGGGGAACTGCAACGGGATCAATGGTAACACCCAGAGAAATCTATATGGAGGCGTTACGCCGCCATGCAGTCAGTCTGATATTGATTCATAATCACCCAAGTGGCGATCCCACACCAAGTCCGGATGATGTACAGATTACGACAAGAATTTATCAGGTAGGGGAATTGATTGGCATACATCTCCTTGACCATATTGTAATTGGAGATCAGAAGTATTGTAGCTTCAGAGAAGAAGGATTGTGGGAAGAATGTGTAGAATAAGAGAGTACTGTTTATTCTGCATCTGGTAATCAGAAACAGAGGAGATACTGTCTGTCAGGATTTATATGCGGACAATAACGATAAAGGGGCAGATACATGCTGTTTGAGAAAACATATGGAATAGATTTGGGGAGCAGTTCCGTAAAGGTCTATTCTTTTTTTAGGAACAAAACTTATATTGAGAAAAATATGATTGCATCCAAAGGGCGTAAGATCATTGCTATGGGTAACGAAGCGTATGAGATGTTTGAGAAGTCACCTACAGATATTGCAGTTGCTTCGCCGATGACATTTGGTATGATTGCTAACCTGGAACTTCAGGAAATCGTTCTTTACAGCATGATTCGTAAGATCGATCATATTCTCGGATTTGGAGCGGTGATGTATTTTACAGTTCCGCTGGATATGACTGCCGTCGAGAAAAGGGCTTATTTTCATGTGGCAAACGGTCACTGGCTGAAGAAAAATCGTGTATTCATGGTGGAAGCACCAATCGCCGATGCGATTGCCATGGGTGTGAATCTGGAAGATCCGGAAGGAAATATGATCGTTAATATCGGTGCACAGAGTACAGAAGTATCGATTATTACTGACGGAAAGATTATTATCAGTAAGAAAATACCATTGGGTGGCAGACAGATGAATGAATCTATCTGCAGTGAAATACGTAAGAGGTATAATCTGCAGATAGGGACACGAACTGCCAAGAGGCTTAAGATGGTAATGGGACGTCTTAGTGATCAGAAAAAAGGAGTTCGAAAAGTTGTCGGAATCGACTGCATTTCCGGACTCCCGAGAGAAGAAGTCATTTCATCATACGTGGTAAATGATGGAATTATGAATTGTCTGAATGAGATTGCAGCAGAAATGAAGACATTTCTGGAACGAATTCCGCCACAGATTTCCTATCATATCGCAAAACAGGGTATTTACATAACAGGAGGCAGTACAAGACTGCCTTATATAGACAAATATCTTGCCAGTTATACTGGGTTTACCTTTAATCTGTCAGAACTTTATGAAACTTCGGCAGTTACAGGTCTTGAGAAAATAATCAGAGATAAAGATCTGCGTAAATGGGCAGTACCGATTACGCAGAGAAAACTATAATTTTTAGGGGTGCATCATGAAAAACCTGAAAAAGAAAGTACGTTTTAGGATTCAATTAAAAAGTAAACATCTTCTGGCCATTATGACGATCTTTTGTGTCAGCTGTATTGCTGCTACATTTGCTTCCGGTGTTACTACTGCACCATTGCAGGATGCGGCAGGTATTGTGATTGTCCCATTTGAGAACAGCATCAATAAGATCAGTTCTGTTCTTACCGGAATGCAGGATCGTATGCGCGACAAAGAAGAAATCCTCAGCGAAAATGAGAATTTAAAGGCACAGGTAGAAAGTCTTACAGAACAGAATAATAAGCTGATTCAGGATCAGACAGAATATGTAAGATTACAGCAGATGTATAATCTTGATCAGCAATATACAGAATATCCAAAGGTTGCCGCTGAGATAATATCCAAAGATCCTGGAAACTGGTATGATACATTTATGATCAACCGGGGATCAGCAGATGGAATACGTGTGGACAATAATGTAATTGCTGATAAAGGACTGGTAGGAATTGTAACAGAGGTAGGAACTCATTGGGCAACCGTACGTTCCATCATTGATGACAGCAGTAATGTCAGCGCCATGACAGTCAGCACGCAGGATAATTGTGTGGTAGAGGGTGACCTGGAATTGATTGATGAGGGAAAATTGAGTTTCAGTCAGATGTATGACCAGGATAATAAGGTAACAGTCGGAGAACGTATTGTAACGTCAAATATCAGTGAAAAATATGTAGAAGGATTGTTTATCGGATATGTCAGCGAAGTCCGGCAGGACAGCAACAATCTGACTAAAACCGGAACAATCGTCACACCTGTAGATTTTCAGCACCTGAAAGATGTACTTGTAATTACAGTAAATAAACAGGATTCTGTTGATGACAGCGGACAGGCAGCTCAGGAGGCAACTGCGAATGAAGAGTAAGATAACATTATTTTTTATGATTCTTATAAGTTTTCTTCTTCAATGTACAGTTCTTCATGTGATATCTATCGGATCTATCACACCGAACCTTATTCTGATTCTTTGTATATCGATGGGATTGATGCGAGGTAGAAAAAGTGGAATGTGGACAGGCTTTTTCTGCGGCTTTCTTGTAGATATGTTTTATGGATCTGTATTTGGATTTTATGCTCTGATCTATATGTATATTGGATTTCTCAGCGGATATGCACATAGAATCTGTTATGATGATGATATTAAAGTTCCGGTAATGCTTGCTGGTATTGGAGATTTATTGTATGGTCTTGCTGTCTATGCATTACAGTTTTTACTTCGTGGCCGTTTAGGACTTGGAACTTATTTATATAGAATTATCCTGCCTGAGATTTTTTATACAGTGATTCTTACATTGATTGTTTACCGGGTATTTCATTATATTAACTATCATTTTATGAATAATCCATCAAGGAAAGAAAGTGAGTCTATTTGGGTACTAAAATAAAAAGATTTTTTAAAAAGATACGAATAAAACGAACTACAGTATTGGTACTTGTTTTTGTGTTTATGTCTGCAACTTTAGTAAGACAGCTTTTTGAACTGCAGATCATTCAGGGACAGGACTATATCAGTAAATTTGAATCAAGGACGACCAAAAAACGTGTGATCAAGAGCACGCGTGGTAATATATATGATAGAAATGGAGAAGAGCTGGCAACAAATGTGCTGGCTTATTCTGTGACTTTTGAGGATAACGGAACTTATGATTCTACCAGAGAAAAAAATCTTACGCTGAATGGCATTGCTTATCAGGTTCTGAAGATTCTTCAGTCTAATGGTGATTCCATAAGCACCAGTTTTCATATTGTTCTGGACGAGAATGGAAATTATGTATTTGATGTGGATGAGGGATTTACACTGAACCGTTTTCGTGCAGATATTTATGGTGAAGCGCTGATTGATAATCTGACAAAAGAACAAAAAAAGGCTACTGCAGATGAGATGATTGAATATCTAAGCGGCAATAAGGAATTTTCCATTGTTCTCTATGGAGATAATGCTTATACCAACGAAGAACTTCAATCTCATGGTCTGCCACTGGAGCTGTCCAAACAGGATGTTCTTGATCTGGCAAAGATTCGTTACGCATTAAGTACAAACAGTTTTAAAAAATATATGGCTGTTACGATTGCCACAAATGTAAGTGAGAAATCAGTAGCTGCTATCAAGGAAAATCAGGCGGAGCTTCAGGGTATTGATATTGTAGAAGATTCTATTCGTAAATATATTGATGATGTGAGTATGGGACCGATACTTGGATATACAGGTCAGGCTTCCTCAGATGAATTGGAAGAATTAAGGGCAAAGAACCCTGATTATTCCAATGATGCAATTGTTGGTAAAACTGGCATTGAAAAATATATGGAAACTTCATTGCAGGGAACAGATGGTGAGGAAACTGTTACTGTCGATAACCTTGGTAAAGTACTTAAAATTGATGACAGTACAAGAGTGGAACCTGTGGCAGGTAATGATACGTATCTGACTATAGACAGTAGCTGGCAGTCTGCAATCTATCAGATATTGAAACAAAGAGTTGCCGGAATTTTGTTGTCTAAGATAGAAGCAACCAAGACATATGATTTCAGTGTTCAGGATGCAGCTCAGATTAAGATACCGATTTATGACGTATATAATGCACTGGTGTCGAACAGTGTTATTGATATCAGTAAATTCAGTGACGCAGATGCTTCTGATACAGAAAAAAATTTATATGCCAAATTTCAGCAAAAACAGCAACAGGTTTTTGATACAATAACTAACAGACTTACAAGTGAGAATCCTCCTGCTGTAAAGGATGAAGATGAACAGATTCAGGAATATCTCACATATATTTGTGATGATCTTCTGAAAGATACTCTTGGAATTATTTCAAAAAATGCAATCGATACATCTGACAGCACTTATCAGGTATGGACAACAGATAAAAATATCAGCCTGAAAGATTATCTGACATATGCAGCAAGTCAGAACTGGATCGATATTTCCAAATTTTCTACAGAAGGTGATTATCTGGATTCAGATGAGGTATATAAAGCACTTACAGATTATCTGATAGATTATCTGAAAACAGATAACAGTTTTTCTAAACTTCTGTACAAATATATGCTTCAGGAAGATACGATCTCAGGAAGAGAAATCTGCCTGGTACTTTATGAGCAAGGCATTTTATCGAAGGATGACGGCACTTATGAAGCATTGGCATCTGGTGCTATGACGGCGTATGATTTTATGATCAATAAGATTTATACCTTGGAGATTGAACCTGCACAGCTTGCACTGGAGCCTTGTTCTGCATCAGCAGTGATTACGGATGTAAAGACCGGAGATGTGTTGGCATGTGTTTCTTATCCTGGATATGATAATAACCGACTTGTAAATAATATGGATACAGAATACTATACAAAACTGTCTCTGGATCAGTCCAGCCCATTCTTTAACAAAGCAACACAGCAGACAGCGGCACCTGGTTCTACATTTAAGATTCTTTCTACGATTGCCGGAATGTCTGAAGGCGTGATCGATGATGGAACATATATTAATTGTACAGGTTCTTTTGACCTGGTAACTCCGCCAATTAACTGTTGGAATAAACAGGGACATGGGGAAATTGAGATCAGAGAAGCAATAGAACAGTCTTGCAACTATTATTTCAATATGGTTGGTTTTAAGCTTGGACAGGATGAGAATGGTGATTTTTCAGAAAATCGAAGTCTGAGTGTATTACAGAAGTATGCTGCTGAGATTGGACTTGATAAGAAAACAGGAATTGAGATTACGGAGTCTGCACCGCAGGTATCAAACTCATATGCCGTTCCGTCTTATATCGGCCAGGGTACAAATGCTTATACTACCAGCCAGCTGGCTCGTTATGCAACCGCTATTGCTACAAGTGGAAATGTATATGATCTGACTTTACTTGACAGGCAGACGAATTCTAAAGGTGAAACACTCAAAGAATATGAACCAGATATCATTAACACTGTTGATGTGTCACAGAATGTATGGGACGATATCCATGATGGAATGTATCGAGTGGTTCAGACTCATAAACAGTTTGATGGATTAGGAGTAGACGTGGCAGGTAAAACCGGTACAGCCGAGGTAAATATTTATCATCCGAACCATGGTATGTTTATCGGATATGCACCGGCTTCAGATCCTGAATATGCAATTGCAGTTCGTATTGAAAATGGATATACTTCCGGTAATGCATGCCTTGCGGCTGATGAAATTTTTAAATATATCTTTGAGTTAGCTGACGAAAAGTCTATTCTTACAGGTGTTGCCGCAAGTGATACCAGTGATACATCGAATGACTAAAGGTATTGCTGTTCACTCCATTTTCAGTAACTCTTATTGACACGGCGTGAGTGGTAATTGCAAAATCACAATACACGAGAATACCAGGAGAGTGGAAAATTTTTTCAGGAGGAAATGTAACTATGAGTGAAGTCATTGTGATCACTTCCGGAAAAGGCGGAGTAGGGAAAACTACTACTGTTGCCAATATCGGGACAGGCCTGGCTATGCTTGGCAAGAAAGTTGTGGTGGTGGATACAGATATAGGGCTGAGAAATCTGGATGTTGTTCTGGGTCTGGAAAACAGGATTGTCTATAATCTGGTAGATGTAATTAATGGGAGCTGCCGCTTGCGACAGGCGTTGATTAAGGATAAAAGACATCCGGATCTTTGCCTGCTGCCATCTGCGCAGACAAAGGATAAATCTGCTGTATCACCAGAACAGATGATAAAACTGACCGATGATTTGAGAGAACAGTTTGACTATATTCTTTTGGACTGCCCGGCGGGAATAGAGCAGGGATTTAAGAATGCGATTGCCGGTGCTGATAAAGCATTGGTGGTTACTACTCCGGAGGTATCTGCAATCAGGGATGCAGACAGGATTATCGGTCTTCTCGAAGCAAATGACATTCATGATATCCGTCTGATCATTAATCGCCTGCGACCGGATATGATTACAAGAGGTGATATGATGTCTGTGGAGGATGTGACAGAAATTCTTGCAGTTGATCTCATTGGAACAATTCTGGATGATGAACAGATTGTGATCGCGACCAACCAGGGAGAACCTCTCTCCGGGAAAGCTTCTCAGGCGGAAGATGAATATATGAACATCTGCAAACGTATTCTCGGAGAAGAGATTCCATTTGTTGATATTAACAGGAAACAGGGATTTTTCAGAAGGCTAAGTAATATTTTCAAAAACAATTAAATCGTAAGGAGGGAATCTGTGTGAAAGCTTTTTTTAAAGAAAAGAAGCGTTCAGCCGGATATGCAAGAGACCGCATGAAGCTTCTGCTGATCTCAGAACGTATCGACTGCTCTCCACAGATGATGAAAATGTTGCGGAATGATATGATACATACCGTAAAAAAATACCTTACTATTGATGAAGAACAGGTAAAAATCCAAATTACGCAGGAACCTGCAGTACTCCATG
>ERZ773204.2095-NODE-2095-length-14308-cov-4.809444_pt1 | contig 14308 bp, 10 predicted proteins | sample MGYA00581007_ERZ773204 | MGnify/ENA primary metagenome ERZ773204 (study PRJEB29015, sample SAMEA2737757) | human gut metagenome | biome: human gut; feature: human-associated habitat; material: faeces | place: China | collected 2012 ... | reverse complement strand
GTAACTAACTAAATTTCAAATATTTCAAAGAACTCTTTTAGATTTTAATGGGACAGCAATGGAAATAAATAGTCAATTACTGTAAATGAAAAGAAAAATGGAAAATATGAAATACACTATGTCATACATTGCAAAGAATTTTCGAGTAGCATTGATGCTGTCACTCATGATGTTATTGTGTAGCTGTTCTAGTGAAGATAAATTGGAGCTTCACAAAGGAGCCACACTTCCTATTATGCAAGGAATAGCCGATAATGTGCCTTACATTCAGTCGGTAGAAAAAGAATTAACTTACGACTTGTATGATGGGGTACGCATTACCGATGTCATCTTTACCTATTGCGCCAAACCTACCCGTATGATTATTGCGGAAGTAGATTTAAACAAGAATGTGACCATAGTTACCTCTACACCTGATAATAAGCCGGAGGTGGGTAAAATTCTTCAACAGGTAACTGTGCAGGCTGAGAAAGCCGAAGCAGCCGGACGCAAAGTGATTCTGGGAACTAATGGCGACTTTTATTCTAAGAAAAATGATCTTTGGATTCCTGGTGGGTTATTCTACAAAGATGGTGTAGCCATCAAGACTGAAATAGGTTGGGAGGCTGATCATGTATTCTATATGCTCAAAGACGGTACAGCACATATTACTTCTGTTCCCGAGTTTAAATTGGTAGAACAAGAGGTAGTGCATGCTATTGGTGGTTGGCAAAGAATGGTGCAAGACGGCGAGGTAGTGAAGAGCTTTACTGTAAATGACAACGCCATGCAATTCCATCCACGTACCTTTGTAGGTGTATCTGCCGATAATCGCAAGGTTTATCTATTTGTTGTTGATGGTCGTCAGCCCGAATATTCTAACGGTATGCGTCTTGAAGACATGATGTTACTCTGTCAAGGTGCTGGTTGCTACCAGGCGTTCAATATGGATGGCGGTGGTTCTACCACTATGGTACGTCGGGTAGAAAAGGGCAGTTCTGTATCATTTGAGGTAATGAATCAACCTTCAGACAATCCTGCCAGATCGGTGATAAACGGCTTGCAAGTTATTGAAAAAACTAATTAAAAAACGGAATAGTATGAATACATATAATATGAAATTCCATGCTTGGTTTAGGGAGGTGTTGGGGTTGTTCTTGGTAGCTTTCATAGCTTCGTGCGATGACTCCGATTTGATACGTCGCGTTGAACCAACTCTTGAAATTCAAGATGAATTGTTGATGGGGCCTGTCGCTTCTCGTCAGGTAATTGATTTACACTCTTCGTATCCATGGTTTGCCGAAGCTTCCGCTTCATGGATTAAACTGAAACGCTATCGTGGGCAAGCTTTGTTGCCCGACTCTATAGTGGCTGAAATCGAAGAGAACCCGGAGATGGCATTGCGTGAAGGCTGGATTGAGATTCGTTTGATGGATCAAATGTCGAAACGCATTGTTGTGAAACAAAACGGTCGTGGTTCATTGATTACGTTATCTAAGGAGGTACTTTACTTTAATATTAATGGTGGTGAAGCTGTTTTGGATGTAGTAACCGATCTTGAATGGAATGTAGAAGAGGAACAGATTGGTGGATTTACCTTTAAGAAAGTAGACGATACTCATTTGAAAGTTAAAGTAGCTAAGAACACCACTGGGGCCGAAATAAGAAAGAGTGTTATTTTATCCGACACGGGTAAAACTACGGAAACCAAATTGACAATTGTTCAGACCAATGTGGAAAAGATGTTGTCTATTTCTTTATCCGAAACAGAGAAAAATATGATTACCGACAAAAAAGGAATGCAATTTAATATTCCAGTCTCTTTAAATATACAATTTGATTGTAAGGTTTCTCATTCTTGGATTCATGTGGGTGAACTGCCTGAGTTTAGCGGTGATATTGTGCAGGATGTAAACATTCCTATCGAACTGGATGCTAACGACGGATTTGAAGACAGAACAGGATATATAGTTGTCAAGAATCAGGGCGATGTGGTAGAAGTATCGGATACTCTCTATGTTACTCAGCGTCTCTACAGTCAGATTGTTTATGTGAAAGCTGGAGCCAATGGTGATGGTTCTAGCTGGGAGAGAGCGTTTGGCACTATCGAAGAAGGTCTGTCAGCCTGTGCTCACTATGGTGATATGCAAATGTGGGTAGCTGCAGGTGACTATTATTTGAAAGATTGGATTGAATTTAAGAAGGTGAATTTTTACGGTGGTTTTGAAGGAAAAGAGACTACAGTGTCTGAACGTACCATGAAGCGTAAATCTATTCTTCATGCTGCATCGTCTAATGTTTGGCCTTCTGTTTACATGTATAAATTGACAGAAGGTGCAACACGTGTTGTTGATGGTTTTGAATTTGTAGACTCTAAGGGAAAAAAAGGTGAAGGCGCTTTGGTAGCTTATGAGTATTGGATGATTAGAAACTGTGTGGTGAGAAATAATACTTGTGCCCGTGATGCTGGTGGCGCATATTTTTTGTGTACATTGATTAACTGTGTGATACGTGATAACGAAACATTAAGTACATCTTCTACAATAAATGTTCAACAAAGCACTTGTCTATATAATGTGACTGTGGTCAACAATAGAAGTGCTGGTAGTAGTGCCGGTGTTCGTTTAGGTTCTGGTACCTGCCAGATGGTGAATTGCGTGGTATGGGGTAATGTTCATACTAAAGGTGATTTACACAGTGGCTATTTGGATCAGAACAAGGCTGCTATTTTTAAGAATTGTGCTATTCAAGGCGGATGGATTTATAATGGTGGAAATACTCCTCAAGTTTCTAATTGTATTAATCTGAATACGGATAATGCCGCTACCGATGGTCCTCAATTTGCTGATGTAGCAGGTAAGAACTATCAGCCCACAGAGAACTCTCCTTTGGTTGATGCTGGTTTGAACTCTGTGGTAAAAGATTGGAACTTGCTACTTGATATTCAAGGAGGTGCTCGTATATCAAACGCTGGAATTGATATCGGTGCATTTGAGTGGCAAGCCAATAAATAAAATATAGTGTAATATAGAAAGCAATTCTCTATAGTTCATAATAAAGAATTGCTTTCTTTATTTGTTTACCTAATTAAAAATAATATGAAAAGTAAATTCTTAACAATGAAGTTTATATTGGGAGCACTGATATTATCTTTTAGTTGTGCTTGTTCTAATAGTAATTCTGAAGAGGCTATGCCACAAACCGCCATAGGACGGCAATTGGTTGAATCTGGTATGGCCAATGATGTGACTTTAGATAACGAGAGTGTAGTGCGTGATGGGGTAAAACTGAATGAATTGGCTTTTAAAACGTTTGGAGAGTCTCAGCATATTTTCGTGGCTACAATCGACTTAAACAAACTTACTTTTACTCCGGCTACAAAAGACGATAAGAATGTACCGGCAACAGGGCCTGAATCTAGTGCGCCTCTCCCGATTCATGCTTTTGCGGCCGAGGCAAACGGCAAAACTGTTTGGCTGGGTGTGAATGGTGATTATTATGCTGACAATCCACGTCGTGTTATGGGGGTTTTCTATAAGGACGGAGTGTGTATTAATTCGCAGTATTTTGAAGGGCACGATGAGGTGTTGTATCAACTGAAAAATGGTGAGACCTATGTGGGACAAGCTGATGAGGCGTTGGCTCACGAAGCCAATCTGTTGCATGCGTTGGGAGGATATGGACTATTAGTTAAAGATGGGGTGGTTCAAAATTCTTACGAAGAAATGGGTGATTTGCAGAATACCCATCCGCGTACTAGTGTAGGGCTTTCTCAAGATAGAAAGACCATGTATATATTTGTGGTGGACGGTCGTCGAAAAGACTCTTTCTTTGCATTGGGACTTACTTTGCCCCATCTGGCTTCTATGATGAAGGCTGTGGGATGCTATAATGCTATCAACCTTGACGGAGGAGGATCAACTACGCTTATAATCCGAAAGGTGAATGATGGTGGGAAGCCGACTTTTCCTATTTTGAATACACCGGCCGATGATCGGGTACCCCGTAAGGTTACCAACAGTATGTTGATTATAGAAAAGAAGTAATTGTATAAAGCCGACTTAATAGATTTAAAAGAAAATAGAATAATGGAAAAGATTTTATATGCCGCTATGTGTGCGATATTGTTCCTTTGTTGTAGTTCCAGCGATGAATCCGAAGCAAATTCCCAATCCCCTTTTACGCTTCCTGACAAAGCAATTGTACTGGCCGAGCAAGCCTCTAAGTCAGTTGTGATACTCGATGCTTCCACTTATCGTACTGTATGGAGTTGGAATCCGGAGAAGGCCGGTGTACCCTCCAATTGTCAAACATGGTTTCACAATCCTAGTGAGGTTAAGCCAGTGTTCAACAATCAGTATATCTTGATGACTGCATCAGGTGGTGCTGTAGCTCTTATACGTATTGCCGACAGTAAATTGATGTATTATGCGTATGTGGGTGAAAATCCACACTCCGCAGAGATTTTGCCCGATGGAAATCTCGTGGCTGTATCGTCTACCGATGGTAAGTTACGTACATTTATGACTGATACTATTAAAGGAACGGGCAAGTGGTTTGCCTCTTACGAGCTTCCTAGTGCCCACAACGTGGTATGGGATCTCCAAAGAGAGTTGCTTTACACCACCGAAGGGATTAAATTGTGTACTTATAAGTACAATTTCAACCGCAAGGAACCTAGATTGCAAGATCGAAGCGTAATCTTCGAATTACCCAACACCGAATCGTGCGGGCATGACCTTTTTCCCGTGTATAACAAGATCGATGTGCTATGGATCACTACTAATGAGAATGTGTGGCAATATGATATAAAGAATAACAAAGCTGAATTGATTTACCCGCTTTACGCTGTGAAGAGTGTGTGTAACAGTGCCGACGGGGTACTGATGTTGTATCCTACTACCGAGTGGTGGTCTGATGGTCTGATAAACGAGAAAGGTAAGAAACTATTTAACATCTACGGCGCTAAAATCTATAAGGGTCGCTGGGTAATGAATAATACCTTCAGCTACCCCAAGGAGCATAAACCCAAGTTTGAGTAATATATAATGAAAGTATGGATATTAGGAGCAGTGGGCCTTTGGACGATATGTAGTTTTGCACAGCAGCAAGAGGTTCCCATTTATTTGGATAATAATCAACCTATAGAGAAGCGTGTGGAAGAATGCTTTGGCACGCATGATTTTGGAAGAAAAAGCGGTAATGACCCATGCCCAATCTAAGTTCAGTTCTCCCGGTGTTCTTCGTTTAGGGATTCCTGAAAACTGGATGTCTGATGGTCCACACGATGTACGTGAAGAACTGCTTTGGGATCAATGGAATATAGCTAAGTGGACGAATGATTCTTGTATTGCCTTTCCGGCATTAACCTGTTTGGCGGCTACGTGGAATCCCGAATTATCTTATATATATGGAAGCAATATTGGAGAAGAAGCACGCTACCGCAATAAGAATGTCCTATTGGGGCCGGGAGTTAATATCTATCGTAGCCCGCTGAACGGCCGGAATTTCGAATATATGGGAGAAGACCCATTTGGGGCATCCCGTATGGTAGTACCTTACATAAAAGGTGTACAGAAAAACGGAGTAGCTGTATGTGTGAAACATTATGCACTGAATATTATGACGATGAGAAACACGAATGGGTGGTGGAACCGGGAGAATTTCGAGCTTTAATAGGAGCCTCCTCAGCCGATATTCGTAGTAGTGTAAAGTTTAAACTTAGATAAATAGATTAACCAAAATAAGAGAATATGAAGAAATATATAGGCCTCGTACTAGTGGCGATGTCGGGCTGTATACTTACAGTTAACGCACAGCAATCATTTTCTTATAAGAATCCACTTCTTCCTACAGAACTAAGAGTGAATGACTTGCTGGGCCGGATGACACTGGAAGAAAAGATAGCTCAGATTCGTCATTTGCATTCGTGGGATGTGTTCGATGGACAGATCCTGAATCAAGAGAAGTTGGATAAGATGTGCGGTGGAATAGGATATGGGTTCTTTGAAGGTTTTCCATTGACGGCTGCAAGCTGTCGTAAGACTTTCCGTGAGATACAAACCTATATGGTAGAAAAAACACGTCTGGGTATTCCCGGATTTCCGGTTGCCGAATCTTTGCATGGAGTGGTGCATGAGGGAACAACTATCTACCCTCAGAATATCGCGATGGGGAGTACTTTCAATCCAGAACTGGCTTACGAAAAGACTAAACATATTGCAGGCGAACTGAATACGATGGGAGTGAAGCAAGTGTTGGCACCTTGTATTGATGTTGTACGTGATTTACGTTGGGGACGTGTAGAAGAGTCTTTTGGTGAAGATCCTTTCCTTTGTTCAAAGATGGCGGTTGCTGAGGTAAAAGGATATATGGAACATGGAATTTCTCCGATGTTGAAGCATTACGGTCCGCATGGTAATCCTTTGGGTGGATTGAATCTGGCTTCGGTGGAGTGTGGTGTACGTGATTTATTTGATATTTATTTGAAACCATTTGAGGCTGTGCTTGCTGAAACTGAAATTATCGCTGTCATGTCCAGTTATAATTCTTGGAATAGAATTCCTAATTCTGCTTCTCGTTTTATGCTGACGGATATTTTGCGCAATAGATTTGGTTTCCGGGGATATGTTTATTCGGATTGGGGAGTTGTCAGTATGCTGAAGACTTTCCATAAGACGGCGGTGGATGATTTCGAAGCGGCCCGGCAGGTTTTGACCGCCGGAATGGACGTGGAGGCTTCCAGCTCTTGCTATGCAGTGCTGGCTAATAAAATACGGAATGGAGAGTTTGATATCAGCTATATCGATCAGGCCGTGAGACGAGTGCTTCGTGCTAAATTTGAATTGGGGTTATTTGAAGATCCCTATCAGGAACAAGCAGTCTATCGGCTTCCTCTCCGTTCGAAAGAAAGTGTGAAACTTTCACGTAGGATTGCAGACGAATCGACCGTATTGCTGAAGAACGATGGACAGTTGTTGCCGCTGAATGTTCGGAATTTGAAGTCAGTAGCGGTGATTGGTCCTAATGCGGATAATGTACAATTTGGAGATTATACCTGGAGTAAAAAGAAAGAAGATGGAGTGACACCGCTTCAAGGAATCAAAAACTTGTTGGGTGATAGGGTGAAAATCAACTATGCTAAAGGATGTTCTTTGGCTTCTTTGGATACTTCGGGGATAGCGGAGGCTGTGGATGCTGCCCGTCATAGTGATGTTGCTTTGATATTTGTGGGGAGTTCGAGTACAGCGTTCGTACGTCATACTCAAGAGCCGTCTACTAGCGGAGAAGGAATCGATTTGAGTGATATCTCTTTGACCGGTGCACAAGAACAATTAATACGTGAGGTTTTTGCTGTGGGAAAGCCGGTGGTTGTTATATTGGTGGCAGGAAAGCCTTTTGCCATACCTTGGGTGAAAGAGAATATTCCGGCGATATTGGCGCAATGGTATGCTGGCGAACAGGAAGGAAACTCTATTGCGGATATTTTGTTTGGCAATGTGAACCCTTCCGGAAAACTGACTTTTTCATTTCCGCAAAGTACGGGGCATCTCCCTGTCTATTATAACTATTTGCCTACGGATAAAGGATATTATAAAGAGCCGGGAACTTATGAAAAGCCGGGAAGAGATTATGTTTTCTCAAATAGTTCCCCGCTATGGGCATTTGGATATGGATTGAGCTATACTCAATTTGAATATCTGAAAGCTGTTACAGATAAGGAACTCTATCAGGCTAATGATACCGTTTGTGTGACTGTTCAATTGAAAAATACGGGGAAAAGAACCGGGAAAGAGGTGATACAGGTATATATGCGAGATGTGGTCAGCTCGGTGATGACACCGGTGAAGCAGTTGAAAGGTTTCAGAAAAGTAGATTTACTTCCCGGACAGACACGGGAAACGACTATAATGATTCCTGTTCATGAATTTTATCTGACAGATGATTTGGGCAATCGTTATCTCGAATCGGGCAAATTTGAATTACAGGTAGGTACTTCTTCCGACCGGATTTATTTCAACCTTCCGGTGTATATCGGTTCTTCCGGAAAGGGAGGACAGACGGTGTCCGGTACTTCTTTCAAATCACGGACAGATGGAAAAGTGATTCAAGTAAAAGGAACTGTCCGTGATATACAGGCAACTCCGCTTGCCAGAGTGAAAGTCCAGTCCGAAGAATCCGGTGAAAGTGCGTTGACTGACTATCGGGGCACATATACTATCAAGGTGAAAGATAATGGCAGACTTATTTTCTCGAAAAAAGGATTTGCCGATAAAACAATAGAAGTAGAGGGGCAGACTGATGTCAGTATTCAAATGGCTAAAGGTGAGTAGATACATGAAATACTGTATGGCTATTGGTTTGCTGGGTAGTATGACTTTACAAGCTATGGCTCAATATACAGGAAAGGTTTTCGTTGATGAGAACAGAAATGGTCTCCTCGATGAAGGTGAAAAACGATTGCATCGGGTCTCTGTTTCCGATGGGTTAAATGTGGTACAGACAGATTCAAATGGCGCATATCAATTGCCCGGACATTCCCGTATGCATTTTCTGTTTATTACTACTCCTTCCGGATATAAGACTGATAATGCCTACTATTACCGGATAGAGAACGGTCGTACGGAATACGATTTTCCGGTATATCCTTGTTATGGAGGAATTCAAGCTGACGGTAGTCACCGGTTTATACATATCTCTGATACAGAAATACGTGGAAAAGAAGGGAATCAAGCGTGGGTGGATAATCTCCGTGACTATTCGGCCAATGAGAAAATAGCTTTTATCGTGCATACAGGGGATATTTGTTATGAATCGGGACTGAACAGTCATATAGGCTTGCTGAATACCGCTTTGATGGAAGACACGCAAATCTTTTATGGAATAGGCAATCATGACTTGGTGAAAGGTGCTTATGGGGAAGAACTTTTCGAGAAACTCTACGGACCGGTATTCTATTCATTTGATGTGGGGAATACACATTACATAATGACACCTATGCTTCATGGAGATTATTTACCGGAGTATACTAAGGAAGATGTATATCGCTGGATGAAAAATGATCTTGCTTATGTAGGCAAGGAGAAGTCGATCATTGTTTTCAATCATAGCCTGCCGGAAGATACGGTAGCTTTTAAATATGGTATGAGTGATACGGAGTATATAGATTTACCGGCTATGGGATTGAAAGCTTGGTTGTACGGTCACTGGCACGTAAATCATGTGCATAAGCATAAAGTGACAGGGGTGTATACTATCTGTACCTCTACGCCTGCTTGTGGTGGTATTGACCATGCACCTTCTGCTTTTCGTGTACTGACTGTTGATACAGAGGGAAACGTGGCGTCCGAGTTCCGATACAGTTATCTGTCTCCTTCATTACATATTGTTTCGTTGGAGAATGGACAGCTGCCAACACTTCCTTCCGGAAAGATTCCTTTGTCCGTCAATGCCTACTCTACGGTTTCCCCAATACGAACCATGCGTTATTGGTGTGAATCGGAAGGTAAAAAAGTTCTTTCCTCCAATCTTTTGAAACGTCAGAGTGATTTCAATTGGTATGCGGAAATTCCTTTGCTTTCTCAATGGGAACATCGGCAGCTTACTGTAATAGTGGAGGCATTTTTCAATAATGGAGAGGTAAGGCGATGCAGGCGTTCGTTTTTTTATGAAAAGCCTGAAAGGAAACAATTGCCTTTGCGGTTGTCATGGATTAAAAATGTAGGCGCTTCTATTTTTATGTCTGCTCCTTTGGTATATCGGAAACGTCTATTTACGGCATCGGTCGATGATAATGAATCGGGGAAAGCGGCTGTAGTGTGTATGGATGCGCAAAATGGAACAGTCTGTTGGCGGTATTCACTTCGTGGCTCTGTACGCAGTAGTATTGCGATTGCTGATGGACTGGTCTTTGCCCAAGATGTACATGGTTACCTATATGCGATTCAAGCAGAAACTGGGACATTGGTTTGGGAAAAAGATTTAAATATCGGTGTACTTCCTCCTTTGAATGACGGTTTGGTTGCTGTTTCGGATATAGTATATGCCGGTACAGGAAAATCATTATGTGCCTTGAAAGCAGCTACGGGGGAACTTATTTGGAAGAATGGAGCTTGGGACAGGGGGGAAGGATGCGTGGCAACACTTTCTCTTGGACATAGTATTCTGATTGGGCATGCAAACTGGAAGGGGTTGTATGCCAATAATGCTGTTAATGGTGAGTTGTTGTGGGAGAATAAAGATGCAGAATTAAAATATCGTTCGGCCTCTGTTGCTTGGGAAGGAGAGAATCTCTATCTTCTTTCTTCCCGTTCCTTTTTTATCTTGAATTCAAAGAACGGTGAGATTATAGTACGTAAAAAATTGAATTGTTCGGTCAATGTGAATTCAACTCCTTTAGTCACTGGATCCGAGATAATATTTGGAACAGCTACTAATGGAGTCATAGCTTTAGACAAGCAGACCTTAGAAGAGAAATGGAATTTTAAAACAAACCCCGCTTTGATTTATACATCTCCTTATTCTAAACCATCATCTTCAACTGTAGAGACTAGTCCAGTGTTGGTTGGAGATACTATTTTCTTTGGGGCTTCTGACGGAATACTGTATGCATTGAACCGTATAAATGGCAAACTGCTGTGGAAATACCAAACCGGTGTACCCATATTTTCTACAGTATCTATTGCGGGAAACGCTTTGTATGTAACAGATTTTGCCGGTAATGTGTATGGGTTTATAATGAATAATAAAACACAAGATTAACGCGAATTATCGTAGATTATCACAGAAATGACTTTATAAGTTGTTGATTATTATATCAATATAGGGATATTCAATAAATGTCTTAAAAAAATACGATGGCATATGAAGATGATGTCCTAATATCGGGATGGGACTATCCATCTGATTGTGTAAATAGAAAGAGGCTGTCTCAAAATAGAATTTCAAGAACGAAAAACTTATAGATTGAAATCTCTTTAGAAAAAATCTCCTTATTTTGCCCTTTCTTATAAGGAAATAAGGCTAAAATAAGGGGATTCTTATACTTCAACTTACAGATTATAAGTAAGGCTGCCTTATTTTTCTATTTTGAGACAGCCTCATTTCTATCAAGAAAAGGTCTGCATGTATATGCGCCACCTTTTTTCAAAGGCTGTCTCTTATAACCGCTTTGTGGAATTGGAAAAGAGGTGGCCATCCCGTTGGCTTTGTTTATCAAAAAGATACTTTTAGGCAAATGTACAGGCATCAGTTTCGTTGACAGTACTCCTTTACGGGTATGCAAGAACCTCTTTCAAAGATTGTTTGTCAATGGCATACAGCTTATAACCAAGTTAAAAAGCAATATGAAAGGAACGTTGATGTCACTTTCAGACAAACTCCTTCTTAGGAAACGAACCATTATAGAAACCGTTAATGACGAACTCAGGAATATATCACAAGTGGAACATTCAAGACATAGAACCTTTGATAATTTCATTGTCAACCTCTTGGGTGCAATCGCAGCATACTGCTGTTTTCCAAAGAAGCCGTGTATCAATGTTACGAGAACAATTGATATACAGCTTGCCTTATTTTGAATTTGTCGAACTCACGTTAATTTATTGTGTCAATTGCTCCTTAACATGAATCATGGATTTCTTTAGGCTTGCATTCATTACTCGTGCGTAATGTTGCGTCATTCGTGTGGAAGCATGCCCAAGCATAACCGATACATCTTGTAGGGGTACATTGTTAGCGAGCGTAATGGTAGTCCCGAATGTATGCCGGGCAGTATGAGTGGTGATATTTTTTTTAATCCCGCAGAAATCTGCTATTTCTTTGAGATAGCTGTTCATTTTCTGATTGCAGGGAACTGGGAGACAATATCCTTTTTTGATACAGACAGGATTATTTTCATACTTTTTTAGTATGGCAAGCGGAACGGGAAGTAGAGGTATGTTACAGATTGAAGATGCTTTACGCCGATGCATCAGTTTGATTCTTCCTTTTCTGATCCACCAGTCTCCATTATTATCTTGCACCATATCTTCTTTTTTGAGCGTGGACACATCGACAAATGCCAGACCGGTGAAACAGGCGAAAATGAAAATATCCCGTACCAGTGCCAGTCGGGGTATAGTGAATTCCTTATTCATAACGGTCTGTAATTCGTCATATGTGAGGAATACAGGAGCTGTTTCATCCTGTTCCATTTTGTATCCATAAAACGCATCTTTCTTCATCCAACCTTTTGCCAGTGCCATATTTGTGATTTTCTTGAAACATTTCATATATCGTACAATAGTGTTGCGGCATAAACCGACTTCTGTTTTTAAATGAAGGTCAAAGGCTTTTATGAATTCCGGAGTGAGTTCATGGAAAGTAATATCTTCTTTGTCATAAAATGTAGGAATGGAATTTTCGAGTTTTTTCAGTACATTTTTGTAACGGTTGATGGTCACTGGTGCATAGTCAATATTCACAACTTTCTCCATCTCCTTGATTTCTTGTCGTATTGCTCCAAGCAGGGTACGCATTTCCGTATCCTTACCGAATACACGTTTTAATATTAAGGAGGGAGTGGATATTGCCTGCTCCAGTATAAGTTCCTTATACTTTTCCAATGCTCGCGTGGCTAATTCAGATAAATAACTGTTGAGTTCATTGGAAGCCCGGTCTTTTCCTTTACTACATCCTTTGGCTGCGTTCCACAGTTTGAGAGGAACGCTTCTTTGGATTCGTGTTTCTTCGTATTGACCGTTAATTGTGATCCTCATTAGAATAGGTGCTTCACCATTTTTTAATAATTTCGTTTTGAGAACGAAAAACAGAATCTTCATTGTTCCTTGTTTCATAACCTTTTTTCTTTAAGTTGGTAAATACAATTAGTTATTCTGTCAACTTGAAAGATGAGTTGGAAGTCGGTAAAAAAGTTAAAATCGGTGGCTTTTTGGTAGACATGGTCTGAAAAACCACCGTTTTTTTTAGTTTTAAGATTCTCTTTGTTTTCCTTCATCTTATATTTGTCAGTAAAGGAAGAATCTTTTTTGCTTTTCTTTTTTCGCTGTTTCCATTACATTCAAGCAGGTATGCAAAAGTATGTTTTTGCTCCTAAAAATGATTGGCGCAAATTATTGTAAATGAGTGAAATATAGTGCAATCGGTGGTTTTTTAAAGGGACTCTGAAAAAGCCACCGAATGGGACATTTCCAGATACTCGAATCGGCTAGAATTTGCGTATTGGAGTATAAAAGAAAACCCATTGAAATGACTGAATTTCAATGGGTTCCGAGAAATTACCGAATCGATTGTGGTGCCACCAGGAATCGAACCGGGGACACAAGGATTTTCAGTCCTTTGCTCTACCAACTGAGCTATGGCACCTTGTGGTTGTTCGGTCCGGTAATATCTCTTTTGCGGTTGCAAAGGTAGTGAAACTTTTGGATTCTGCAAGCCTTCTGGAAATAAAAAACACTGATAAAAAGCTAGTTTGCTTATTATCAGTGTTGTATGGAATGAAAAATATTTCAGAAAAGTGATAGAAACTATTGTTTATTCTCCTTCAATGGATTCCATCCTTGTGCTTTCAATTCAAATTCTTGGCCGTCACGGGTAATCAATGCACAGCCAAGTTCGGGTTTGGTGATATGTCCGATGAGGCGCACTCCTTCCATTTGTGATACTTTCTCATGATCGGCGATAGAAACGGTAAAGAGTAGCTCATAATCTTCTCCGCCATTCAAGGCGCAAGTCGTCAGATTCATGTTAAACTCCTCAGCCATAACAGCCGTCTGATAATCAATTGGAATATGTTCTTCGTACACGCGGCAACCGGCATTGCTTTGTTTGCAGATATGCATCAATTCTGATGACAGACCGTCAGATATGTCCATCATAGAGGTTGGGACAATATTGGCGGCAGCTAGTTTCTCAATGATATCCTTACGTGCTTCCGGTTTTAACTGGCGTTCTAACAAGTACTCTTTGCCGGTGAAGTCCGGTTGAATGTCTTTGTCACCTTTTAGTACGACTTTCTCACGTTCCAATAGTTGTAAACCCATATAAGCTGCTCCCAGATCACCGCTGACGCAGACCAGGTCGGTTTCTTTTGCTCCATTACGGTAAACCACTTTATCCTTATCAGCATCGCCGATACAAGTGATGCTGATAGCAAGCCCTGTAAGGGAGGAAGTTGTATCACCTCCCACAATGTCGACATTATATTGCTGGCAAGCCAGACGAATACCGGAATAAAGCTCGTCCATATCCTCTACGCTGAAACGCTTGGAAAGGCCAAGAGATACCGTAATCTGCCGGGGAGTGCCGTTCATGGCATAAATATCGGAGA
>ERZ773204.2085-NODE-2085-length-14368-cov-30.028436_pt1 | contig 14368 bp, 10 predicted proteins | sample MGYA00581007_ERZ773204 | MGnify/ENA primary metagenome ERZ773204 (study PRJEB29015, sample SAMEA2737757) | human gut metagenome | biome: human gut; feature: human-associated habitat; material: faeces | place: China | collected 2012 ... | reverse complement strand
GGACCCTGAAATTTCTTTGGAGTCCGTTTTTGGAAATGTTTAAAACTAAAAAGTTCTTCGTTGTCTTCACGCAGATTGCTTCAGGAGTCGGTTTCGGGCTTGTTGCTTTGTCATTACAGCTTCCTCATTTCTTTGCCTGCTCCAGTGCATTTAAACCTAATTTGATAGCACCCATGATACCCTGATCATCATGAAGACTTGCAGGAACGATATAATGATCTATATCCTGTAATTCTTTCGTATTGATATATCCTGCTACCATTGTCTTTACTTTCTCACGGATCAGTGTAAATAACTGTTCCTGATGCATAACGCCGCCGCCTAAAATGATCTTCTGTGGTGAAAGGATCATAATATAATCTGTAATTGCCTGTGCAATATAGTAGCTTTCGATCTCCCACACCTTTGGATCATCTTTTAATTCAATGGCTTTCTTGCCCCATCGTGCTTCAATAGATGGGCCGCTTGCAAAGCCCTCAAGGCAGTTTTTATGGTTCGGGCAGATGCCGCCTTTTTCATCTTCCGGATGACGGTTTAACAGGATATGTCCACCTTCCGGATGGAGCATACCGTGAAGAAGTCCTCCGTTTACCCATACACCAACACCAACGCCGGTTCCAATGGTGATATAAACAACACTGTCCAGTCCCTTAGCGCAGCCATATGTTACTTCGCCCAGGCAGGAACCATTTACATCTGTATCAATCCCCATAGGAACATTCAGTTCTTTTTTCAGACCGCCAAGGAGATCCTTATTTCTCCATGCCAGCTTTGGTGTTTCAAGGATATAACCGTAATTATCTGCTTTCGGATCTACTCCCACAGGTCCGAAAGCTCCAATTCCCAGCGCTTCAATTCCCTTATCTTTGAAGTATGCTGTGATCTTTGGGATAGTCTCCTCCGGCGTAGTAGTCGGAATGGAAACCTGTTCAATGATCGTTCCGTCTTCTCTTCCCAGTGCGCAGACCATTTTAGTGCCGCCTGCTTCTAATGCTCCTATTAACATATTTTTCTCCCCTTGATCTCATATATTTACAACAGCCCATCCTTACCGGACGGGCTCTTGCATTCAAATATCCCACAAATGTGGTTTACTGTCTGCTAACGCAGACGGTTCATTCGCCAATGACTATCATCTACGTCTTCTTCCTACAAAACGAAGTAGATAAACAAACAGGTTGATAAAATCAAGATACAGCTGTAATGCTGCAAAAATAGAAGATTTTGTAGCCATTTCCGGAACATTTCCATAGTAGCTGTAAAATGCCTGGATCTTCTTTGCATCATAAGCAGTAACAATCAGGAAAATGAAAATACCGATAGCGCATACAACTGTCTCATAAGCAGACAGATTGATAAACATGGACAACAGCCAGAAACCTGCTAAAAAGATCAGTCCTGCCATCATAAATGGACGCAGCGCAGAGAAATTGATATTTCCAAAATATCCGATCAGCGCCATAACGCCGAAAAATGCAGCAGTAATAGCAAATGCCATCCATAAAGATACTACATCAAATACAAGGAAATAAACGCTGAATACAATACCGTTTACAGCTGCATACAGGAAAAACATGGTTCTTGCCATACCTACTGTCATCTGGTTGATCCGTGCTGACAGGTATACAACGATGCCAATCTCTGCGATAAACAAGATGTAGTACCAGCCTGGTACCCGGCTTACATAATACAGACCATCTGTCATATACATTCCAATTGCTACACCAAATGTAATAAGGAGACCGATAAACATCCAACCAAATGTCTTTGCTGTATATCTGCCAAGGCTGTCTCCATAAGCCGCTTCCTTGTAGCCCTGTTCCATTCTGAAATCTTCGTTCATAAACGATACCTCCTTATAGTCATATGAACCGGCAGTTTATTCTGCTGAAATCATATAATAGTAGATAGGCTGTCCGCCATACTGAAGTTCCAGTTCCTTATCCGGGAATAAACTTTCTGCCTCTTCCTTCAGTTTCTCGGCATCTTCTTCTTTAACATCGCAGCCATAGTAAATCGTTACCAGTTCGCTTTCATCATCTAACATTGCCTTTAAAGCTGCCTTAGCCGCTTCTTCCGGAGAATGTTCTACTGCCAGCATACCCTTGTCACCGATCGCCATAATATCGCCCTTTTCAATATCCATGCCGTCGATATTGGTAGTACGCACTGCATAAGTGATCTGGGCAGTCTTTACACGTTCCATCTCAGCTGTCATATTTTCCAGGTTTTCCTGAGAAGTAAGATCAGGCATAAAGTTTACTAATGCTGTAATTCCCTGAGGAACAGTCTTTGACGGGATAACGATGATCTCCTTATCCTCAGTCAGATCTCTTGCCTGGTTTGCAGCCATGATAATGTTCTTATTATTAGGAAGGATAAAAATGTGATCTGCATTTACATGAGCAATGGCATTTAACATATCCTCTGTACTTGGATTCATGGTCTGGCCGCCTTCGATCAGATAATCAGTGCCAATTCCCTTAAAGATCTCACTTAATCCATCACCGCAGGATACTGCGATAAAACCGTATTCTTTGCGCTCTGTCTGCTCTTCCGGCTGTGTCTCTTCTGTTTTTGCCGCATCAGCCTGTGCCTGCTCTTTTGCAAGACGTTCAGAGTCCTGGATCACACGTTCTTCATGCTCTTCACGCATATTGTCAACTTTCATACGGGATAAAGAACCGTAGGTAAGACCTTTCTCAAAAGCAAGTCCCGGATGATTGGTGTGTACATGGATCTTTACGATCTCATCATCAGAAACGACTACTAAAGAGTCACCAATAGAACCTAAGTATTTCTTCAGTTCCGCTTCGTCCTCATCGGTGTATTCTTTTTCTAATTTAATAATAAACTCGGTGCAGTAACCAAATTTAATATCAGCTGTATCAATATCGGTTCTGGAAGCGCCGTTTCCTGTCTGTACAGCCGGCTTTGCCTCTGATGCATGAGCAGAAGCTGTTCCTTCTTCCAGTGTAAAATCGGTAACTTTGCCGGTCAGACCATCAAAAGCACCCTTGATCACCTGCATCAGTCCCTGACCGCCGGAGTCTACTACACCTGCCTGTTTTAATACAGGAAGCATTTCCGGAGTCAGATTTAAAACTCTGTCACCTTCCTCGATCACTGCCTTGGCAAACTCTTCAATGTCATCTGTTTCTACTGCCATTTCCAGAGCTTTGTCTGCCATTCCCTTGGCAACGGTTAAGATGGTTCCTTCTTTTGGCTTCATAACTGCCTTATAAGCAGTCTCGGTTCCGCGCATCATGGCATTTGCCAGTGTGGTAACGTCGATCTCATCAACGGTTTTGATTTCTTTTGTAAATCCTCTTAAAAGCTGGGAAAGGATAACGCCGGAATTTCCTCTTGCTCCTCTTAAGGAACCGGAAGAGATGGCCTTTGCCAGCTGATCCATAGAAGGATTTTCAAGTCCTGCTACTTCTTTTGCTGCAGCCATGATCGTAAGGGTCATGTTCGTTCCTGTATCTCCATCCGGAACTGGAAATACATTCAGCTCATTAATCCATTCTTTCTTGGCCGCAAGGCCTTTTGCTCCTGCCAGAAACGCATTTTTTACCATTCCGGCATTAATTGTACTTATACCCACAGGTTACTTCCTCCTAGTCAATCACTCTGACACCTTCCACGAAGATATTGATCTTTTCTACCTCCATGCCGGTGAATTCTTCTACTCTGTATTTCACGCTTTCAATTAAGTTGTCAGATACTGCTGATATGCTGACCCCATAGGATACGATCACATGAAAATCAATTGATATTTTATTTTCCTTAATGTCCACATTAATACCATGGGTCAGACTTTCCCTTTTTAAAAGTTTTACAAGTCCGTCTTTCATGCTTACAGCTGCCATTCCGACAATACCGAAACACTCCACAGCGATGGTTCCTGCATATAAAGCGATCACATCCGGGTTGATCTGGATCTCGCCCATTTTATTGCTGATTCTTCCCTTCATATACGAGCCTCCTATCTTTTTCTAGTGACAGTATACACTATTTCACTAAAAAAAGAAATAAATTTTTATTTTTTCGCTTGCAAATTTTGATAGTTTCTGGTATTATACCATTGTTGTGGATTTTTCTACTATAAAATCCAAGTAACGTTTAAGGAGGTGCAATAGTATGGCTAAGTGTGCAATCTGTGAAAAGGCAGCTCATTTCGGTATCAAAGTGAGCCATTCCCATAGAAGGTCCAACAAGATGTGGAAAGCAAACGTAAAATCTGTTAAGGTTAAAGTAAACGGCGGAACCCAGAGAATGTACGTATGTACTTCCTGCTTACGTTCAGGCCTTGTAGAAAGAGCTTAATTTTTGAACAGAGCGTGAAAAATCCCGGTAGCTTCGGTTACCGGGATTTTTTTGCGTTATACATTTGATTACATCTGCTCCTGCCACAGGCAGGAATGAATGACAGGTCTAACAGCAAAATAAATTATAGCCTAAAATCAGGCATCCGATCACAAAGAAAAAGGTAAATATGGTTTCCGGGACAAAGAAAAGCACTGCCATTCCAAGCCCGAAGCAAAAAAGCATCAGTCCCCAGACTCTTTTCATAGAAAAACAGCTCCCTTCCATTTTATTTTATGCGGTAAGGGAGCTGTTTGATGCTTTTTATATCAGGCTTTTTTACCTTCGTAAGAAGCTGCTGTTTCTTTTGCAATGCCTACTGTTTCTTCTGATACAGCCGGTTTTCCTCCTAAAAAGCGGTTGATCAGATCCGGAGCCATATCGATCACCTTGGTCACTGCATCCTGGTTCTTTACATTGACCAGCTTGGTCACACCATTCTGGATCACCAAGACAGCACTTGGACTCATCTTGGCGCTCATTCCGCCACAGCCTTTGTCTTTCTGCTTTGAACCTTCTGCAAAAGCGCCTGCAGCCATACCACAGGTCACATCGATCAGCGGTATAATAATGGTCTCTCCTACCTGGACCGGTTCTCCTACGACTGTTTTCGTAGTTACAAACTGATCCATTCCTTTAAATAATGATTCAATTGTAGATGTAAAATGATTTTCTGCCATAATATACCTCTATTCTCCTGAAATATTCTCCCGTAGATCTTAAATCCCCAACTTACTCACGATCTAAAAAACCCCGTATCATCTTCCAGGTATGTTTGTGACGATAGACTCCCCAAAACAGCCATAAAAGATAGGAGACCCGGACACGTCCTTTAAAATTTCCTTCTGCTTCCAGGCACTTTTCATCAAATACAAGCTCACGTCTTTGAGGACATGAATCCAGTGCCGGAGATTTACTCTTCTCAACCAAAACCTCTCTTCCTTTTCTTACTAATTGTTGAATAGTAGGCATTTTGTTTGATTTTTAATTATTATATATTGTTTATTAATTTGCTGTACTAAGTCCAAAACTATACATTTTGGGCTGCAAAGTTACGAATAACATTTTAATAAACAATACTTTCTACTAATAAAAATAGTCTGTTTCTCAAAAAAGTTTTTGAAAAACAGACTACTATGTTATTTTTGCTACAAAAGCCCTTATGCTTCCCCTTTAAATCCGCTTATAGGAGGAATGAATGTTTTTCCATCCGGTCCATTATTTCCCCCATTCATTTCTTCCGGCATTCGAATAGGTCCAAAATTACGTTCGTATTTTACAACATTCTCCTGTAATGCATACATCAAACGTTTTGCATGTTCAGGAGTCAGTACAATACGTGACTGCACTCCAGCTTTAGGTAATCCCGGCATTACACGCACAAAATCAACAATAAATTCCGAACTGGAATGGGTAATAATGGCAAGATTTGCATACGTTCCTTGAGCTACTTCTTCTTTCAACTCTATCTGCAACTGATTGTTATTTTTTTCGTTTTCCATGATTTTATACTTTAGCATTAAAAAAATATTCTGAATTTCAAGGTCCCCAACTTCTATTCTTTGGTTGGAGTACAAATATAGACATTTATTTGTAATAATACAACATACTGATTATTCTATATAATTTTCCTATAGCATTTACTATAAACCTAAAGAGGCTGATTTCTTAAACAGAAATCAGCCTCTTTTACAGTGTATGTATTAAAAATTACTCTACCTCACTATAATCGAGTACATTCTTACGATTAGCAAGAATGCGATCATATTCTTCCTTCGAACCAACAATAATCTTTTCGAATTCACGCTGACCGGTACCGGCAGGAATCAAGTGACCACAAATCACATTCTCCTTCATACCCTCCAATCTATCAACCTTACCATTGATGGCAGCCTCATTCAAAACTTTCGTTGTTTCCTGGAATGATGCAGCAGACATGAAACTTGAAGTTCCCAAAGCGGCACGGGTAATACCTTGCAGAATCTGAGTAGATGTAGCAGGAATAGCATCACGTACCTCAACAGGCTTCAAATCACGACGTTTCAACATACTGTTCTCATCACGCAACTTACGGGCAGTAACAATCTGACCCGGCTGTAAATTCTGAGAATCACCAGAGTCAACAACTACTTTCTTGCCCCAAATACGATCGTTTTCTTCCATGAACTCTTGCTTATCCACTACCTGCTGTTCCAAGAAGCGAGTATCGCCCGGCTCATCGATTTCTACCTTACGCATCATTTGACGAACAATAATCTCAAAGTGTTTGTCGTTAATCTTCACACCCTGCAAACGGTAAACGTCTTGCACTTCATTTACGATATATTCCTGTACAGCCGTGGGACCTTTAATGGCCAAAATGTCAGCAGGAGTAATCGCACCGTCAGATAACGGAGTTCCGGCACGAACGTAGTCATTCTCCTGAACCAATATTTGTTTAGACAGATTCACCAAATACTTTTTCACTTCACCTGTCTTAGATGTGACAATAATTTCACGGTTACCACGCTTAATCTTACCCATAGTAATTTCACCGTCTATTTCAGAAACGACAGCAGGATTAGATGGGTTACGAGCCTCAAACAGTTCTGTAACACGAGGAAGACCACCAGTGATATCACCAGCCTTGCCTACAGCACGAGGAATCTTCACAATAATGTCACCAGCTTTCACTGCCTGACCGTTTTCAACCACAACATGCCCCCCCACGGGTAAGTTATAAGTACGGATCAAATTACCATCCTCGGTTACAATATGGGCAGAAGGTACTTTTGTCTTATCCTTAGACTCGATAATGATAATTTCACGCAAACCGGTAGCTTCATCAGACTCTACCTTATAAGTTACGTTTTCAACCACACTCTCGAATTCAATCTTACCAGTAGCCTCTGTAATAATAACAGCGTTGAACGGATCCCACTTAGCAATCAGTTTTCCCTTCTCAACAATATCACCGTCCGCAGCATATAATTTTGAACCATAAGGCACATTATGAGTTGACAGGATAATCCCTGTATTCACATCGATAAAGCGGACTTCAGCCAAACGACCGACTACCACTTTCACAGCCTCACCCATTTCATCAACCGTATCTACCGTACGCAATTCTTCGAATTCCAAACGTGCATTATTCTTGGCCACAATGCTTGCATTAGCAGCCATATTACCTGCGATACCACCGGCATGGAATGTACGCAATGTCAACTGTGTACCCGGCTCACCAATAGATTGGGCAGCGATTACGCCGACTGCTTCACCTTTCTGAACCATACGACTGGATGCCAAGTTACGTCCATAACACTTAGCACATACCCCTTTCTTAGATTCACAAGTTAATACCGAACGGATTTCAACGCTTTCAATCGGAGAATCCTCGATTTCCTGCGCAATATCCTCTGTAATCTCCTCTCCACCGGCTACAATCAGTTTACCAGTAGTAGGATGGACGATATCATGTACAGAAACACGTCCTAGAATACGTTCGTACAAAGTAGCAATAACTTCATCGTTATTCTTCAAAGCCGTACAAACCAAACCACGAAGTGTTCCACAGTCTTCTTCATTGATAATCACATCATGCGACACGTCTACCAGACGGCGGGTCAAGTATCCCGCATCAGCAGTCTTCAACGCTGTATCCGCCAAACCTTTACGAGCACCGTGGGTAGAAATAAAATACTCTAACACAGACAAACCTTCTTTAAAGTTTGAAAGAATAGGGTTTTCAATAATCTGTGCGCCTTCAGCACCGGCTTTCTGCGGTTTTGCCATCAAACCACGCATACCAGACAACTGACGAATCTGCTCTTTAGAACCACGGGCCCCGGAATCAAGCATCATAAATACTGAATTGAAGCCTTGGTCATCATTCTTAATCGTCTTGTAAAGTATATCAGACAGGTCACTGTTCACGTGAGTCCATGTATCGATAACCTGGTTATAACGTTCATTGTCAGTAATGAAACCCATATTATAGTTCATCATAATCTGTTCCACTTCCTCATTACCACGTTTTACCAGTTCTTCTTTTTCTTTCGGGATAATAATATCACCCAAGTTGAATGACAGACCACCCTTGAACGCCATATAGTAACCTAAGTTCTTAATACCATCCAAGAATTCACAAGCACGTGCAACACCGACAGCTTTGATAACATCACTAATGATATCTCGCAAAGACTTTTTGGAAATAATGGTATTCAAGTACCCCACTTCCGCTGGAACGATTTCATTTACAATCACACGCCCTACGGAGGTTTCTTTCATCATCACATCTACGATTTTGCCATCTTTGTCCAAGTCCTTCACCACTACGTTGACGATAGCATGAATATCCACTTTACCTTCATTATAAGCAATCAAAGCCTCTTCCGGACCGTAGAAAGTCAAGCCTTCACCTTTAGCCCCTTTTCTCAGCTTGGTAATATAATACAAACCAAGTACCATATCCTGTGCAGGCACAGTAATAGGAGCACCATTAGCAGGATTCAGAATGTTATGAGCTTGAAGCATCAACATCTGTGCTTCCAGAATCGCATCATTACTCAAAGGCAAGTGAACCGCCATCTGGTCACCATCGAAGTCGGCATTGAACGCTGTACAAGCCAACGGGTGCAACTGAATAGCTTTACCTTCAATCATATGCGGTTGGAAAGCCTGAATACCCAAACGGTGCAGAGTCGGCGCACGGTTCAGCAATACAGGATGACCTTTCATGACATGTTCCAAGATATCCCAGATCACAGGCTCCTTGCGGTCTACAATCTTCTTTGCAGATTTTACAGTCTTCACAATACCACGTTCAATCAACTTACGGATGATAAACGGCTTGTAAAGCTCTGCAGCCATCAGTTTAGGAATACCACATTCACCCATCTTCAATTCCGGACCTACAACGATTACAGAACGAGCAGAGTAGTCCACACGTTTACCCAACAAGTTCTGACGGAAACGTCCTTGCTTACCCTTCAAGCTATCGGACAGTGATTTCAATGGACGATTAGCGTCAGTCTTCACTGCACTTGATTTACGTGAGTTATCGAACAAGGAATCGACAGCCTCCTGCAACATACGTTTTTCGTTACGCAAAATCACTTCGGGAGCCTTGATTTCAATCAGTCGCTTCAAACGGTTGTTACGGATAATCACACGACGATACAAGTCATTCAAGTCAGAGGTAGCGAAACGGCCACCATCCAACGGAACCAATGGACGCAGTTCAGGAGGAATAACCGGCACAATACGTACAATCATCCATTCAGGTTTATTACGTCCGCGAGATGCACGGAACGATTCAACTACCTGCAGACGCTTCAAAGCCTCGTTCTTACGTTGCTGCGAAGAATCATTACTTGCTTTATGACGTAATTCATAAGATAAAGCATCCAAATCCAAAGTTGAGAGCAGATCATAAATGGCTTCTGCTCCCATCTTAGCTATAAACTTATTCGGATCTGTATCTTCCAAATATTGGTTTTCTTTAGGAAGTGTATCCAAGATATCCAAATACTCTTCTTCAGAAAGCAAATCATATTTATTAATGCCATCTTCAGCCTTCACACCCGGCTGGATAACCACATAACGTTCATAATATACAATAGCGTCTAGTTTCTTTGTAGGCAGCCCCAACAAATAACCGATCTTGTTCGGCAATGAACGAAAATACCAGATATGCGCTACAGGCACAACTAACTGAATATGTCCCATACGTTCACGACGGACCTTCTTTTCAGTCACTTCAACGCCACATCGGTCACAAACAATACCTTTATAACGGATACGTTTGTACTTACCGCAATGACATTCGTAATCTTTCACCGGACCGAAAATACGCTCGCAGAACAAACCATCACGTTCCGGTTTGTAGGTACGGTAGTTGATCGTTTCAGGCTTCAACACCTCACCGCTCGAATTCTCAAGGATTTCTTCGGGTGAAGCCAAGCCAATTGAGATTTTCGAGAAATTACTCTTTATCTTAGTTTCTTTTCTAAAAGCCATACTTCCTTATTTATAATGTAAAGAGTTATATTTTTTTATTATTCAAGGTTGATACTCAAGCCAAGACCTCTCAGTTCGTGTAACAATACATTCAGAGATTCGGGGATACCCGGAGTTGGCATAGGTTCACCTTTCACAATAGCTTCGTAAGCCTTTGAGCGTCCTACAACGTCATCAGACTTAATGGTCAGGATTTCCTGTAAGATATGTGCTGCGCCGAATGCTTCAAGCGCCCAAACTTCCATTTCTCCGAAACGCTGACCACCGAACTGTGCCTTACCACCAAGCGGCTGCTGAGTAATAAGGGAGTACGGACCGATAGAACGGGCATGCATCTTATCTTCAACCATGTGCCCTAGTTTCAACATATAAGTTACACCCACTGTTGCAGGTTGGTCAAAGCGTTCGCCTGTACCACCATCACAAAGATAAGTCTTACAATAACGAGGCAATCCAGCTTTATCTGTCCATTCATTTAAATCATCCATAGAAGCACCGTCAAAAATAGGAGTAGCAAATTTCACACCCAACTCTTTTCCGGCACGACCTAATACGGCTTCGAAAATCTGACCAATATTCATACGAGAAGGCACACCCAACGGATTCAATACGATATCTACTGGAGTACCATCTGCTAAGAACGGCATATCTTCCTGACGAACCACACGAGAAACAATACCCTTGTTACCGTGACGTCCCGCCATCTTATCACCTACACCAATCTTACGCTTCTTGGCAATATAAACCTTAGCCATCTGAATAATGCCCGCAGGAAGTTCATCACCGATAGTGATAGCAAACTTCTTACGCTTTAATTCAGCATCCAATTCTTTATATTTCTTCAAATAATTCATCACCAAGTCACGAATCATGTCATTCTTATGAGCATCAGCTGTCCACTTGCTCAACTGGATAATAGTATAATCCAATGATTCCAAATCGCGTTTGGTGAACTTCGCCCCCTTGGCAATAACTTCCGTTCCCAAATAATCTTTCACTCCTTGGGAAACCTTACCATTAGTCAAAACCAATAGTTTCTCAATCAAGATATCTTTCAGTTTTGCTGCCTTTTCTTCGAATTCATCATTCAGTTTAGGCAGAATAGCCTTATCGGCATTCTTCTCACTTCTGCTCTTGATAACACGTGAGAACAACTTCTTGTCAATAACGACACCACGTAATGACGGAGAAGCTTTCAATGAAGCATCCTTCACATCACCTGCCTTATCACCGAAAATAGCACGAAGCAATTTTTCTTCCGGAGAAGGATCTGATTCACCTTTCGGAGTAATCTTACCAATCAGGATATCACCCGGTTCGATACGTGCACCTACACGTACAATACCGTTTTCATCCAAATCTTTAGTAGCTTCTTCACTCACGTTAGGAATATCAGAAGTTAATTCTTCCATACCGCGTTTCGTTTCGCGGACCTCCAAAATATATTCATCAACGTGTACAGAAGTCAGCAAGTCCTCACGTACAACGCGTTCATTCAATACAATAGCATCCTCGTAGTTATAACCTTTCCAAGGCATATAAGCCACCAACAGGTTTTTACCCAATGCAAGCTCACCACCCTGAGTTGAATATCCTTCAGTCAGGATATCACCCTTCTTCACACGCTGTCCTTTATCACAAGTAGGACGGAGGTCAATGGTCATGCTCTGATTAGTCTTACGGAATTTAGGAATTCTGTATTCCTTCAAAGCAGGTTCAAAGCTTACAAATTCTTCATCTTCATTTCTGTCATACAAGATACGAATAGTTGTTGCATCGACATATTCTACAACACCATCACCCTCTGCTGCAATCTGAGTACGAGAGTCTTCAACCAACTGTTTTTCAATACCTGTACCTACAATAGGAGCCTCTGTACGCAACAAAGGAACTGCCTGGCGCATCATGTTTGATCCCATCAATGCACGGTTAGCATCGTCATGTTCCAAGAACGGAATCAAAGAAGCAGCGATAGAAGCAATCTGCTGTGGAGAAACATCCATCAACTCTACCTGGTCAGGAGTAACAACAGGATAATCAGCATCACGACGAGCTTTTACTTTCTCACGAACAAATTTGCCTTCATCATCCAATGGAGCATTACCCTGAGCGATTATCTTATCCTCTTCCTCTTCGGCTGTCAGATATTCAATACCTTCATCAGATATATCCACCTTACCATCAGCTACTTTACGATAAGGAGTTGAAATAAAGCCAAGTTCATTAATCTTAGCATACACACACAAAGAAGAAATCAAACCGATATTCGGACCTTCAGGAGTTTCAATCGGACACAAACGACCATAATGAGTATAGTGTACGTCACGAACCTCAAAACCAGCACGTTCACGTGACAGACCACCAGGTCCTAACGCTGACAAACGACGCTTGTTAGTGATTTCAGCCAATGGATTAGTTTGATCCATGAACTGCGACAAAGCATTTGTTCCAAAGAATGAATTGATAACAGAAGAAATAGTCTTCGCATTAATCAAATCAATCGGAGTAAACACTTCATTGTCACGCACATTCATACGCTCACGGATGGTACGAGACATACGTGCCAGACCAATCGCAAATTGATTGGACAACTGTTCTCCTACAGTACGTACACGACGGTTACTCAAGTGGTCAATATCATCAACATCCGCTTTAGAGTTAATCAGCTCAATCAGATACTTAATGATTTCAATAATATCTTGTTTTGTCAATACCTTCACATCCATGTCCGTAGTCAGTCCCAACTTTTTGTTGATTCTGTAACGTCCTACCTCGCCAAGGTCATATCTTTTTTCAGAGAAGAACAGGTTATTGATAACCTCACGAGCACTGGCATCATCAGCCGGATCTGCATTACGCAACTGACGGTAAATGTAAAGTACAGCCTCTTTTTCAGAGTTGCTCGGGTCTTTCTGAAGGGTATTAAATATAATAGAGTAGTCGGATGAATTCGCTTCTTCCTTGTGAACAAGGATATTCTGAACGCCTGAGTCTATAATTTCATCGATATGATCCTCTTCAATCACAGTTTCACGGTCGATAATAACCTCATTACGTTCAATAGAAACAACTTCACCTGTGTCTTCATCTACGAAATCTTCTGTCCATGTTTTTAAAACACGAGCAGCGAGTTTTCTTCCTACGACTTTCTTCAAGTTAGTCTTATTAACCTTAACGTCTTCAGCCAAATTGAAGATTTCGAGGATATCTTTATCATTTTCAAAACCTACAGCTCTTAACAGAGTAGTAACAGGCAATTTCTTTTTACGGTCGATATACGCATACATTACATTGTTAATATCTGTAGCGAATTCGATCCATGAACCTTTGAATGGAATAATACGGGCAGAGTACAATTTAGTACCGTTAGCATGTACGCTCTGACCAAAGAACACGCCCGGAGAACGGTGCAACTGAGAAACGACTACACGCTCAGCACCATTAATAACAAAAGTTCCTTTCGGAGTCATATACGGAATAGGACCCAGATAAACATCCTGAATAACCGTATCGAAATCTTCATGATCAGGATCAGTACAATACAACTTCAGTTTTGCTTTCAAAGGCACGCTGTATGTGAGCCCGCGCTCCAAACACTCGTCTATTGAATAGTGAGGCGGATCAATGTAATAGTCCAAGAATTCAAGGACAAAGTTATTACGAGTGTCAGCAATAGGGAAGTTTTCAGCGAACACCTTATACAGCCCGTCATTCTTACGCTTTTCGGGCGGGGTATCCAACTGTAAAAAGTCTTGGAATGACTTCAATTGCACTTCCAAGAAATCCGGATACTTCATCGGATTCTTGATGGAAGCAAAATTAACTCTTTGATTTTCAGTATTTGAAGACATTTGTTAATATTTTGTAGAACTTAATAATAATATAGACACAAAAAGGTTAAGAATCCTCTACCAGAGGATTCCTAACCGTATTACCTGATACTCAGGCTAATATTATTTAAGCTCAACTTCAGCTCCAGCTTCTTCCAAAGTTTTCTTCAGTG